>Ga0181574_10001687_pt1 | contig 20564 bp, 17 predicted proteins | sample 101ome_24_FD_145600 | JGI IMG/M metagenome (GOLD analysis project Ga0181574, IMG submission 145600) | Coastal salt marsh microbial communities from the Groves Creek Marsh, Skidaway Island, Georgia - 101410AT metaG (spades assembly) | ecosystem: Environmental > Aquatic > Marine > Intertidal zone... | reverse complement strand
GTGTTGTTATAATGATAGAAAACGGTGGAGCACTTAATTTTCTCGATGAAAACGGCAAAACATCTGCGATTTTTCTCGGCAGTGGTTCAAAAATAGTGATAGCAAGCGGTGGAGAATTAACGGCAGATGCTTACGATGGGATGAAGAAGGTCGTTATCAACAATACTGTTGTAGCTACGGCGAGTGGAGATGCAACAGGTTCAACAACAGATTGGACGAGTACAACCAATTACACAGACCCGAATGGTTCACTGCCAAGTTATCCGACAGTGGAGACTTCCGGCGGAGTAGACGGTTCAGGTGCTTTACCGGTTACGTGGGGATTTGTTGAATTGAAGGAACCTACGCAAGCATCGGTGACCTTGAATTGGTCTACCATGTCCGAAATGAATAACAGCCACTTTGAAGTGCAACTGAGCACAGACGGTGCGTCTTGGAATGTGGTAGATGTTGTTGAGTCGAAAGCGGTGGGCGGTAACAGTGCTGTGCGCCTCACTTATTCCAACGAGATCAGTCTCATTGGAAATTCTTCACTTTACTATATCCGTTTGAGACAAGTAGATTTTGACGGGCAGTTTGATTACAGTGACATCGTGGTGCATAGAGCAGAAAATCTCTTTCCAAGCGGAGAGCCACGCGTGGCTACATTGGGACAAGGCACTATTGAGATTACCGGAAACAACTTTACACACCTATCGGTTTATACGGCTCATGGACAATTGATCTGGGATCAAGATATTCAAAATACCACCCAGGTGCATCTTGATAACACCGGAGCTCATTGGTTATTGTTTAGCAACAAATCAGGACAAATATTCAAGGTTAAACACATGGTGACCTACTAAGGTCTATTTTTTGAGGAAAGACTACTCTTCAAAACATGCGACAACGACTGCCCAAGGCGGTCGTTTTTTTATATACCACGTAATGAGGTGAGTAGTCATTCATGAACTCATGGCAATGGCTGGTATTTAGGTAGATTTCGACGCTGTGTTTGTCTGGTGAGGTCTCGGCTGCCCCAATCTGATTCATAGCTTTCAGGTACAACTCAAAATGACTGGAAACTTTCGAGTCATTGAAAACACTGTCACTTTCTTCGTCAAGGATTATTTCATTAATGAAACGAGTTATATCAGCGGGACAACTGTTTGTTATCCAAGGGGCGTTAGAAGGAGCTATTTCATGCTGAAGCACTTTTGCTAGGTTCATAAAGTCCTATACCGCAAATATGTGGTGTCTCATAAAAGTTTTGACATCTTTATCACTGCGGATGGCGTCATAAATCTTATGTTGCTCGAGTTGATGGATTAGCGGTTCAACCGTATGTCTTATCTGATCAATGTTCATGTGAGAATTCATTTATGATAAACAGAACCCCAGCACTTTTAGTTGCATGTTACAGTGTGGGATTCTGTGAGCCATCGTCACCGGTGACCTTTTATAAAAGGTCGATTTGACCGTGCTCGCAATTCAGGTTTTCGGTGAATTGCTATTTTTAGTATTCAAGCTGATTCTTCAGCGCGATAAACGATGTGGTTAAACAGGCATGAACGGGAACCACGGGCTCTAGCTCCCTTCATGCAATGAAACTAAAATTTGAAAATGACATTTAATTTAATACACAAACAGAAGGTGAGAATCGTTTTCGCTGAATAGTATAATAATGTCGCTGATTGGGAGATTTTGAGCTGAAACTGAAAGCTGAAAAGATTTATCGTCATGAGTTCAGTCTCATCAAAATTTAATAACTTCCCGTTGTGGAACTGTGGACAAAGTGCATAATAATAGAGGACGACGAGTTAGCACTGAAATTAATTCAGTCAAATCTGCGTGCGCTTGGGGTAAATTCTAAGATATACACGTTTACCTCAGTTATTGAGGCAATGAAGCACGTGACGTTCGAACCTACGGACTTACTGTTTTTAGACATTGGGTTACCCGGTATGAGTGGTATCGAATTCGCTAAATCAATGTCGATTCGCCCAAACATTGTGATAATTACATCAGCGCGAGACTACGCTTTTGACGCATTCCAAATCGATGTCATAGACTATATCTTAAAACCTGTGGATCAATCAAAGTTGCTTCGCAGTTTGACAAAGGTTAATGAGGTTCTCAGAAAGAAGCAGAGAGGACTACATCAAAGCTCACAAAAAGTATTTATCAGACATAAGCGGCAGCACGTTTCGGTTGCGAGTGATTCTATTCTTTGGGTCGAGGCACAAGGCGATTATGCAACTATTCAAACTACAGACAAACGCTACACAATAAAAAAGACGCTCACAAATATGGAAGGGCAATTTATGTCCAAAAACTTTATGCGAGTTCACCGGTCGTTCATAGTTAACATGGATACGGTCGACAAAATTGATGAATGTAATCTGATTATCCAGAACACACTAATTCCAGTTAGTCGTGCAAGAAAAGCTGAGGTGCTCAATTATTTCAAACTTCTTGATTGACGTTATCAGCATGATTCTTTGATTCCCGCTTTTGTTTGGATAGTAATAAATTACAGCTGCACGGAGAATTGATTTTGGATTTCTTTTGTTCTGTGAATGGTGTTGATTAATTGCTTTAGGATATTGCCTGACGATGTGACTGTTATCAAGTGAAATGGAAGGGAGTTTTGTTGCGGGTCATCTACCATTCGAATAGGCATAATCTAGCAATTGGTTGGAAACAAATGTAGGAGAAAAGAAGGGGAAACGAGGCGGTCTTACCTCATGATGTTAACCGTACCTTTATGACGTTTGTTTTGTCCGTTGCACGCTCGGTATTCAACAACCCAAATAAAGGCATCCCCCTCTACTAGATTGCCTTTGTAGTTCCCGTCCCAAAATTGAGTTTCGGATTCGTTAGAATCAAAGAGCTTCTCTCCCCAACGGTTCCATATTCGAACGCGATATTCTGGTTGAGGTATCCAATTTGAGTATGGGAAGAATTCATTCAGGTTGTCACCATTTGGACTAAATGCATTTGGGACGTAGAGCAGATTTGGTAAGGCGTCTGGATCCACAGTAACGTATACCGTATCGTATCCGCTACATCCTGCATCGTCAATTACTTTTAAGATATAGTAACCACTATCGCTCACTTCAATCTTTGGCTCATTGGATCCCGTGCTCCATTCGTAAACAGCAAATCGATCGTTTAAGCCATAGACGGCTTTGCTTCGGACGCATAACGTTGTGTCATCGCCAATATCAATTATCGGGCTGTTGGTTTTTGTAAGTGTGACAGTATCTGACTTGATACAACCATTTGTATCGGTTACTGTCACAAAATATTTCCCGGGTTGTGTAACTGTGAGACTTTGCCGCGATGATCCGTCTTGCCAATTGTAGCTATACATGTCGGGAGGGCCGGAAAGTACTATGAACAAATCATCACAGAAGTTCGTATCGTTGCCAAGTTCTAAATTAATGATTGGGTTTTCGATATAAATGGTGTCGCTAACTACGCAATGTTTGTAGGTCACTCTCACCCAATGCTCACCTGCAGAGTTAAGGATGGTATTTCGGGTGGTAGCTCCATTACTCCATAGGTATTGTGCTCCGTTGTAATCGCCTACGTCAAACTCCTTTTGGAATTCGCTACAAACGAATAGATAATCACCAATTTCCGGTTTAGCAACAGTAATTCGAGTAGAGTCTACTTTTCTACAGTTTGCATTTTCAACCCTTACCCAGTAACTACCAGGTTCGGTAACCGTCAGTGTTCTGGATGTGTCTTGGAATCCTGTACTCCATCGATAACTAATATCCGGACCGCTTATGCCAGCGTCAAGTGTTAAGTTGACTTCTTCTTCGGTACAAAACAGACTGTCCGGTGTTAGATTCATTTCAACAGGGTCGAGGTATAAACGTTGCGAGTCAGAAGCCTGACAATCGCCGTAATATACAGTTGCGATATACGTTCCGGTGTCTTGAGCTCGTATGGAAGGACCAAATTGACCGGTATTCCAAACAATCTTAGTTGCGTCCCAAATCCTTGGAGAAATGAATCGATCTACTTTATTACAGAAGGCTAAATCCGGTCCTAATTCTACATCTATTTTCGAACGTATCTTAACCACGAACTTGTAATCATCTTCACATACTTCATTGCGTGCGGTGAGTGTTACCAGGTAATCACCATTCCCCGGATAAACCCACATCGGATTTTCTTCGCTAGAAGTGTCGGCTGTGGTGGTTGGGTCGCCAAAATCCCAGAAATACTCTTCCGCCTTCTGGCTTTTATTGATGAATAGAACGGTGTCGGTGCATGCAAAAACAAGTGCACTCGAACCGGCATCAGTTTGGAAGTTAGCCACCAATGTCGTTTTACAGTTACGAACATTAAACTGGTAGTCACGTAATGTCTCTCCTACCAAAACTCCGTCCCGGTACTCTTTAACCTTGATGCCAATTACGTACTGACCAACTTGGTTTGGTGTGAGCGTTATTTCTCCGGTCTGACTGTTTATTTCAAGCTTGGGACTTCCCGCAACTTGATTTGAAGTGCTATATGAGTTACCCCATATTACTCGATTAAAATCCGGACCCTTAAAGAAACCTCCACCACCCGTTTGAGACGATATTCCGTTTGGTCTTGGGAAATCCCGTGAAGCACCTGTGTATGGTTGGTACAATTCATAAACTAGCGAATCACCATCCGGGTCTAAGGCTGAATGGTCAAATTTTAATGGAGCATCGGTGCATAAATAGTTTGGTGGTAGTTCCTTGAAAACCGCGCTGCTATTCGTCGTGGTAACATTTGTTCCAGGAATTTTAACCCAGTAGGTTGCCCCGGTAGACTCCGGAGCGATGAGGTTGTTAATGGTGTTGTTTCGGCAACATCGCTGGAAGGCCAAGATTACACCATTGGTTCCGGGATTAATGGTAAGTACTCGTGTATAGACATACTCAGAAACGCAGATGTCTTTTTCAGGAATCAAGCACTTGTAGTGAACTTTGTCCAGATAATCCGGGCCGGTTCGAGTAAAGCTTTCTTGACCAATTAAAGTCTTTGTGCCGGCATTCCACATGCTAACAATGGCAATTTCATCCGAGCGAATAGCTTGAGGGCTACCATTCTGACAATCAAAGTAAAGCTTCAGAGTCACCTGGTATCGGTTGGTCCCAAGTTGTTTGTAATAAAAGTCACCACCTACGATGTGTGTTGCCTTACCTAAGAGTGGTAAAACAAGCACCGATAGTATGAGTAAGAGTACTTTTTTCATTTGGAGCCAACTGGGTTTGGTTTATCCCTATTACCTATACCCCCAAATATCGCAAAATGTTTGCTGGGCCGTTATTAAACTATTGTCATTATTTAGGGAGATTCCCCGTACGTTGGCATTACATCCCCATAAGTTGTTGGTACATCTGTAGGTATTTATTCGCTTCCTGATCATTGCCAATCGAACGATATACTTGATACATACCATAATATGGTTGAGGGAAATTTTTCGCAGATTGAATCGCCGCATTGAAATAGTTCGCCGCATTATTTACATCATTAAGAGCCAAATAGGTATTTCCGGTTTTATAGAATAATTGTGGATTGTTTCCGGCATATTCAAGTGCCTTCTTGTAATGTCTCAATGCCTCGTGATTACTCCCTTTCATGCGGGCAACATCCCCCATGCCGTCATACGAAGAGCTAAAGTTAGGTTTGTACTGCGCGGCTGATTCAAATCGAGTGTTCGCAGAGTCTAGCAGGGCGTTACGTGTGGCACCAGCTTCTTTCTGTTGCGCTAGTTGTAGGTATGAAACACCAACATACTGGTGCGAGAAATAAGATTCAGGGACAAGGTCCAAGCTTTTGCCTCCCCATTCAATTGCACCTTCAAAATCATTTTGACGTAGCTTCACGAAACTCAGCGTGCGGTATGCTTCTTCTTCAAGTGGGTCGTATTCAATGTACTCTTTTAGGAGTTTTTCTGCTTCATCAAATTTCATCGACTTCATTGCAGCATTGGCTTCATAAATCTTTTTGTTCTCGCGTTTTACAATTGCACAAACAGTAACACCATCTACCTTAATTTCATGGATGGTCCCTTTTGGCGGGAAATATCCCTTATCCAATAGGGTAGGAGAAAGTGTCCGATTTGTCCAAATAGCATAGTCCCAATCGTCTTTGTTCCAGTTTAATTCGCGACTCCACATAATGAAGACCTTCTTTAGCGAATCGGCCTCAGCCTTGAGTGCATCGCGCTCCGGTACTAAAATGTCGATCTCTTCCTTGTGCTCGGCCTCGGTGATGATCTCTTTGCTTTTGTAGTAATTCAACCGGTCGATTACCGCGTTGATTTTTTCCATTTCTCGAGACACTTCTCTCAGTTCGTCTCCATTCTCTTGATATCGGTCTGAGTAATACTGAAGGCTGAACAACTCGTTGTTCGAAATGATGTTGGTCCGCCCTTCAGGTAGATCTTCGTTTTCATGAATCCACTTTATGGCTTCTTTCGGTGTCTGACACCAATAGTCTAGTTCGTATTTGCCAAATGCCTCTTCAACACCACCAACCAGTTGGTTGTAATACATGTATTGATACGGATGATTTTGCACCATCCAAATTCCGGTGATGGCCATTAGCGCAGTCAAGGCTGCGGCACCGACATATTTGATGATTTTGGAGCTCATACCTATAATGGAATCCCAGCCAATTCCGGCAAGAATCAATACGGACGGCATAACAAAGAGCACATGTCGCCATGAGTTATACAGAGCAGAGTCTTTGTAGATGATGTATGCCAACGGGAATACAAAGGCAAAACCGGTCGCAAGAACGACATACAGTTTATAGCGTTTGCGTTGGAAGAAATAGTTGACAATGAATAGAACGATGCCTGCAAGTACGAACAGAGGAAGCGTAATGAGCATCAACTTTGGTGCGTAATACCAAGGATAGTCCTTCATGTAGTATCGCTGGCCTTCAAAAATTTCATAGATGTGAACCAAACTGAATTTCTCAAAATTTCGAAGTGCTTCAAGTGGATGGCCAAATGGGTCTTGCAAGGCAGCTGGCCACAGAATCACTCCTATGAAGTAGGCAATGGCCATAGGTAGGATGCCATTTACAATGTATTTGTGTATTTGCTTGAATGCATTCTTGGACTTATCTCTTGAATCGATCAGGAATTTGATGCCTGCAAACAATCCTAGGTAGGCGAAAGCCAAAAGCCCCCCGGCTCGGATGCTAAACAGAATTCCCATCATCAAGCCAGTCATGAAAATGCTTTTGATGGATGCATTTGGAAGATTCTTCACCAATCGAATGATGTAGAATAAACTAGCGATGTAAAATGCCATGAACGGCATGTCTTTTTGGTTGTTTGCGGCGTGCCCCCAGAACATTGGTGTGAGCAGCATGATGAGCATGACTACAACCGCCGTTCGCCAAGTGCCGGCTTTTCTGGCCAATAATGCTGTGAAGATCAATCCAACAAGTGCGAATAAACTCAGCACTAAGTGCCTGGTTTCGTAAGTGTCAAATGGCGACAGGTATTCCTCTGCAAATGCACAGGCGAGGTTTACGAAAGGGCCATAGTTTACCAGGTGGTCGTGTAATTTCAGGTTGGTGTCCAGTGCTCTTTCGTCTTCTCCTCCTGTCTGAAAATAGCTTATGACCTCTTTGAAATATTTTCTGTCTTCCGGCTCGTCCCACGTAGCGCCAAAGTCGAAACTCAACAATGGTAAAAGTACCAAACTCAAAAAACACAGTGTGGCAAATATCAGGCGGTATACACTTGAGTTTGCTTTGCCCAGTTGTTTGATGTTGAAGTTTGAAATAGGATGACTTATAAACCATTTCCAACGGGAGCTCGCTCCTGCTACAAATGATTTGAAGTAGCTAAAGGAGAGCTCGGATGGTTTGATGTTCAGGTTTGTAGATGTTGCTTTCAGTCCACTTAACGTAAGCCAGTTCGCAATTTCATACTTGGCGTTGTCTAAAACTTTTGAAGGAATGTTTTCGGGTAATTCATTGGTGTTTAAAACTACCATTCCGGAGTCTTTCCCGGCGATTTCTACCACACCAAACAAACGAATGAAGAAACTTCCAACACGTTGTAAGATGCTTCGTTTGTTTTTACCGCTTCCCGCATCAGGCAGGGCATATGTGCCATCTTGAACTTTGGTATTCCGGATACTGTTGAACGCTTTGACTAGTGTTTCAGAATCACGGGCATCCGCGATAACCAATGTTTCCTTTTCAGAACTGCGTACGGAATCTATTGCGTCGTTGTATGACGTTGCCGCCGATCCGGATAGTATTACATCTGGATTTCCTGACATCGCGCTCTCAAGTTTATCCTTGATTTCGTCTGTATTTACTCCGGTTACCCAGAGGATTGTCGACTTTGATGCCGATACGGTAGGTGCTTTTTGCTTCTTAGTTTTAGCCATGAATGCGTTTCTGAATCAAATCTATAAAAATCCACTGAAGCACGATAAGAAACAAGGTGGAATATCGTAGGAAGTACAATCTATCCGAGTGTTTGGTTAAACAGGGAGATTGTCGCTGATGTTGAATACATCGGTTTTTTGAAGTTTACCTTTTGGTTTTGAGTGGGATAGAGACTTTGACAATTGAATATGAAATATCTCACCCATTATGACGTTCCTCTTACAAAACCAGACGTTCGTCAATTGACAAACCATATGTACGATCTATTTGGTAAATTGAACAGCCTAAATCCACAACTATGAAAACAAGCTTACTTCTCGGACTTACCCTTTCTTTTTTTATTACCTCTGCTCAAGTAGAGCAAACTGATGATGTTGAATCTTCTGAAATCATTATTGAAACCAACGATACAGTTGAGTTCTCTCTAGACGTTGACGAGGTCGTTGAATACGTCGATGATTATGTTGCCCCCGAAGGCGATGAGAAAAGGACATCTTTTCCTGAAGAATTGCTAGATCACCCGTTTGTTCGTTATCAAGCAGAAGTGAATCGGCCAAATAGTCCAGATTCTTATCCATGGATAAGTGCAGATGGCCTTCGAGTGTATTTTGTAGACGGTAGCGATGTGTTCATGGCATCACGTCAGAATCGACAAGTCGATTTTAGCGCACGTACAAAAATCAACCTGCCAAAAGTGGACGATGCTCTCGCAGTTTGGTTGACCAACAACGAAAAAGTAATGGTGGTTGCCAAATTCTCAGGAGAATTATATCGATACCAACGAGATGAAATCGGTTTGCCTTGGGATAAGCCTACTGAAATTGTGTTTGCTAATGAAAGACGTGGGTTCAAAAGTGTTGCCTCGTTTACCCAAGACGAGAAAATAATGTGTGTGTATACATCCGGGAAACTGGATTTCTATGAGTTAACCGCCATGGGTGACTATTCGCACATCACAACATTCAAACCTTTTAAGAGTACCGGAGTAGGACAGCTTACAAAGGACGGTAAAGGTGTTGTGCTGGCCGATGGTAAAGATATTAGCGACGACGAAGGTGCTAGTGCCATTTATCGCGTTTCGTTAAACGATGTGATCAGTGGTCATTTTAAGCCAAAGCTAACCAAGCTTTTTTACTTACCGATATTGGATGTCGGTCAACCGAGCCTGTCATACGACGAGTCGGAACTAGTAATGGTTGGCAACAATTTGAACGAATGGGATGGCAACGAGTTAGTAGTAGTGAGTTTAAACAATATTGAATTTATCGAGACTGTTGAATCAGATCTGATTGAAGATGAATTCCTTCAAGAAGCGATGACTGCGTTAGCAAGATCAGAAGAGATTCACAAGGCCAACGAGGTTGCAAAGAAGTCAATCATCAATCCGGCAAATGAATCATCTTCACCTACAGATTTTTCAGCCAAAGCATTTGAAATTGAGCTAACGAAGCTTTATCCAAACCCGAGTTCAGATAAGGTGACCATGGAGTTTAGTTTACCGGTAGACGCAAATATCGCCGAGGTAATTGTGAGTGATTCTAGAGGTGTTCAAGTTTACCGAAAGCGCATATCATTGGATGAGCGCTCGCATGAGGTTAACTTGAAAGATTTAGGTTGTTCCAGTGGAACCTATTTTTTCTGGGTAGCTACAGATACTAAGAACGCAACGCCAAAGCCTCTGATTTTCGACTAAGCATTGAGGAAATCCTCAAGTGCATCGACAAATTGTGTTGGATTTTCCGCATGAACCCAATGACCTGCATTTGGAATAGTAACCAAGTCTGCATTGGGGAAGTACTCGTAGATTTCGTCTAAATCGGAGTCCTTTATGTAGTTGGATTTCTCTCCTCGAATAAAGAGAACATCATTTACAAAAGGCCAGTTCAATTGAACATCACCAATGATGTCATCGTAGTTAGCTCGTATCGCTTTGAGGTTCACTTTCCATTGGTAGCCTCCCTCCGGATTTCGCTGCAGATTTTTGAGTAAGAATAACCGGATTCCATCGGTTGGGATCTTTGTTTTGAGCGCCTCATCAGCTTCAGATCTACTTGAAAGTTCTTCTACGGGCAACGAGAACATTGCCTCAAACAGGTCCAAGTGTCCGGGTTTGTAGCGTTTTGGTGCAATGTCAACTACAACCAGCTTGTCGATTATGTGCGGGTGGATATTAGATAACTCCATCACTGCCTTTCCACCCATTGAGTGACCCACAAAGTGCGCATGACTCAGTCCTTGGTCTTCAACAAGTTCTAAAAGATCGTCTGCAACTGTTGGGTAGTTTATAACATCTGAATGCGGTGAATTACCATGGTTTCTTACATCAACCGTAAGAACTGTAAATTCATCGGACAACTTCTTCGCGATGTTATGCCAGTTATCCAACATACCAAACAAGCCGTGGACAATGACCACGGCTTGTTCAGCGTTTCCGTATTTCTTAAAGTTAAGTTTCAATCGATTAATTGAGGAAATTGTCTACTGGGTGGTAAGGCAAGTCAAATGCCTCAGCTACGCCTTCGTAAACAACTTTTCCGTCAATAACGTTCAGTCCGAGTTTCAATTCGTTATTGTCTTTACATGCTTGCTTCCACCCTTTTTCCGCAAGTTGAATTGCGTATGGTAGCGTAGCATTAGTAAGAGCGATTGTGGATGTGTAAGGAACTGCACCCGGCATGTTTGCCACACAATAGTGAACGATATCGTCTATGATAAAGGTAGGATCTTCGTGTGTTGTTGGTCGGCATGTCTCAATACAACCACCTTGGTCAACAGCAACATCAACCAAAACAGTACCCGGCTGCATGTCTTTCAACATGTCACGGGTAATCAAGTTAGGAGCTTTCGCGCCTGGGATCAAAACCGCTCCAACGATAAGGTCCATGTGTGGGATTAAATCGCGGATATTCATTTCACTCGAGTAACGAGTAACTACGTTAGCCGGCATTACGTCATTCAAGTAACGAAGTCGCTGAAGGTTTACGTCAAGAATAGTTACTTGAGCGCCAAGTCCAGCAGCCATCTTAGCAGCTTGTGTTCCAACAACACCACCACCAATTACAAGTACTTTACCCGGAGGTACTCCAGGAACACCTCCTAGAAGGACACCTTTTCCTTTGATTGGCTTTTCAAGGTACTTTGCTCCTTGTTGAATTGCCATTCTACCGGCAACCTCACTCATAGGAATAAGAAGAGGGAGGCTGCGGTCTGGTGATTCCACAGTTTCATATGCTAAACACGTAGCACCACTTTCAATCATTGCATGAGTCAATGGCTCATAGCTTGCAAAGTGGAAGTATGTAAATACAAGTTGACCTTTCTTAATCAGTTTGTACTCAGGTTCGATAGGTTCCTTTACTTTAATGATCATCTCAGCGATGTCGTACACCTCTTCAATGGTATCAAGAATTTTAGCTCCAGCATCCACGTACATCTGGTCTGGGAAACCACTGCCAAATCCACCGTCTTTTTGAACATAAACAGTGTGGCCTCGCTTAACAAGTTCGAGCGCTCCGCCCGGAGTTAAAGCAATTCGATTTTCGTTGTTTTTAATCTCTTTTGGTACTCCAATAATCATTGCCTGAGTATTTAGGGGCGGCAAAGATAGGGTTATGGTTAAATAACTTGGAATGATATGATTTCAAAAACAGTATTTCGATAATTTGAGCGTGGGGTTGAGATATTACAGAGGTGTTTATGTGGTGTGGATTTTGGCGAATATCGTGCAGGTGTCTCCATGGAGACACCTGCACGCCTATCACAACCTCCAAAAGCGTAAAATTTTCCTCCTTTCGACTTTTTTAAGGCGCTCCAATGGAAGTGAAACATTCTGGTCATCTAGCATGATTGCCACTGAGCCCTGACTGATTTATTGAAGCATTAACGCACTGACTTTCGAGGTCTGAGGTTTGCAGTATTCTGGGTCTTTTCAAAATCAATCCACAACGTAGCTTCAATGCAATTGCAAGCGTTAAATTTGCGGCATATTCAATACCAGTTATGCAGGAAGTTACCGTAAAAACCGCCGAGAAACTTGGACTCTTACCTGAAGAGTTTGAACACATTAAACAAGTACTTGGAAGAACTCCGAACTTTACCGAATTGAGTGTGTACTCCGTAATGTGGAGTGAGCACTGCTCTTACAAGAATTCGATTGTTTGGTTGAAGAAACTTCCTAAAGAAGGACCAATGATGCTTGCCGAGGCCGGTGAAGAAAATGCCGGACTGGTTGATATTGGAGGTGGATTAGCGTGTTGCTTCAAAATTGAAAGTCATAATCACCCTTCTGCCATTGAGCCTTATCAAGGGGCAGCGACGGGTGTTGGAGGTATTAATCGAGATATTTTCTCGATGGGTGCACGGCCTATTGCACAGCTCAACTCTTTACGTTTTGGCAATATTGAAACTAACCGTACCAAATGGCTCACCAAAGGTGTAGTCAAGGGTATCGGCGATTACGGGAACTCATTTGGTATACCAACCGTTGGCGGAGAGGTTTATTACGACGATTGCTACGAGACAAATATTTTGGTTAATGCCATGAGTGTTGGAATCGTTGAAGTAGGAAAGACGGTTAGTGCAGTCGCAGAAGGTGTAGGAAACCCAGTGTATATCTTTGGTTCCGCTACCGGAAAAGATGGTATTGCCGGAGCAGCTTTTGCTTCAAAAGATATTGGTGAGGATGCTATGGATGATTTGCCAGCTGTACAAGTAGGTGACCCTTTCTGGGAGAAGTTGATTCTCGAAGCCACCATGGAAATTATTGCAACAGGAGCAGTTGTTGGACTGCAAGACATGGGTGCGGCTGGAATTACTTGTTCTACCTGTGAGATGAGTGCAAAATCCGGAACAGGGATGACCATCGATTTGGATAAAGTACCATTGCGCCAAGACGATATGAAGGATTGGGAGATTCTGTTGAGTGAGAGTCAAGAGCGTATGTTGGCGATTATCGAAAAAGGACGCGAAAAAGAAATTGAAACGATACTCGATAAATGGGATCTCACCTTTGCTCAAATTGGTGAGGTGAACGAATCGGGGAGAATCAAATATGTTAAGGATGGTGATGTAACCTGCGACGTTCCTGCTGAGAGCCTAGTGCTTGGCGGAGGTGCACCGGTTTATCACCGTGAGTGGGAAGAACCTGCGTATCAGCAAGAAATCAATAAGTTTGATTTGGGTGATGTAAATGAGCCTTCCGATATGATTGGGGTGTCAAAGTTTATCACAGCCCTACCAAACATCGCGTCAAAACGCTGGGTTTATAAGCAATACGATTCAATGGTTGGCACAGTAAATCAGAGTACAAATCGACCAAGCGATGCGGCCATTGTTCAAATTAAAGGGACGGACAGATCATTGGCACTAACCGTTGATTGTAACAGTAGATATGTATACGCAGACCCTGAAGAAGGAACTGCCATTGCCGTGAGTGAAGCTGCGCGAAACATTGTTTGTAGTGGAGGAAAGCCTTCTGCGGTAACCAATTGTTTGAACTTTGGCAATCCATATGATAAAGGGGTGTATTGGCAGTTCAAAAACGCGATCATGGGCATGAAGAAGGCGTGTGAAAAATTTGGAACACCTGTTACAGGAGGTAATGTGAGTTTCTATAATCAAAGTTCTGATGGCACAGCGGTATATCCAACACCAACCATTGGAATGGTAGGATTGATTGAGAAACCTGAGCATATAACAACACTTGATTTCAAAAACGAAGGTGACCTTATCTATATGATTGGACGGGAAATGAGTGACCTCGGTTCGTCTCAATATCTATCTAAGTATCACAAAGTACAGTTCTCACCGGCTCCTCATTTTAATCTAGACGAAGAGTACAACGTTCAAAGCGCGGTAACCAAGTCGATTGAAGCAGGAGTGGTAAACAGCTGTCACGATATTTCTGAAGGAGGATTGTTTATCAGTCTGCTTGAGTCATCTATGGCTAGTGGGTTTGGTGTGGATGTTCAAACCAACCGTGAGATCAGAACGGATGCTTACTTGTTTGGGGAGAGCCAAAGCCGCGTTGTGGTGACCATTTCCAGAGACCAGAAAGAGGCACTTGAGACTATTCTCAATAGCGAAGGAGTCCACTTTAAAAAGTTGGGAGCTGTTAGTGGAAATAGAATCTGTATCAACGATGTTGACTATGGAAGCATCGAAGAGTACCGAGAAATTTACGATACGGCTATTGAAAAAAGTCTAGGAGTTGCATAGCTTTGGGCTATGCCACCAGAATATAGCCAAACGATAGAAATCAATAAGCCTCTTGCAGAAGTCATTGGGGCATACGATTCGACAGAAAACTTGAAGCACTGGCAACCTGGGTTGCAAGAATTTACCCCGATTAGCGGAGAGCCGGGCGAGACCGGTTCTAAGTCTAAGATGGTATTCCTCAACGGTAAACGCACCATTGAAATGGTTGAAACCATTACTAAAAATGATCTACCGCGTTCTCTGGCTTGTACCTACGAAGCAAAAGGCGTTTTCAACGAAATAGAAAACTCATTTCGAGAAGAGTCGGTTAAAACATTGCTCACTTCGCATAATGTCTTCCACTTTAAAGGCTTTATGAAACTATTGGGAGTGTTGATGCCCGGAGCCTTCAAAAAGCAGAGTATGGAGTACATGAACAACTTCAAAGCGTTTGTGGAAGACGGAAAGTCTGTATTGAATGAATAAGTAATTCATCTCGCGGCATTTTTATTGTCCGTGCTAGAGAAAGTGCCAAGCAATTCAATTGTTGGGTTCCAAATGAACTGGACAGAAGAAGAATTACAGCAACGCGAATTCTTTGTAGAATTTTTAGAATCGATCAAGGTTTCACTTCATTATATTGAACCAGATATTTTATTGAACCTGAATGATTTAAACAGAGAACGTATCATTCAAGTTGTGAAAAAGAGGTTTGATGATTCTGACATTTGTCACTGTTTTATTTTGAACGGTAATCAGACAATTTTAGAGAGTTACGATGCTTTAACAAGTAACCGGGTTGATACAAGTATCAATGGTTTAGGAGACTTTAGAAGTCATTTTGAATATCGGGACAATGACCATATTAGCTTTGATTAAGTCTCCATAAAAAAAGCCCCATCGTTAGATGAGGCTTTAGTGGTCTATATTATTTTGATTTAGTTGAAATTCAATCGAATCGGTTTTGTGAAGGCCATTCGAGCCGGCTTGTCTCGCTGAAGTGCAGGTTTCCAACGTGGCATCTTCTTGATTACTGCAATGGCTGCTTCTTCAACACCATATCCAATCTTACGTCTTGAAGCAATCTGGATGTTAGACAAGCTTCCGTTTTTTTCTACCGTAAAGGTTACAAGCACTGTTCCACTCTCAGCCTCTTCATATGCAATCTCAGGAATGTCCATGTTGTCGCGAATGAACTGGTCCATTGCTTCTTCGCCACCAGGGAATGCCGCTTTTTCTTGAACCTGGAACCATTTAAATACTTCATCGGTTTCTTCCGGACCATCATCAAAGGCTTCAAGTTCGCCAAACGCTTCATCGTCGCTAGTTTCGATATCGATATCAATGGTCTCTTCCACCTTAACATCATCCTCTACCACTTCAATGATAGGATCTTGAGGCTGCTCTTCCGGTGGAGGAGGTGGCTCTTCTTCCTGTTGCTGTGTTTGTTCAACCTCTACCATGTCCTCATCGTAGACCATGTTGAGATCTTCAACTTCAATTTTGTCGTACTTCTTATACTCCATCAGTGCATACACTGATCCGAGAGAAATACACAAACCAATTAAGAAAAACAGTAGACGTTTAGTATTGATGTCTTTGCTTTCGTACTTTTTAACTTCCATGTTGATTCAAGTTAAGTGTTCAAATTTATGAATTATCACTTATATAATATGGTATCCAACTAAATGGTAAACGAAGAATAAGATAAAGTTGATATTAGGCTCTTTTAAACTTTAGGAACAAACCAAAAAGTATTGCACCTAGTGTCGCTCCTGTTGTATTCGCCAGCATATCAAGGACTTCAAAGTGTCGGTTAAACATTGGAAGTGCTTGAAAAAACTCCATCATTGTACCATAACCTGCGGCTATGAGTGCTGAAACAGTTAATAAACGGGCGGTTTTGTTTGAGGAACGGAAGGATTTATAACCTTCATAACTCAAAATCGCGGCAAAAACCGCGTAAGCAACAAAGTGACCAATCTTATCGCTGGCCTTAACATCTAACTTTGGAATATTAGAAATCGACATCAAACTCACAATCGCCAACCCAATTGCGGCCAGAATGGAGAGTTTGAATCGTTTCAATTACTGGCCGATAGAGGCTTTGTAAGCGTCTGCATCCATCAACTCATCGATAGCTGATGTGTCTGCCACTTTAACCTTAATCATCCATCCAGCGCCATAAGGGTCATTGTTTACATTTTCAGGTGCATCTTCCAAATCACCATTTACTTCAACAACTTCACCTGAAACAGGCATGTACAGGTCAGAAACTGTTTTTACTGCCTCTACGGTACCAAATGTTTCTTCGGAGTCAAGCGTTTCGCCTTCGGTTTCAATCTCAACGAAAACTACATCGCCAAGCTCGCTTTGAGCAAAGTCAGTAATTCCGATTGTTGCAACGTCACCTTCGAGTTTCACCCACTCGTGATCCTTTGTGTATTTTAAGTCTGCTGGAAAATTCATAAATCGTATTTTGTGCGAATTAATAGATTTCTGTCTGAATCTGTTTGTGGTTTTCTAAATTTTATGCGCTGGCTTTTGCCGTTTCTGTTTTCGTTCGCGGCTTTTTATCGCAGACTACACTCAACAGCTTAGATAATTCATCTTTCGCCGAGTCTCGTTCTACGATAAAATCTACAAATCCTTTTTCCTGAAGGAATTCACTTCGTTGAAAGCCTTTCGGAAGATCCTTTCCAATGGTTTCTTTTATCACTCGAGGTCCTGCGAATCCAATCAACGCATTAGGTTCTGCAACATTGAAATCACCCAACATGGCAAACGAAGCAGTTACACCACCTGTTGTTGGATCGGTGAGGTACGATATGAATGGAATCCCTTCTTTGTCGAGCAGTGCCAACTTTGCACTAGTTTTAGCCATTTGCATCAAGCTAAATGCGGCTTCCATCATTCGAGCACCACCACTTTTCGAGATGATAATCAACGGTTGTTTGTGTTCACGGGAATAATCGATTGCACGTGCAATCTTTTCACCAACAACAGACCCCATTGAACCTCCAATAAAGCTAAAGTCCATACAGGAAATGGTGACTTTCATTCCATTCATTTTTCCAGTCGCACTTCGAACAGCATCGTGAAGATGTGTCTTTTTTTGTGCTGCCTCGATACGAGAAGGGTAGTCCTTCTTGTCAACAAACTTTAGTGGATCTCCTGATATAATGCCTTGGTCAAGCTCCGTGAATTTCTCGTTGTCAAAGAAGATTTGAAAATATTCCTCTGATCCGATACGCGCATGGTGTCTGCACTCGGTACAAATCCACATGGCGTTTGCAAAATCTTTCGAAGCATGAGGAGCCCCGCACTCAGGACATTTCACCCACAACCCATCGGGAGTCGGCTTCTTGTCCTGCGTTTTCGTTAATATCCCATCTTTAACACGCTTGAACCAGCTCATATTTCTGTTTTTAGTTAATGCTAGGCGATGGTTACCTCGTCAGAGAGGTAAACATCTTGAACCGTGTTTAGTAATTCAACACCTTCGTTCAATGGACGCTGGAATGCTTTTCGTCCAAGAATCAAACCTGAACCACCAGCACGTTTATTGATTACCGCAGTCTTTACCGCGTCAAATCTGTCATTGCTTCCTGAAGCACCTCCTGAGTTGATAAGTCCTGCTCTACCCATATAGCAGTTAGCTACTTGGTAACGACACAAATCGATTGGATGATCTGAACTTAATTCAGAATACACTTTGTCATGAGTCTTTCCGAAATTAATGGCAGTATATCCACCGTTATTCTCTGGAAGTTTTTGCTTAATGATATCAGCCTGAATAGTTACACCCAAGTGGTTCGCCTGAGAGGTTAGGTCGGCTGAAACATGATAATCCACGCCATCCTTTTTGAATGCAGTATTTCTGGTGTAACACCATAGAATCGTGGCCATTCCTAATTCATGAGCACGTTCAAATGCCTCTGCCACTTCAATTATCTGTCTTTCTGACCCTTCTGAACCAAAGTAAATGGTCGCGCCAACTGCAGTAGCACCCAAATTCCATGCTTCCTCTACTGAACCAAACATGATCTGGTTGTGTGTTGAAGGGTAGCTTAGGAATTCATTGTGGTTCAACTTTACGATGAAAGGGATTTTATGAGCGTATTTTCTTGACATGCTTGCCAAAACCCCAAATGTTGAGGCAACTCCATTGCAACCACCTTCAATCGCAAGGTTAATAATGTTTTCAGGATCAAAATAGTCTGGGTTCGGAGCAAAACTCGCACCGGCTGAGTGTTCAATCCCCTGATCTACAGGTAAAATCGATAGGTAGCCTGTTCCAGCAAGTCGGCCAGTGTTGTGTAGTTGATTTAGACTACGAAGTACTTGTGGGTTGCGATTTGAGGCAGCCCATACGTTGTCAACATGATTAGGTCCGGGTAAGTGTAAGCGATCTTTTGAGATGGCCTTAGACTCATACGATAAAAGCCCTTCAGCTTCGCTTCCCAAGATTTGTTCAATAGAGTTATTGCTCATTTCGTTCTATGTGTTTCGATTCGTAATTTGAGCGGCAAAATTAGACGATTTTTTACAAAGCATCATGTCTGCAAGGATTGTGGTTTTGTTCAGAGATTGATTAACTTTGGTTAAGTCCCGTTTTATGACAAATGAATCGATTCGTGTGCGCAAGGTTTCATCCGGAAAAGAAATGGATGCTGTATTTGAAATCAGGCAGAAAGTATTTGTTGATGAACAGCAGGTAGACCCGGAGGAAGAGTATGACAAATTTGAGGATACAAGCCACCACTTTATAGCCTTTGCAGACGACCAGCCGGTAGGTACAGCGAGGTGGAGAAAGACTCCAAACGGCATCAAACTCGAACGATTTGCGGTCTTGAGTTCGCATCGTAACATGGGAATCGGGCAAGAAATTGTCCGTGCTGTTTTAAATGATATTCCACATCGAGAAAATATCTATTTGCATTCGCAACTTCCGGCGTGCTCCTTGTATCGTAGATTCGGTTTTGTGCAGCAAGGCTCCCAATTTGAAGAAGCCAATATTATGCATTACAAAATGGTGTTGAAGGATTGATATCGTCAGGTAATAATTCCACCAATCCATCAGTTGAATAGGTATGGTTCAACGCCTGTTGCTCATATCTGTATTGGTCTTCATACTTGTTTCCTGTCCTCGACCGGGAAGCGAAGATGGCTTCTCCGAAGCCAATAAACCAACATACATTGACTCGTTGCGTTGTGCTCAAGCACGAGCTTTTTGCTCAGATCGAAACTACAATACTGAATTTGCGCTGTTCAGCGATATGGGTGTAGTTTCGGGTAGGAAGAGATTCTTTTTGGTTGATTTGAGCGCCGATACTGTGGTTATGTCCGGATTGGTAGCTCATGGACATTGCAAGAGGTATGGAAGACGAAAGCCAATGTTTAGCAATGAAGTTGGTAGCAATTGCACCTCTTTGGGACGCTACCGAGTAGGCGGAAGTTATCATGGAAGTTTTGGGAAGTCATATAAACTGCATGGGCTTGATTCATCAAATTCGAACGCCTTTGATCGTTTTGTGGTATTACATGCACATTCGTGTGTTTCAGACTACGAATCCAGTTTTGGAATCTGTCGCAGCGAGGGCTGCCCTACCTTATCCCCAAATTTTTTGGAATCACTGGAGCCATGGCTCGATAACTCAGAGAAATCTGTGTTACTATGGATTTATTATGGCGCAACGCAGGGAGAGTAATCTTAATCGATGGGCAAAATCCACTTACAATGCTGATTGGTTTTTCCGAGGGAATAGCATCAGCCCCTCCCCATCGACAAAATACCCAGTTTTAGATGCATCTGCCACGCTGTTCTCCATATGTGGTCTGATCGTCTCCGAAGTACCTCCCGGCGAGTAACTCACAATGATTCTTCTTGGAGTGTTGTGTCACACCTCTGCGATAAAGAAATGGAATGTTTATTTGTTGGTCTATTTCTGATTTCACCAACTTAAATTTGTCCC
>Ga0181574_10001682_pt1 | contig 20598 bp, 22 predicted proteins | sample 101ome_24_FD_145600 | JGI IMG/M metagenome (GOLD analysis project Ga0181574, IMG submission 145600) | Coastal salt marsh microbial communities from the Groves Creek Marsh, Skidaway Island, Georgia - 101410AT metaG (spades assembly) | ecosystem: Environmental > Aquatic > Marine > Intertidal zone... | reverse complement strand
TCGCGGGACGTCTTTGTTCCTAGAGGCGACGCAGCCGCTGGATCAGAGTCGAGGTATCCCAGCGGCCACCCCCCATGTTCTGGACATCGGCGGAGAACTGGTCCACCAAACAGCCACCCAGGTTGGGTAGGACCAGGCGGATTACCCAAAACAGGCTTCAGCCTGCTCGTCCCTGCAGGCTTCTCGCCAATCGTTGAGTTAAGTGCCGGTAGCGTCTCACCTCCGCACACTCTCACAGAGCTTTTATTTGCAAAGTCTACTGGGCCGAGCGTGGTGTCGTCGCATGCGATTACCTCGACGATGGGTTTGATCAGGGGTGTGAGGGTTCGGGCCAGTCATCTGACGGCGGTTGTTCCGTGCACACCCCAATAAACAAACGATTGTTTTATTGGGGTGAATGGTGGACAATCACCTGGGGCTTTGAGCCGTCGGGTGTGATTTCCCCGCAGAAATGGTTGTTGCAGGAAACGCGCGGTCCTATTGTGTGCTTGAGACATTTGCTATTTCGATCGCGCTCTTGACCAGCACATGCAGAGGTAAGTACAGATATCGCACATATAGTGTCATAGACCCCGTCATGATGTATCCCGACTGCGGTTCGAAATGGCCAAAATCCATGAGAGTGGCAGGAATTAAAGGCTAGTAGAAATGACAATAGAGGTAGACTTCGACGCATTAGTGATCGGTGCGGGCCTGACTGGCCTGTATCAGGCCTATCGACTTCGCGAAATGGGTTACCGTGTACTCGGTGTCGAGGGGTCAGACGATATTGGCGGTGTCTGGCACCACAATCGGTATCCGGGATGTCGAATCGATTCCGAAAGCGAGGTCTACGGATACTTCTGGAACGAACAACTCATGCAGGAGTGGAGCTGGTCCGAGCGCTTCGCCGCTCAGCCCGAGGTCCTCAGTTATATACACCGGGCGGCAGAAATCATGGATATCCGGAAGGATTACCTGTTCAACGCCAGGGTCCAGAAGGCCGTTTTCGACGACGAGTCTAATTTCTGGACAATTTATTTCCAGCAAGCCGACCGCGCACCGGTTACGGCACGCTTTGTCTTCTCCGCGCTCGGTCCCCTGTCTGCACCTCAGATGCCTAACATTCCCGGCATCAATACCTTCAAGGGTGAGAGTTACCATACGGCCAACTGGCCGAGGGACCCGAATGGTTTTGGGCCGGCAAAACTGGACTTTTCCGGCAAGCGAGTTGCGGTGCTAGGCGTAGGGTCGACCGGAGTACAAGTGATCCAAGAGATGGGCAAGGTGGCGGGGCAGCTTACAGTGTTCCTGCGGGCGCCTAACTGGTGCACGCCCCTAGGTAATGGGCCCATGACCCTGGAACGGATGGACTACATCAAGTCGCATTACAGTGAATTCACAGAAAAGTGTGATGCCTCGCTTGCAGGGTTCCCGCACGAATTCGATCCGCGGAAGCTGTTCGATGTTCCAAAAGAAGAGCGCGACGCCAAGCTTGAGGAGCTTTACAAGGGGCCAGGCTTTTCACTATGGCTGGGCGTGTTCTCGGATGCCCTGGCCGACCCGGAGGCGAACAAGTATGTGTCTGATTTCGTCGCGAAGAAAATACGCGAAAGGGTCCAGGATCCCGCTACCGCTGAATTGTTGATCCCGAAGGATCATGGCTTTGGCATGAAGCGGGTTCCGCTGGAGACCAAATATTACGAGGTGTACAACCAGAATAACGTTTCGGTTGTCGACCTGAATGCCACGCCGATTACGCGAATTAGCCCCGACGGTATCCAGACCACGGATGCCATGCACGGCTTTGACGTCATCATTTACGCCACGGGCTTCGACGCGGTTAAGGGGTCCTGGAACCGCATGGACATTCGCGGCGAGGGCGGTAATTCCCTGAAAGACGAATGGGCGAAAGGGGTCAGAACCTACATGGGCATGCAGTGTCCCGGCTTCCCGAACTTCTTCCTGCTAGTCGGGCCGCAGAGCGGCGCCACCTTTTGCAATATTCCTCGTTGCTCCGCACTTGCAGTCGACTGGCTGAGCGACATGATGGTCGAGGCCAAGCGGGCCGGCGTTCAACGAATAGAACCTGAGGCCGCCGCGGCCGATAGTTACAGCGAGTACTGCTCCAAGCTAATGGGAAAGCTACTGCTGGGCCAAACCGACTCCTGGTTTACCGGGATCAACAAAAACATCCAAGGACGCGACAAGCGTGAGGCGCTCTTGTTCGTGGGCGGCAATCCGAGGTTTCGCGAGTATTGCGACGAGGTTCGCGAACAGAATTACAAGGGCTTCATCATGTCCTAGCCCGCTAGTAGCGTCGATACGCTGCCTGGCAACGTTGGTCGACACAATACACTGCAGGCGCGGTGATTTTCTCAGGGAGGCACGAATTTTATGACGCTACTTTCGGGTAAGACGGCGATTGTGACTGGCGGCGGACGAGGTCTCGGATTTGCCATCGCTACTGCCATGGCCGCTGAAGGGGCGCATACCCTGGTGGTCGACAGGAATCGCGATGCTGCGGATCAGGTCGTGGCAGTCATCGAGGATTCCGGCGGTTCGGCCTCAGCGGAGACGCTGGACATCAGCGACCGTGCTGGCGTTATGGCATTCGGAGATCGCGCAGTAGAGCAATATGGCAAGATCGACGTTCTGGTGAATAACGCGGGTATTGCGCCGCGTATCAGGCCTAATGATCCGGATCAGATGGAAAAGTGGGACCAGGTTATTCAGGTGAACCTTACTGGACAGTGGGACATTACTACTGCCCTGCTGCCGGCTCTTGAGCACGCGGGGGCGAGTGTGATCTTTCTCTCGTCGATTGCTGGGTTCACTGCGCCAAGATCAAGTGCCGCCTATGGGGCTTCCAAGGCGGCCGTTCGTTCGCTGGTTCAGTATTTCGCTCGCACGCTCGGGCCGACGGGCGGTCGTGCAAACGGGCTGGCGCCGGGACGTATCAAGAGTGACTTAATGACGGTTACAGGCGCGGCGGGGGAAAAATTCCTGCAACGATTACCGCTTGGTCGTGTTGGCGAGACCCATGAGATCGCAGGCCCCGCATTGTTCCTTGCTTCTGATATGTCCTCCTATGTAACGGGGGTCACGATTCCCGTCGATGGCGGGTACCTGGCGTTATGACCATCGCCTGCCGTGCACTGTCCAGCCGTCACGTTTAGTGCTGTGACACTGACCCAGATCGAACCGTTCCTGCCGGCAGATTTGACGAAGACTGGCTCTGGCCTTAGCCGCCCTGAATGCGTATTGGTGTCGCCCGACGGATCGCTGTACACCTGCGACTGGACCCTGGGCATTGCGGAAATTGCCATTGACGGGACCACTCGCCCCGCAGTCGAGATAGATCTGATTACGCAGGGTTTCCGGCCAAACGGCATCGCGCTGACAGCCGAAGGCGATTTCCTATTTGCCAATCTTGGCCGCGCGGGAGGCGTCTGGCGGGTCGGCCGCCGGGGCGCGGTTTATCCGTTCGCAACAGAGCGCGCAGGTAATCCGATCCCTCCCGCGAACTTTGTGCTGATCGACGGCGAACGCGTATGGATCACCATCAGCTCAACTAGTCGCCGGCATGAGCACTTTACCGCGGAAGAAAATACCGGACAGGTCCTGCTGGTAAAGGATGGTGAGGTAACGGTGGCGGCAGAGGGGTTGAATTGGACCAACGAGCTGCGGATATCACCGGACGGCAACCACCTTTTCGTCAATGAAACATTTGCCTGCCGCATCACGCGCTATGATGTGTCAGTTGACGGCGCGCTGAGGAATCCGGTCCGACTGTCCTTTCCAAAGGACACCTATCCCGACGGTATGGCCTTTGATGCTGAGGGCGCGCTGTGGGTTGTCTGCGTGATTTCCAACCGCCTGATCAGGGTGGCGCCGGATATGAGCTGGTCCGTACTTTTCGAAGATGTCGATCGCGGTGAGCTGGACGCAATCGCATCGACTACGCGGAGGGCCGCTTAACCTGGGACCACATCGCGCAGAGTCGTGGGACTCGAGTGTCGAACCTGTCGAGCATTGCATTCGGGGGGCGGGACCTGAAGACCATCTATCTGGGCGGACTGGGGAATGATGCTGTATGTGTTCTGCAGTCCCCGGTGGCGGGGATGCCAATGGAGCACTGGCGATAATGTCAGCCTTGCTCTCCCTATCCTGCGGAATTACGGGGCAACGCGGTTTTTCCCTCGTATCGAAGCTTCAGGTGGCAAAGCCTGCACCCAGAATAACGCAACAACGATAATCCAGGCTCGGTAGAGCTGCAGCCAATGCCTCTCGGCTCGGCGCGCCTCCATAAAATGGATGAGCACCAGCTCGCTCTTGAAGGCTGCAATCGCGAACATCGCAACGGCTGAGAGGGATGAAAGCCCGTCACGACTGCCAAGACCCAGGATCCCAGCGTAAGGGTGACGAGGACGGTCCACACGATGTCTAACTCTCTTAAAACGGAGTCGAAAGGATGGATTCATGGCAGGCGCCCTCACACAGGCCGTAAAAAAAACAAATATTTGCTTTGTTAGAATGTAGCAGAAAGTTCTTCGCCAAGGCCTTTCGAAAGACCTACCTTCGGCGATTCGCGTTGTAGCACTTGATGTCGTTCCCATGCTTCGGATCCGCATGACGGTGGACACGGGAAAGGCCAGCATATAAATTAAAACAAATAATTGTTTTACTAGTTGCAGCGGTATTGAGTACCGCTTACGCTCCTACAGAACTTCATTGCTTCAAAGAGGGAATACGGATGGGACGGTTGGACGGCAAGGTGGCGATAATCACCGGTGCATCGCAGGGTATGGGCACCAGTCACGCGAAAGTTATGGCGGGGCAGGGGGCAAAAGTTATCCTCACGGACCTGAACGAAAAAGACGGTCAGCTCGCTGCAGACTCCATCGGTGACTCGGCGATTTTCGTGCGCCATAATGTCGCGAAGCTGGCGGATTGGGAGTCTGTGGTAGCGGCCGGCGAGGAGCGTTTTGGCACCGTGAACGTGCTCGTTAATAACGCCGGTATCCTCGGTGAGCTGGCCAGCACCACAACGTTCAGTGAGGCTGACTACCGTAAGGTTTTCGAGGTCAATGAACTGGGGGTCTTCCTTGGAATGCGCGCAGTGTTGCCGTCGATGCTCAAGGCAGGCGTCGGTTCCATTGTGAATATTTCGTCGATCGCCGGAATGGTGGCAATCGTGGGATCCCCCAATCTTGCCTACGTCGGTACGAAGTTCGCGGTGCGTGGAATGACCAAGCAAGTGGCCATCGAGTACGGAGATCAAAATATCCGGGCCAACTCCGTTCATCCTGGCTACATAAGAACGCCGATGATGGCTGCGGCAACCGATGAAGAGGGCGGCGGTGCCGTCGACGTGATTCCGCTCAAGCGCCTTGCCGACCCCAAGGAAGTATCAGATCTTGTGGTGTTTCTCGCTTCCGACGAGTCTTCGTTTATCACCGGCGCAGAGCATGTCATCGACGGCGGCATGATCCAAGCCTGAACGGCGCAGGAGTAGTGGGAGCGCCAGTCGAGATTGCCGTGCATCACATCGGTTCAGGAGCTAAAAATCCAGGCCCTGAGTGACGCTATCAGCTATTATCTCCCCCAGTTCGTCCGGGGAGTAGGGTCCATCGGGTGAATACCATTCCGGTGTCCAGTTCAAAGAGCCCAGCACCGTAAAACACTGGATCTTTATCTGGGGGTCCTTCAATCTGCCCTCAAAACACTTCTGTTGGGCTAGGATGTCTGCGAACATTTTTGCGTAACGCTGGCGCATTTTGACTGCCTCAGTGCGGTGGGGCTCGCTGAGAAAACGCCATTGGTGGAACACGACCAGCATTCGCTCGGGGCTCTTTGCTACGACCTGAATGTGTAGTCGAATGGCGTGGCGCAGTTTCTCTTCAGGCTTCGCCCTTGAGGCCTCGACGGTCTCCTGAATTTCCAGAAACTCTGCAATACCCGATGTGACGATGTCTGCCAGTATATCTTCCTTGCCCTTGATATGGGCGTAGAGGCTTCCCGGCAGAACGCCCACTGCCTCGGCGATGTCGCGCATGGTCGTTCCGTTGTAGCCGTGCTCACTGAAAAGTCTTACGGATGCATCGAGGATCGTTTCGCGGGCATTACCAAGCTGTTCGGATTTCTTTATCTTCGCCACTATATTGCTTCCTGATGGGGGTCCCCTACTGTAATGTGGGCCGGCGGGAAAACAAGCGTTAGTGTCTCCGCTGCCCCCGTCACTACAGGCCCCTGCTATTGCGCTGCCGGCGCCTTTGTTGAGCGGAAAGGGGCCTAGTTGGGTGCGATACAACAATTGCTCGGTTGACGAGCACGGCGTGGCCCGCTACTATAAAACAAATGATTGTTTTATAGTAGCGCTTTGCTGTCTAGAAATATCGGGAGAATGAACGATGGCCCAGCACGATATAGACGAGATCGCCGTAGACTCAGCCACCGAGGCCGATTGCCCGCGCCCGAGCAGGGAGGAGCTTATCGAAAAATACGGCCGTGACTTTTTCAATGATTTCGATTTTGACGACCCGGGCTTCAATGAGCATGTCGATGAGATCCTCGATGACCTTCTAGCGCACTGTCCTGTTGCGCGAAGCCAGAAGGGCTCTGGTTTTTGGGTGGTATCTAGGAACGCCGATGTACGGAGGATCGGTCAGGACTGGCGGACGTTTTCAAGTGCCAAAGGGTATCAGCCCAATCGCCCGGCTGACCTACCTTACCTGATGCCCGAGGAATCTGACCCGCCGATCCACACGGCCTGGCGAAGCGCGTTGAACCCCCACCTCGCTCCGAAGACCGTAGCGGAATATGACGAGCCCATCAGAGCTGACGTCAATGTCCTGATCGACCGTTTCGTTGATCGAGGTGGCTGTGAGTTCATCAGTGAATTCGGCGCGCTGTTGCCGGGGTGGGCCTTTTTCAAGAACATTTTAGGTGTTCCCATCGACGATCTCGACAAGCTTGTTGAATCGGTCGAGCTCGGCACATTTGCTCCGCCGGCAGAACGTGCTGGCCATTTCAGCTATATCTTCCAATATATGGCGGACTATCTAGAGCAGCGTGCAAGGGAGCCGGAGCGCAACGATATCGTCAGTACGATCCTGAAAAACGTGGAATATCCAGATGGTAGCAAAGCGCCTTTTGAACATCAGGTGAGTGTGCTGGTCGACATTACTTTCGGCGGTATAGCTACCACCACCTACGTCATGGCTTCCGCGATTCATCACCTTGCAAATACACCTGAAGACCGCCGTTCGCTGATCGAGGATCCCGTGGTGGTTGACCAGGCCATCGAGGAGTTCTCGAGGATTTTTCCGCCTGTTGTGGCCTTGGGCCGAACCTGCACGAAAGACGTGGAAGTGGCCGGTACGAACATGCAGGAGGGCGACTTCGTCATGCTCGTCTACGGGGCGTCGTCGCGTGACCCGCGTGTCGTGGAGGATGCGTCCAGGCTCGATATCCATCGTAAGAACGTACTGCATTCTGCATTCGGTGTCGGACCGCATCGCTGCATAGGATCCAATCTCGCGCGTGTTGAGCTACGCGCGTTTCTGCAGGAATGGCTGAAGCGAATACCGGACTTTAGGGTTAAGCCCGGGACGGCGCCTCGCTACGAGACGGGCTTCCTGCGGTCGATGCGCGAACTACACTTAGAGTGGGACTTGTGAGTCGGGGACCGACTGTCCTTGCTGATTACGCAACCGCGTATGAAAACGTCGGGCTTAGGCGAGAAGATGGGATTCTCATTGTCACCTTTAACTCGGACGGAGACGAGTTGGTCTGGAGTGCACAGGCTCACGAGGACCTGGCCTACTGTTTCGCGGATATATCGGCTGACCGAGAAAATAAGGTTGTGGTTCTAACCGGGACCGGAGAAAACTTCTGTGCCCAGATCGACGCCGGGAGCTTCACGCTCAGTAACGCCAAAGACTGGGACGTTGTGTTCTACGAGGGCAGAAGACTACTCAAAAATCTGCTAAACATTGAGGTTCCCGTCATTGCGGCGGTCAATGGGCCGGCGCGTATTCATCCGGAAATTCCAGTGCTGTCCGATATCGTGCTCGCGTCTACTACCGCGCTTTTTCAAGACGCACCGCATTTTATGTCTGGCATAGTTCCTGGCGACGGGGCGCACGTCGTTTGGCCACACGTCATCGGGCCTAATCGCGGGCGCTATTTCCTGCTGAGTGGACAGGAGCTCGACGCCCAAACGGCGATGGATTTCGGCGCGGTCAGCGAGGTACTGCCACCGGACGAGCTAATGCCCCGGGCAATGGAAATTGCTAGGGATATTGCCGCTAAGCCTGAGCTTACAAGGCGCTATTCCCGGGTTGCAGTAACACATAACATCAAGCGTTTGATGGATGAGAGCCTCGGGCTGGGATTGGCCATCGAGGCTCTGGCCGCGATTTCGGAACTGCCGTCGGAAGGACTCCTGAAGAATGCCGAATAATGTGTCCAGCATATGTCAGAACGATCTGGAGGAATTATGATAGTGAAAATCGACAGGGACCTGTGTACCGGTAATGGCCGATGCTGGCATTATGCGCCAGACGTCTACGACCTGGACGACAACGGCTATAACAAGCGCCGCGGCGAGGAGTATGACGTCCCTGCTGGGGCCGAAGACGACGCGCAGATCGGCGCTGCAAGCTGCCCCGAACAGGCCATCACGATTATTGAATAGTTTTTCCGACCCTAAGGCTTCCCAGTCTGACCGCCTCCGCCGCCTCCGCTGGGTGCCAGACCATTGACTAGCACTCAGAATCGGCTATCATATAAACAAATGTTTGTTTATTTTTTGGGATCATGACTAAAAAGCTGACCCTTGACCCCACCCCTAAGACCTTCGATGACTTCGAGGCTGGTGAGGTCTTGGTGACGCGGGGCAGAACTATCGACGTGAGTGATCTGACGACATTTGCGGGATTGACGGGGGACCACTACCCACTGCACACAGACCAGCAGTATGCCGAGGGAACTCGTTTCGGCACGCGTCTCGCGCACGGTCCCTTTACCTTTGCTATCGCCGTTGGCCTGGTTGGCCTGAGCAACTTCTATGGCGATGCTATCGTTGCGCTCATCGAAGTGCAGGGCCTGCGCGCACTGAAGCCGGTGAAGCCGGGAGACACGCTTTACGTGCGCGCCGTCGTTGCGAGCAAGCAGGTGGGCGATAACCCGAAATACGGCACCCTCGCCGTCGATTATTCAGTGTCCAACCAGGAAGACACTGAGGTCATGCAATTTCGCCAGGTCATGCTGGCTCGACGAAACAATGAAAAGGAGAGTGATCAGTGAGCGACAACTGGGTCCTGACAAGCTCGCCTGACGCGAAGACCGATCCCGTCTTCGTGGGCGTCGGCGAGATCCCTTCCGGCAAGTATCCAGATCGGAGTTTCATTGGTGATCTTACCGAGGTTGCCATACGGGCGCTCCACGACGCCTCTATGAGTCCAAACGACGTGGACACAATCCTCCTGATTCCAAACCTGCACTCGTCCGATGATCAGGCCGACCTGATCTTCTCCCGCATGGTTGAGGAGCTAGGTCTCTCGGGTAAGGCCAAGTCCAGCATGATGCTGCACTCTGGGGGCTCGACCAGCGACAACGCAGTGCGTGTCGCCTCGGGACTTATCTCCTCCGGGCACGCGCAAACGATCCTGGTGCTGCAGTGTGAGCGCTGGGGGTCCGCGGACGTGCAGGAAATGATAACCATGCTCAGCAAAAACGGGATTCCCGGGGAGTGGGAATTGCCAAGTGGCCTGCAGTTCAATGCGATCGGTGCGCTGATTACACAGCGCTACATGCACGACACCAACAGCTCGCCGGAGGAAATGGCGTCGGTGTGTGTGACCCTGCGGAAATGGGCCAATCTAAATCCCAATGCCATGTATTACGAAAAGCCTTTGACAATTGAGAAGGTACTCGGGTCGCGCATGGTAGCGGATCCTCTTCACGCCATGGAGTGTCCGATGCTGGCGGACGGTGCTGCCGCGTTCGTGATGACCAGCGCAGAGAACGCCCGCAACCGAGGTCTCGATACGGCAGTGCGCATTGCCGGCTCGGGCGGCTGCGTGAGTCACTACAGCATCGGCCAGGAAACCAATCTTTCGAAGCTCGGCTGGAAGACCGCGGCGGAGCGAGCTTACGGGCAGTCCGGTTGGCAGCCGTCTGATGCGGACTTTGCTCAGATCTACGATTCCTACGCGGCAGTCACGGCCATTGCGCTGGAAGGCATGCGCATCGCCCCGGAAGGGGAAGGCGCGCGTTGGGTGGCTGCTGGTAACGGGGACCCCGGTGGCACCTTCCCCATCAACACCAATGGCGGATTGCTTTCTGCTGGTCACACCGGGGTAGGTGGTGGCCTTGCCCTGCTTATAGAGGGCGTCCGCCAACTTCTGTGGCGCGCGGAGCCTGAACGACAGATTGAGGAATGCAAACGCTGCCTGATTGGTGGCTCGGGCGGCAGCTACATGGACGCCCAGATCTTGATGCTGGAGAGGATCAACTACGATGGCTGAGAATCTGCCGAAGATTGTCCGTGAATACCGGGAAGCGCTTCTCCAAGGAAGTCTGGTGGTCCAGAGGTGCGAAGACTGCGGTACGCTTAACATGTACCCGCGGTACCGCTGCCCGCAATGCCAGTCCGATAAGCTCGGATGGCAGACTGCGAGTGGGAGAGGAACACTGCACAGCTATACGGTGCTGCGTCTTGGGGCGCCGGATGGATTCGAACAGGATATTCCTTACGCTCTGGGCGTTGTGAAGTTGGATGAAGGCGCGCAACTGCTTGTCCGGCTGAGTCCGGATGCCGATGGCGGTTGGGATGGCTATCACTGTGACGTGTCGGTGAGCTTCGTTTCCGAGCCGCCAGGGCAAAACTCGGAACGTCCGTGCGCGTGGTTTGCTCTAGCAGAGGATTTACGCGGGTGAACACCTGTGCGTTCCTGCACAAGGGGGCGCTTTATCGTGGCAGTTCGCCGGCGATTGTCTATGCTGACCAGTGTATTTCCTACCGGGAATATTACGATCGCGTCCTGACCCTTGCCGGCAATTTGCGAGCGCTCGGCCTCGCGCCGGGCGACCGCGTTGGCTTCTGCCTGCCGAATGGACCCCGGATTTTCGAGATTATTTACGCGTGCTTCGCTGCGGGGCTTATCGTGGTGCCCGTCAATGCGCGACTGCATCCGAAAGAGGTCGCCTATATCGTCGATAACTCGGGGGCCCGCGTGCTTTTTGCCGATGACGAATTGGCTGCCGAGATGGAGAGCCTGGCTGGATTCACGCCGGCGCTTGAGCACCTCATTACGCTGTCAGGGGATCCGGGCTCGGACTTTCCACCGCAGGTCATGGCCGTTGAGCATCGTCAGGGGCGCTACCTGGATGTCGGCCCAGATGCTCCGGCATGGCTCTTCTACACGTCGGGAACAACGGGCAAGCCTAAGGGTGCGCTATGGACCTACCGCACCATCCATGCGGTGATCATGAATTACCTTGCTGACCTATACAGCATTCAGCCAGGTGAAATGGTGCTGCACTGCGCGCCGCTGTCCCATGGCAGCGGTATTATTGCCCTTCCTGCCATTGCGCGCTCCGCCTGCAACGTTATCTACGAACAACCGAGTTTCGATCCGGCATCGCTTTTTCCGTTGATCGAGAGGCACCGCATTTCCCACGTGGCGTTCATGGCGCCGACACAGATCGTCAAGTGCCTCGAGGACTTCGTTCCCGGCCACGACCTGTCGAGCCTCAGGGGTGTCTGCTACGGCGGCGCGCCGATCTATACAGAACATCTTAAGAAAGCGATGGATACCTTCGGACCTGTGTTTGTGCAGCTTTTCGGCCAGGGCGAGGCGCCGATAACCATTACGGGTATGAGCGTTGAGCAACACCGGCAATTTGCCGCAGCCGATGATCCGCGCCTGGGCTCGGCCGGAACGATTCGGACCGACGTGGAGGCCTGCTGTATGAGCGAGGGCGGCGAGCCGCTGCCTCCGGGCGAAATCGGTGAAGTCGCGGTTCGCGGCGAGGTCGTCATGGCCGGTTATTGGAATAACCCCGAGGCCACAGCCGAAGCCATTCGCGACGGGTGGTTATTTACCGGTGACATCGGGCTGTTTGACGAAGACGGCTACCTGTTTCTGCTAGACCGCTCGAAGGATGTAATCATTTCGGGGGGCAACAACGTCTATCCGCGTGAGGTGGAGGAAGTCCTGGTGCAACACCCCGACATTGCGAACGCTGTTGTCATCGGCATCCCGGACCCTTATTGGGGCGAAGCCGTGCACGCCGTGGTCATCCTTCAGCCTGGGAAAGACCTCAGCGCACGATCCATTATCGATTTCTGTGCCGGGCACATGGCGGGCTATAAAAAGCCGAAAGACGTCGACTTCGTAGCGGAATTTCCCGTCAGTGGGTACGGCAAAGTGCTGCGGCGGGAGATCAGAAGCTGGTACTGGGAAGAGGGTAAAGGCCAAATCGGAGGCGGGAAGGCGAGCATGAAGCGAGCTGATTCCGTAGGCGCTGAATGAGTCATTCCTACATTGCAGGTGTCGGGATAACGCCGTTCGGCTCGCTCGACAGACACGATATCCGCTCCCTGACGTCACTTGCTACAGCCGAGGTGTACGCCGACACCGCGATTCCCTGCAGCGACACCGACCGCATCTACTTTGGTAATGCGGGAGCGGGGACGCTAACCGGGCAAGAAATGATTCGCGGCCAAGTTATGTTGCGAGGCACCCAACTCGCCGGGATCCCGCTGATTAACGTCGAAAACGCCTGCGCTTCGGGCGGTAGCGCTCTGTTTCTGGCCCACGAGGCCATTATCAGCGGCGCTATAGAAGTCGCGCTGGTTATCGGCGTCGAGAAAATGGCTGTCGCAGAGAAACAGCGGGCATTTCAGGCGCTTTGGGGCTCCTGCGATACCTTTGAGATCGGCCAGTTCCCCAATGATATGGCCGGCTGTTCGGTGCTCATGGATCGCTACGCCGGAGTCGCCCGGCACTACCTGGAACGAGCGGGCGCCGAGGTTGAAGACTTCGCTAGGGTGGCAGTGAAGAACCGCAGCAACGCCAAGCTTAATCCGATTGCACAGTTCAAAAGGAGCCAGACCATCGAAGAGGTAATTGGCGCCCGCGTTATTGCGGCGCCGCTGACCCTGCCGATGTGCGCGCCGCTGACGGACGGCTGCGTTGCGCTGCTCATATGCTCCGATGAGTACCTCAGGAGCCGGGGCAGCACATCTGCAGTGCGCATCAATGCCTGTGCGCTGGCGTGCAACGCTGGCGATGATGTGAGTCCCGTTGAGACCAGCACGTACGAGGCCTGCGAGCGTGCTGGCTGCGATGTGACCGATGCCGATTGCATCGAATTGCATGACGCCGCGGCGCCCGCCGAGTTGCTGCAGTACGAGGAGATCGGACTTTGTGAGCCCGGTGGAGCGTTGGAATTGATTCGCAGTGGCAAGACCGACCTAGATGGCGCTACACCGGTGAACACGAGTGGTGGATTACTAAGTCGCGGTCACGCCCTTGGCGCGACTGGTGCCGCACAGGTTGCAGAACTCTTCTTCCAACTCTCGGGTAGAGCGGGAAAACGCCAGCTCGACAACCCGCGCCTGGCGATGGCTGTCAATGGCGGCGGCTGGCTCGGTAACAGCTACGCGCTGGCCGTCACGACGATCTGTGAGAAAATCAATCTGCGCTGACTGTTCAAGGAGTGCTAATGGCTGAACGGATTGACTATGAAACCCTATACACGGAGCCCGTGGCGGACGGCGTTATAGCCCTTGTTCTGAACCGGCCCGAGTCGGGCAACGGCGTAGTGCCTGAGCTGGCTCGGGATTTCATGGCTGCCCTCGATCAGCTGGAGACCGATAAATCGGTTCGTGTGCTTATCCTGACCGGAGCCGGCAAACAGTTCTGTGCCGGTGCGGACCTGGAAGCATTCAAGGCATACCTGGATGAGCGCCTCGCTATTGAAGAGGAACCCTACAACGCCCGGGTTTTATTTCCCGTGACGCAACGTCTCGTGCACTGCCGGCTTCCGGCGATAGCCGCTATCAACGGCGGTGCGACCGCCGGCGGTCTGGATATCGCACTCGCCTGCGACATACGCATTGCGTCGGAGGAGGCGAAACTCGGAGAGACCTACATCAGGCTGGGTCTCAATCCGGGAAACGGCGGCACCTGGTTCCTTCCACGCCTTGTGGGATCTGGGATCGCGGCGGAGCTGGCGCTTACCGGCGACATTATCGATGCGAAGACCGCGCTGGAGATCGGACTTGTCAACCGGGTCGTACCAGCCGAGTCATTGATTGACGAGTCTGTTGCCCTCGCCGCGCGAATCGCCAAATGGCCTCGCCTCGCGCTCGAGGCTACCAAGCAGCAACTACGATACGGCTGGAACATGGATCTCAATGCTGCCATGAGCGCGAGCTTCTGGGGCGTCGCCGCCATGACTCGCACACGAGATCTGCATGAAGGCATCGAGGCGGCTCTGGAAAAGCGCGATCCGCAGTACAACCAAGCGCCGCACGGGCCAGCTAATGTTTGACGGGTATTTTGCCATTGATAAGGCTCCGCGCCGACGGAATGGGCCGCCGAATCGGAGTCAGTTTGGTGCCACAGTCCCCAAAAAGGCCCTGTACGCCGTCTCGCACGCGAAGCGCTAGGCTATTCGATGATTCATGTTCGGTAATACCTACAAGGGACTGCGGGTACTCGACCTGGCGACCAACATTGCCGGTCCGCTGGCCGCAATGATATTCGGTGACATGGGTGCCGACGTTATCAAGGTCGAACGTTCCCCCTATGGCGACGACACGCGCCTGCTGCCGCCAAAGGCAGACGGCACGGCAACGGTGTTCGCATCGGTCAATCGAAACAAGCGCAGCGTCAGGCTGGATTATCGAGATGCGACCTGTCGCCAGGCGCTAGAGGTGCTGATCAAGGGTGCCGATGTGCTGATTGACAGTTTCCCACCTGGCATAGCGGACAAGCTTGATCTGACTCGTGCGTCCATTTCTCGCATCAATCCCTCGATCGTTCATTGCTCGGTCTCGGCATTCGGCGCTGGCCCCACGGGCAAAGACATGCCGGGCTACGACGCGCTGGTGCAGGCGGTGTCCGGGCTGATGAGTTTTACCGGTGTAGCGGGGGGGGATTCGGTGCGCATCGCACCCTCTGTGCTCGATATATCGACCGGCATGTGGGCCACTATAGGCATAATGGCAGCGCTGAAGCGCCGCGACGTAAGTGGGGCAGGGGACTTCGTGCAGACCGCGCTCATTGACAGCGCATTCATGCTCATGTGTCACCAGGTGGTGGGTTTTTTCGCTACCGGTGAAGCCCCAGAGAAGCTCGGATCTGGTGCGCCAAGCGCCGTACCGTACCGGGTATACGCAGCGACAGATGGCGAATTCATGCTAGCGACCGCCAGCAATAGTCAATTTGAACGCCTCTGCAATGTCCTAGACTGCGACAACTGCCTCAGCGACGATCGTTTCGCGACCATGGAGGGCCGCATTCGGCATCGCCAGGAACTGGACGCGCTGCTGGAGCCTGTTTTCCGCGAGCGTACCGTTGATAGTTGGCTCGCCATTCTGGGGCAGGCAGGGCTTTCGGTAGGGCGCGTCAATTCGGTGAGCGAAGCACTCGACCTGCCTGTGGTGGAAGAAAGAGGCCTTTTCCCGCAGTTCCGGCTCCCCGGATCTGACCAACGATTGCGCCTTGTGCGTAACCCTCTGGACGTAAAGCTTTCATCACCAATGCAAGGACCGCCGGCGCTGGGGAGCCACACGGCTGATGTGCTCGAAGAGGCCGGTCTCGATCGCGATCAGATCGACGCGATAATGCGGCTTCTTTAGCGTGGGCGGGGAACGTTTCCTATAGGTAGGCAATGGCCGCGGCGTAATCGAGTATCTTCTCTCGGGGTTTGCCGGACTTTGCGCCGACCTAGAGGTCCATCGTGTTTAGGCGGCGCCAATCCTCAAAGCTGACGACCGTACGCCCAGCGCGGTGCCGAAGGGCCGCGAAGCCCCTTTTTGTCTCGGATTTCGTGGATGTCCGGAGATATTCAACTACGTGCCCCGCGGTCTCGTCCGAGCAGGCCTTGTTGGTCCCGATGCTTCCCATTGGTCCCCGCTTTATCCACCCTGCCGCGAAAGTTGAACCGCCCGTGTTCTGCGATACGCTCGAAAACTTGATCGTCGCCTTCAATTTCGGGTGATCGGGCGCGACGCCATGACGGACAAGACCGAACGGCGCGGCCAGTCTCTCATAGACATCAACCTCGATGGGCAGCTCAGATCTCAGTAGGGCGTCTGCCGCGTAGAAGCCGCTGGGCCCGGCGCCGACGACCGCGACGCGGAAATCCGCCCTAATGGCGTCCGTCGAATCAGACATAGTGCACCATCACCATTGGAAGCTGAGAAGATGGCATGATCACCGGCTACTCAAACCCGAGTTTCCGCTGCCGATTCAGGACGGTGGACAGCGGGTCAAGGGTTGCGTGGATCACCGGAAGGCTGCAGGGTTGCTCCGCGTTCACTGCGACCCAGTGCTGCTTATCGTCCGGCATGTCGTGCTCTGAGTAAATTGCTTGTACCGGACAGGCCGGGATGCAGGGGGTGCAGTCGATGCACTCAACGGGGTCGATGTAAAGCATGTTATCGCCAACGTGAAAACAGTCTACAAGACTGGTAACTACACATTCCGTGAATCGACAGGCTTTGCAGTTGTCGGTTAAAACGTGGGTCATTGGTAGGTGCTTGCCTTGCGGGTCAGACGGTCTGGAAATGCTCCATAGCCGGTTTGCCCGCCATGAATTCACCAATTAAAGAGCGGAAGTCGTCTATGCCCGGCTCCTTCGTGAACGCCACGTGGTGGTCTACCGATTCCCAGTCGATCAGGAGCAGGTACTTTTCCGGATTCTCATGTCCCTTCATTAGCCGGACATTCGACGCGCCTTCAGCTGCCGCCAGAATCCTTCCGCCTTCTTGCATCGCCGCCTCGAAATCGGCGGTCCTCTCTGGCATTATCTGCAAAGTCACATGCTCGGTAATCATCGGTTGCTCCTTTCCCTCAATCCTGCGTATGCGCCAACTGCTCGATTGCCCAATCGGCGAGCTTGAACTTCTGTACCCTACCCGTGGCTGTCATCGGTATATCCCCTTCCTCGACAAACAGCACCAGCTTGGGGACCTTGAACCGCGCCAGGTTCATCCGGCAATAATTGATGAGCTCCTCTTCCGAGACCTCAGTATCAGCCGATCGAATTACGCAGGCGCAGCCCACCTCGCCCATCTTTGAATCCGCTATACCCAGCACGTGTGATTGACTGACATGTGGATGCGTGTTGAGTACGTTTTCCACCTCGCTCGGCATAACCATTTCACCGCCGCAGCGATAGGTTTCCTTGATCCTGCCCGTCAGTTTTACGTAGCCATCTTCCGATACGGTCCCGATATCGCCGGTCCTCAGCCATCCGTCGGCCGTGAATGTCTCGCGGGTTTCGTCGGGCTTGTTGTAGTAGCCTCGGGTGACAATCGGTCCCTTCACGATCAGTTCGCCGGCTTCGTTCCAGGGCAGGACATCACCCGTTTCCGGGTCCATGGTGCGGTATACGGCTAGCAACCCCTTAAGCGCAGGGTCGCCGGCCACGCCGGCATACTTCAGCTTGCCGTTGGTTGTCAGCAGATACTTGTCATCAGCCTCTGGGTGCGTGCAGGTGGTTGAAGCCGTGGTTTCGGACATGCCGTAGGCAGTAAGAATCTCCTGGGCGCCGAGCACATTGCGAATGTCCGGCCACATAGATGGCGGTGTCGCGCCTCCGGAATTGAACATCGTCGTAAACGCGGAGTTATTGAAGCCTCGCTCCTTTACGACCTCGATCAGTTTCTGGGTCATGAGAGGAACGCATATTATCTCGTTGGCCGCGTGGCGCTCTGCCGCTGAGATCATGTCATCGGGGTCAAAGGTCAGGCGGGGGATAATCGCTCCGCCTACGAACATGCTTCCGATCAAACACTCAACGTATCCAAACACGTGATACATGGGCAGCGAAAACAGCAGCCTCCGTCCCTCTTCGAACGCGCAGGTATAGGCTGACGCATATGCGGCGCGGAGCACCATATGGTGCTCTAGCATTACGCCCTTGGGTGAGCCCGTGGTTCCCGAGGTGTAGATGATGTCAGCGTTATCGCGGCCTGTTGTCAGCGCCTCGTACTCACGCATGCGCGACTCATCCGCGGATCCGCCGAGCCTGCTCAGGTCGTCTACGCTTTTCGCCCCGTCCGGGACGTCGCCTTCCCCGGGAAACACGATCACATGCTTGAGCAGCGGGAAATCATTTCCGCCGCCGTTGCCCGCCCAGCCGGGCATCAGCGCCTCGAGGTCTGTTAGGTAATCGCGGTCTCCGAACGCCGCCATGGTAATCAGCGCTCTGGCATCCGACTGCCGGAAGATGTAGTCAAGTTCGTTAGCACGCAAAAGGAAGTTAATGGGAACCGCGACGGCGCCGATTCTTGCGATCGCGAATTTGAGCGCGACGAACTCGGGGTAGTTGGCCATGAGCAGAGCGACGTTGTCGCCACGCTTTATGCCGAGGGAAACGAGGCCACGCGCCAGCGCTTGTGACCAGTCGGCCATGTTGCGGTAGGTAAACTGGCGGTCGTCTATTATCAGCAAAGGCTGATCGGAGTAACGCTCGGCCATATCATCGAGGTGCGAGGATAGTGAGCCGGGAACCCAGCTCTGAAAACGATATTCAAGTGCCGCACGTCGCTGCTCCGCTGGGGGAAGCGTGCGGTTTTGATCCGTTTTTGGGAGTCCGTCGCTATTCATTAATAGAGTTGACAAAAACAAACATTTGTTCTAAAGTATAGTCTGTCCTGAGGTATGTCAACCATAATTGCGTTCACGGCCCCGCAGCTCTTTTCTCCGCCGTAGGGAAGGATAGATTTAAACGGCTTTAGCTAACAAATCAGCAATTGGCGTATTTATGAAATTTCAATTTACTGAAGAACAGCGACTCTGGCAGGAGTCAATGCACAGATTCATGGAGAAGGAGGTCGGGCGGGAATACACGCGCGAGCACGACGCGTCGCGGGAATTCCCCCAGAGTGTTTACGAGAAAATGGCCCGGGAGGGCTTTTTGAGCCTGCTGATTCCCGAGGAACTCGGCGGCATGAACTGCGATCCCGTGATGTTCGCGATTTTCTGCGAGGCAATCGGGAAATATAGCCTCGACACGGCCGCTTGCGTCATGACATCGATGTTCACGGTGCTGAACATCGTAAATCACGGCACTGCAGCTCAGAAAGAGCGCTACATCGCGCCGTACATGGGGGGAAAGCAGAAGTTCTCCATCTCCATCAGCGAGCCCCAGTCGGGCTCCGATGCGGCGGCGGCGAGAACGAAGGCCGAACTCGACGGTGACGAGTGGGTTATAAACGGCAACAAGGTGTGGTGCTCCGGCGCCCACCTTCCCGACACCGCCATTGTGCTACTCGCTCGGACCGGTGAGGAGCGTTATGCAGGGCTCAGCCTGTTTCTGATCCCCAATGATACGCCGGGGCTGATAATCAAGAAGATGGATACCATCGTCCGGAAGAGCCTTGGCACGACCGAGTTCTTCCTCGACAACCTGCGTATCCCTAAAGAAAACCTCATAGGCGAGGTGGGCAAGGGTTGGCAGTACATCAGTGAGCATCTCGAGCTCGAGCGATTGAGCATTGCCGCATCCCAAGTCGGCAATGCCAGGACGGCGCTGGATGACACCATCAGCTACACCGGCGATCGAACCGCGTTTGGCAAGAAGCTATCAGACTTTCAGGTGCTCAAACACCGCATGGCGGAAAACGAGACGGAACTCACCGCTGCGAGATTGCTGGTGTACTACGCTGCTGACAAAATCGCACGCGGTGAAAAGGCGCTGAAAGAAGTTTCCATGGCGAAGGTGTTCGCGGCGGATGTGCTGTTTAAGATTGCTTTCAACGGCATGCAAGCACTTGGCGGCTACGCGCAACTGCCTGAATACGATATGGAGCGTTATTTCCGCGAAGCCAAGCACGGCATGGTTGGCGGAGGAACCCGCGAAATTCAGTGTAGTATCATCGCGAAGGAGATGGGGCTCTAAACCACCCCTGCGAGTTTGCCGATGCTCGCAAGCTCAACGCCTCAACCATGGCATTCATTCAAGTTCTTCTCACCAATACCAGCACAGCAAATCTTCGAGAATTTTCTCGCGAAATGATGTCCCTCACGGATGACGAAAGCTGCCATATGGTGGCTGGCGGATTTGATTTTTTTATGGAGGATCCGCTGTTCAGACATGCAGGACTATCAACTGTTTTTTAGGCGAGAAGCTGGCGATGATCCTTTTGATTGATCAGACCCATACTTACGTAGTAATCGAAGAGGTCAAATCCGAGACGGCAATAAGCCTGGCGAAGTTAGTATGAGTTTTGCCCCTCGGATTTTGGTCACTACCTTTATGAGGTAGTGTCCCCGCACAGAAACACGCCAAAACTCGCGATTCCGAAAAAATAAAGTTTCATAAAAACAGAAGCTTAAATATTTGGTAGGACCAGGCGGAATGTCT
>Ga0181574_10001678_pt1 | contig 20614 bp, 18 predicted proteins | sample 101ome_24_FD_145600 | JGI IMG/M metagenome (GOLD analysis project Ga0181574, IMG submission 145600) | Coastal salt marsh microbial communities from the Groves Creek Marsh, Skidaway Island, Georgia - 101410AT metaG (spades assembly) | ecosystem: Environmental > Aquatic > Marine > Intertidal zone... | reverse complement strand
GAGCCTGCTGCATCGCCCGAGAGCCCAACGCACCGATGTAGCCGGCATCGCTGTCCAAGGCCACCTGCAGGCAACGGCTCGACGTTTCGACGTCGTGACCCATGACGACGACGGCATCCGCGCTCGACAGCCGCGTCGTTAATCCCTCGACCAAGTCCGGTCGCGTCTCGACCGCGACATCCCACCCCAGAAGGCTCACCTGGGCGATGAGTGCGTCCGCGATCGGGCCGCCGCCGGCGACCACAACTGTCGTGCCAGGTACGAGCACCGTGCGCACGAGGGAATCGGTGATGTCGACCGACGGCCCACCAGCACCGAGTGCTGTTGCCTCCTCACCGGTCGCCGAGGCCGACGTCGTCACCGCAATCTGAGTTACGTCGTCTCCGTCGAGCACACTGTCGATGATCACCGGTTCGCGAGCCATCAGCGCCGGCCACACCTCTTCGGGGAATTGAGCAGCTGGGACCACCAAAAACTCCACGGTCGAGTCCGCCGGCAGTCCGCTCGAGCTCGCTTCCCATTCCTCGACACGATGACGAACCCGACGCCCCGTCGGTAGTTGTCGCGCGGCAGCATCCGCCAGAAGGCCGGTGAACGCTCCGTTGGCGAGGACGCCCAGGTGCCCTCCCCCCGGCGTGATCATCACAGCTTCCTTGCTGGCCGCGGGCGAGATCATCCAGGCGACATCCGCTCGCGTCCCCGCCCGCGCACATGCGGCAACGCTCAACGCAACGTCGTACATCCGGCCCTCTCCCTTCCTCGCGCCCACGCCGATCGTCTGCTCTCGTCGGCCATCAGTGCGATTACTTCCATTCGATCTATTCTCATTCGACTTATTCCCATTCGACTTATTCCCATTCGATGGTGCCCGGCGGCTTGCTCGTTACATCGAGAACCACTCGATTGACCTCCGGCACCTCGTTGGTGATGCGGGTCGAGATTCTCGCCACGACCTCGTAGGGCAGCCGGGACCAGTCGGCCGTCATCGCATCGTCGCTCGAAACCGGCCGCAGAACGATGGGGTGTCCGTAGGTTCGACCGTCCCCTTGAACACCTACGGAGCGGACATCCGCGAGGAGCACCACCGGGAACTGCCACACATCTCGGTCGTACCCGGCGGTGGTCAATTCCTCGCGTGCGATCCCATCGGCGGCTCGAAGAATCTCCAGCCGTTCCTCGCTGACCGACCCGATGATGCGGATCGCCAGACCCGGACCCGGAAAGGGGTGCCGCCAGACAATCTCTTCCGGCAGCCCGAGGTCGAGGCCGACCTGGCGAACTTCGTCCTTGAAGAGTGTCCGCAGCGGTTCCACCAGGGTGAATTCCAGATCGTCCGGGAGGCCACCGACGTTGTGATGGCTCTTGATGTTTGCCGTGCCCGATCCGCCACCGGATTCCACCACGTCGGGGTACAGCGTTCCCTGAACTAGAAAATCGACACTGCCACCCGATCCCGCTTCCTCGACGACCTGGCGAGCGGCATCTTCGAACACTCGGATGAACTCCCGCCCGATGATCTTTCGCTTCGTCTCGGGCTCCTCGACGCCCTCGAGCGCGTTCAAGAAGCGCTCCCGCGCATCCACGGTCACCAGCCGAACTTCGGTGGCAGCGACAAAATCGCGCTGCACCTGCTCAACCTCTCCGGTTCGCAGCAGGCCATGATCAACGAAGATGCACGTCAACTGCTCTCCAACGGCTCGCTGCACGAGGGCGGCGGCGACGGCCGAGTCGACTCCCCCCGACAGGCCGCAGATAACTCGCGAGTCCCCCACCTGTTCCTGAATTCGCGCGACCTGCTCGTCGATGATCCCGGACATCGTCCATGTTGGCTCACACTCGGCGATCTGCCACAGGAAGTGCTCGAGGATGCGCTGCCCGTGAGCGGTGTGCATGACTTCGGGATGGAACTGCACTCCGGCCATTCGACGTTCGATGTTCTCGAAAGCTGCCACCGGCGCTCCAGGAGTGCTGGCCAGTACGTCGAATCCGTCCGGCGGAACGTCCACGCTGTCTCCGTGCGACATCCAGACGTTGTGGGTTTCGGGCAGGCCGCTCAGCAGAGTCCCCGGGGCGCGAACCGTCAGCGTGGTCCCGCCGTACTCGCTCCCCCCGGTGCGAGCGACCGAACCCCCGAGACCCTGGGCCATGGCCTGGAATCCGTAGCAGATTCCGAATACCGGGACATCCAATTCGAAGATCCGCGTATCGAATGAGGGAGCGTGCGGCTCATACACGCTGGAAGGCCCACCACTGAGGATGATCGCGCACGGGTTCTTCGATCGAACGTCCTCCATCGATACGGAGTGGGGGACGATCTCGGAGTAGACATGGGCCTCGCGAACCCTCCGCGCAATTAACTGCGCGTACTGGGCGCCGAAATCCACCACGAGAACGGGACGGGCTCCGAGGGATTCCGTGCGACGCGACTGCTCCACTCCGCGGAGCCTACTGCGGGGAACTGAACGCGCCGAGGGCCAGGAGCGCGCCCAGGAGCCCTCCATAGACGAGTAAGCCCACGACGATCGTCACGACGATGAAGACGAGGGCGAGCCGTGAGTTCCTGCGAGCCCGGGCGAGATCGTCGCGCCGCTTCCACACGCCGGTCCGCCAACTGAACACCACCGCAATCAGACCCAGGGGCAAGAAGAACAGGGCGGCCGCGATGATCGACCACACAAGGTGCGTCCGTGGCTGGGTGGGGGCATCCGACGTCACGAGACCGAACACTAGGCCCCTGCCGAGCGGCCGACCCCGAACCAAGGCCTATGCCCATACCCAGCCCCAAGCCCACGCTCGCAATCCCATGAACCCCAACAGTCGCAATAACCTCAACAGCCCCAAACACTCCAGAACTGCGCTCCGAGCTGTCTGCCCTGTGCCATTTCTGTCGGGTGCGGGCACTCGCCGCCCGATCCGATTCACCCGAGTCTGATCAAAAACGAGCGCAAATCCGGAAATGCTCCTAGCGTGAGATCCATCACAACCAGTTGGCCGTGCGCTGAGGTGACCTGCCTCTCGCCGACCGCTCATGACGAATCTGAAGGAAGGGGCATCCATGGAGCACATTTCTGTGAATGTGGATGGCACCCAGTACGAGGGCGATGTCGAACCGCGCACCCTCCTCGTTCACTGGCTGCGTGAAGAGCTAGGAAAGGTCGGCACCGTAGTCGGGTGCGACACCTCTAATTGCGGAGCGTGCACCGTGCTGCTCGATGGCCGCAGCGTGAAGTCGTGCAGCGTTCTCGCCGTTCAGGCGGACGGCGCCGCAGTAACAACCATCCAGGGCATCTCCGACGGTGACGACTGGCACCCAGTCCAGACCGCGTTCAAGGAATGCCACGGCTTGCAGTGCGGCTACTGCACCCCCGGCATGGTCATGTCCACCATCGACCTGCTCGGAGAGAACCCCAACCCATCCGAGGCCGAGATCCGCGAAGGCATCGAGGGCAACCTCTGCCGGTGCACCGGCTACCACAACATCGTCCGCTCAGTGGAGAAAGCTGCGGAACTCATGGGAGGTGCAAAGTGACCGAAACCGTCGAGACCTCAACGCCGCTTGGTCGCCCCATCAAGCGCAAGGAGGACGCCAAACTCCTCCACGGTCGGACCAACTGGACCGACAACATTCAGCTGCCGGGGACGCTGCACATGGCGATCCTGCGCAGCCCGTTCGCTCACGCGAACATCACCAAACTCGACATCTCGGGTGCTCTCCAGCAGCCCAATGTCGTGGCCGCGTACGGCGCAGACGAACTTGGTGACCTGAATGGTTCCGTTCCCTGTGTGTGGCCGGTCACCGATGACATCGTCATGCCGGACTTCCCGTCCCTCGCCAAAGGCAAGGTGCGTCAGGTGGGCGACTGCGTCGCGGTTGTTCTCGCCACGGACGCCAAGCATGCGGCGGACGCCCTCGAGGCCATCGACGTGGAGTACGAGCCGCTGGATGCGATCGTGGATATGGAAGCCGCGCTGGCACCGGACTCGCCACTGCTCCATGAAGACGCCGGCACCAACCAGTGCTACGTGTACAACCTCGGTGGCGGCTACGACGACGCCAAGGCGAAGGCCGACGTCGTCGTCAAGCGCCGCTTCATCAACCAGCGCCTCATTCCCACCTTCATGGAGCCCCGCTCCGTGGTCGCGGCGCCCATGGGCATGAGCGACGAGATAACCGTCTGGTCATCGACGCAGATTCCGCACATCCTGCGCGTCCTCATCGCGCTGGTGACGGGAATCCCCGAGAACAACCTGCGGATCGTCGCTCCAGATGTAGGCGGCGGATTCGGCGGAAAGCTCCAGATCTACCGCGAGGAAATTCTCGTTACCCAGATAGCGCGCAAGCTCGGCCGTCCGGTCAAGTGGACCGAAAGCCGGAGCGAGGACATGGTCGCCACGCACCACGGTCGCGACCAGATCCAAGACATCGAGATCGCTGCCACGAAGGACGGCACACTGCTCGGACTCAAGGTCGATCTCCTCGCCAACATGGGCGCCTACCTGCAGATCATTACCCCCGGCACCCCCCTGCTCGGAATGTTCATGTACCCGGCGATCTACAAGATGGACGCCTACGACTTCCAGTGCACGGGAGTGTTCACGAGCACCACGCCGACCGACGCATACCGAGGGGCTGGTCGACCGGAAGCAACGTACGCGATCGAGCGAATCATGGATGAACTCGCCGCGGAACTCGACATGGATCCGATGGCGCTTCGCCAGAAGAACTGGATCACGCACGAGGAGTTCCCCTACACAACGGTGGCGGGGCTCACCTACGACACGGGCAACTACGAGGCCGCAACCGCGAAAGCAATGGACCTCTTCGGTATGGATGAGTTGCGGGCCGAGCAGCAGCGGCGTCGGGAGTCTGGTGACCCTGTTCAACTCGGCATCGGTATCTCCACCTTCACGGAGATGTGCGGCTTGGCTCCCTCGCGAACCCTGGGTGCCCTGAAGTACGTGGCCGGCGGGTGGGAGCACGCAACGATCCGCATGCTTCCGACCGGCAAAGTCGAACTGATCACCGGGACGTCTCCCCATGGCCAGGGCCATGAGACAGCCTGGAGTCAGATCGCGGCCAGCATCCTGGGCATCGGGGTGGAGGACATCGAGGTCGTCCACGGCGATACCGGACGCGCTCCCTACGGGATGGATACCTATGGGTCGCGCTCGCTGGCTGTCGGTGGGCAGGCCATCAAGAAGGCCGCCGACAATCTCATCGAGAAGGCCAAGGTCATCGCCGCGCACCAACTCGAGTGCTCCCCCGGAGACCTCGAATTTGCCGACGGGCAGTTCTCCGTCAAGGGAGACCCGGAGAAGGCACAGCCGTTGGCTGCGGTCGCCTTCGAGGCGTTCACCGCTCACAACCTGCCCGATGGCGTCGAACCGACACTGCAGGGAGAGGCGACAGTCGATCCTGCGGACTTTTCCTACCCGCACGGGACACACCTGGCGGCGATGGAGGTCGACACCGAGACGGGACAGGTGACAGTGCGCAAGTACGTGGCTGTCGATGACGTCGGGGTTCAAGTCAACCCGATGATTGTCGAGGGTCAGGTGCACGGTGGCCTCGCGCAGGGCATCGCGCAGGCGCTGTACGAAGGAGCCTTCTACGACGAAGACGGCCTGCCATTGAATGCGAACCTGTCGACGTACCTGATCCCGGCGGCGCCGGATCTGCCGTCGTTCATCACCGATCGCACGGAGACCCCCTCCACCACCCACCCGCTCGGCACGAAGGGTGTAGGCGAGGCGGGAACCATCGCATCCACGCCGGCGATCATCAACGGCGTCGTGGACGCTCTTCGACCACTCGGTGTCACCGACGTCGCGATGCCGGCGACACCGATGACGGTCTGGAAAACCATCCAGGCAGCGAAGGGAGGCCAGGCATGATTCCGGCAACTTTCGGCTACACGAGGGCGTCAACCATTGATGATGCGGTCGCCGCTCTTGCCAGCAGCGACGACGCGAAGGTGCTCGGCGGAGGGCAGTCGCTCCTCCCCGTTCTGCGTTTGCGCCTGAACGCACCCGAGCTCGTTGTCGATTGCTCCGGCATTGATGAGATCAAGAGCATCGACGGTTCCGGTGACAGGGTCGTCATCGGCTCGGGAGCCACCCACCACGCCGTGATGAACGATCCTGCGGTTACCTCGTCCGTGCCGTTGCTCGCTCAGGCGACAGCAACGGTCGCGGACCCGCAGATTCGTCATCGCGGCACCGTCGGCGGGGCCCTCGCACACGCGGACCCGCGGGCAGACCAACCGCCGGTGGCGTTGGCCCTGGACGCGGAGTTCACCATCGCCGGCCCCGGAGGTCGTCGCACTGTTCCGGCAGCGGAGTTCTTTGTCGGGCCGTTCGAGACGGCCGTCGGTGAGGACGAACTCCTCGTCAGCGCATCCTTCCCGAAGTACGACGGTTGGGGTTCGCACTATGAGAAGTTCAATCGCACGGCGCAGGCCTGGAGCATCGTCGGTGTCGGGGCTGCTGTCCGCATGGACTCCGGATCCATTGCCGAGGCGCGCATTGGCCTGGCGAATGTCGGCGGTACGCCGATGCGGGCCTCTGCCACGGAGCGGGCGCTCGTGGGCGCGAGCAGCATGGCCGAGATCGAGGCCGCATGTGCTCAGGCGGCGGACGGTCTCGAGCCGTTCGCCGACGAGGATGCCGACGTCGAGTTCCGCAAGCATCTGGTGACGGTGCTCACCAAGCGGGCGGTTGCAACGGCGGCTGGTATCTCCTCGTAGTCAGCGACACAGCAACACTGTTCGAGAGGGGTGGATCTTCGGATCCGCCCCTCTCGTCGCGTCTACCGAAAAATCCGATACACCTCGACGTCAGGTATCTCAACGTCACGTCACGATTGGCAGACGCAAAGATCCCGGTGCGTCGGCCGGCACTATTGGACGGGCCGGCTCGATGGGAGTGACCGACTCGTAGCCTGCGCCAAGATCGGGCCTGGCATCCGACTCACCCTTGTTCGGCCACAAGGCCATCGCTCGTTCCGCCTGCGCGGTGATGGTCAGCGATGGGTTGACGCCCAAGTTCGCGGTGATCGTGGAACCGTCCACGATGTGCATCCCCGGATATCCGAAGACACGGTGGTAGGCATCGACCACTCCAACATCGGCGTCGGCGCCGATCACGCACCCTCCGACGAAATGGGCTGTGAGCGCCGCGTCGATATTTTCGAAAACACTCGAACCGGGAATGCCGCCGATCTTGTCCGCAACACGACGGACCACGTCCTGGGCAACCGGCATGTACGTGGGAGCCGGTGAGGATTGATCTTGATCCGTTGTCAGCCGCCACCGTGAGAACGGGCCGAGTCGACGTCGCTTGCCGGTCAATGTCAACGAGTTGTCGACCGGCTGCATGATCAACGAGATCACCGTCCGCTCGGACCACCCGCGGACGTCCAGCAGTTGCCGCACGATTCCCGGCTGTCGAGCCAACTCTCTGAGCCACACACGCCACCGAGGTTCTCCAGCGACAGGTGTGGTGAGAACAGACTGCAGCAACCCCATCGAGTTTGAGCCTTTGCCGTAGCGCACGGGCTCGACATGAGTGTTGTCGTCCGGATACCAGCTCGACGTGATGGCGACTCCTTCGGTGAAGTCGGCTCCGGTTACCGAGGTTGTTTGAGCCACCGCCCCGAGAATGGATTCTGAATTGGTACGCGATAGGCGGCCCAGCATCGGCGACAGGCGAGGTAGGCGACCTTCGTCTTTCATCTTGTGGAGCAGTCGCTGCGTGTTGTACGTGCCTGCAGCAAACACCACGTGTTCGGCCGTGAACCACCGGCGAAGGCGATTGCCGAGGGACCCCGTGGCCCTCGTCTCGATGCGGTACCCACCGCCGGGTAACGGGTCGACGCCAGTCACCGTGGTCATCGGCAAGATGCGCGCTCCAGCGAGTTCGGCGAGGTGCAGATAGTTCTTGGGCAGCGTGTTCTTCGCGTTCCACCGGCAACCGGTCATGCACTCACCGCACTCGATGCACCCTGTTCGAGCGGGTCCGCGCCCCCCGAAGTACGGATCCGGAACGGTCACTCCCGGGGTGCCGAAGTAGACACCCACCGGCGTCATACGGAAGGTGTGCCCCACTCCCATGTCATCGGCCACCTGCTTCATGACAATGTCCGAGGGCGTCATCCGAGGGTTGTCTTCGATGCCGAGCATGCGACCGGCCTGGTCGTAGTAGGGCGCGAGTTCACGGGCCCAATCTGTGATGTCGGCCCATTGTGGGTCCGAGAAGAAACGACCCCCGGGGATGTACAGCGTGTTGGCATACACGAGAGATCCACCACCCACGCCGGCACCGGCAAGGACGGCAACGTCCTTCATCACATGGAAACGTTGGATGCCGAACATTCCAAGCATCGGAGCCCACAGGAAACGTCGAAGATCCCACGAGGTCGAAGCGAATTCATGATCGGCGAAGCGACGACCCGCTTCGAAAACCGTGACGCGATAGTTCTTTTCCGCGAGCCGTAGAGCGGTCACCGAGCCGCCAAAGCCGGACCCGATGACTGCGACATCGGTGTCGAAGACCGCAGGGTCACTCAGAGGCGCCGCCATCAGCCCTCCTACTTCAATCCCAGGTTCTTCATAAAGGACATCGCTTGGGCAAGGGTGTCACCCCATTGCTCGTCTGACCACCCGAAGGGTGGATCGAAGCCAAGCGCCCTCTGGGTCGCGATGGTTTGCGACTCCGTGTACTTCCGTAGACCTTCGTCGCCGTGACGCCTGCCTAGCCCCGACGCGCCCATGCCACCCATGGGTGCTCGCTTGCTCGCCCACGCGGCCGCGTACCCCTCGTTGATGTTGACCGTTCCCGCCCGCAGAGATCGGGCCATAGCCCGGGCAGCCCGAGTGTCTCGGCTGGCAATGGCAGCGTTCAAGCCGTACTCAGTGTCGTTGGCCCGGGCAACAGCCTCAGCGTCCGAGCCCACCGGATACACCGACACCACGGGTCCGAAGGTTTCTACACGGCAGACCTCCATGTCTTCGTGCACTCCGGTGAGAATGGTGGGTTCAAAGAAGTACGGGCCGATGTCCGGTCGGGGTTCACCCCCCACGATCACGTTGGCTCCGAGTGACATCGCGTTCTCCACATGGGCAGCCACCCGATCACGTTGACGCTGCGATATCAGTGATCCGACATCAGCGCCCCAGCCGATCTGCGCCGACATGCGCAAAGCCTGCGTTCGACGGGCGAAGGCATCGAGGAACTCATCGACAATGGATTGATCCACGTAGATCCGCTCCATCGAGATGCACAGTTGCCCCGAATTGGAAAAGCTCGCCCGACAGGCAAGCGCCGCCGCCGCCGCGATGTCGGCGTCGCCTCGAACGATCATCGCGTTCTTTCCGCCGAGCTCCATGGAACATCCAATGAGCAACTCCCCGCATCGAGCGGCCACACGTCTGCCCACCGCCGTCGATCCGGTGAACATCACGTAGTCGGATCGATCGATAACCAGCGGACCCACAACCGATCCCTCTCCCGCCACCACGCTGAATACCCCGGGAGGAAGGCCGGCTCGCTGCAGTAGGTCAGCAATCCACAGCGCCGAGAGTGTTGTTTGCACGTCGGGCTTCACTACGACGCAATTTCCCGCCATCATCGCGGGTATCGCGTCGCTGATTGCCAGCGTGAGCGGGTAGTTCCACGGGGCGATAACCCCTACGACACCGAAAGGAACTCGGCGCTCGACGACTCCCACGAGCCCCGGAAGTGCGCCGAGTCGTCGGCGCGGCCGAAGGAGCCGTCGGGCATCTCGGGCGTAGTGCCGAGCGGTGATGCACACATCGAGGACTTCTTCATTCGCGTCTTTCCGGGCCTTACCAGTCTCGCGTTGCACCAGATCCAAAATGGCTTGACGCTCGTTCAGCAGCGCATCGTGAAATCGCAGCATGATCGCGCTGCGCACCGAGACAGGGGTATCCGCCCACATCTTCTGGGCTCGGCGAGCCTCACCAAAGACGGCATCGATGTCGTCCTCGGTGCTCGTCGGGAGCGAGTACAAGGTGGCGCCGGTAAAGGGCTCGATGATGTCTGTCGTGTGCCCCGAGGCAAGCAGAGACGAAAGGAGTCGATCCGAATCCACGACGGCCCCTACGAGCTGACGACCATGTCGACGCGCTGAAACTCTTTGAGATCGGAGTACCCAGTCGTCGCCATCGCCTTTCGCAGGGCACCCACGATGTTGACGCTGCCATCGGCTCGAGTGGACGGTCCGCGCATGATCTCGTCGAAGGTTCCCACCTGATCCATCACGTGACGCTCTCCCCGCGGAAGTTTCCTGTGCCAGGCTTCCGCCCCCCAATGAGCTCCTCGACCCGGGGCATCGGTCGCCCGCGCAAAAACCGACCCGACCATCGCAGCATCGGCGCCACAAGCGAACGCCTTCACCACATCTCCGCTCGACCCCATAGATCCGTCGGCGATCACGTGGACGTAGCGACCCCCAGACTCGTCGAGATAGTCGCGTCGCGCAGCAGCGACCTCCGCGACAGCCGTCGCCATGGGCACTAGCACACCAATGACGTCGGCCGTGGTGTGACTCGCTCCCCCACCGAATCCAACAAGGACACCCGCCGCACCGGTCCGCATCAGGTGCAACGCCGCCTGTCGAGTGCTGCATCCACCGACGATGACCGGTACGTCAAGATCGTGAATGAACTCCTTCAGATTCAGTTCATTCCCATCCGAGTTCACGTGCTCGGCGGACACCGTTGTTCCACGGATGACGACGATGTCGGCGCCAGCGCCAGCCGCCAGCGGTGCTAGTTCGGTCGTCCGTTGCGGAGATACCGCCACCGACACCGTGATGCCTGCCGCCTTCATCTCTCCGATACGACGTGTAATGAGTTCGGGTTGCACGTCGTGTTCGGAGTACACGCGCTGCAGGTAGGGCGTAACCGCCGCTGGGTCCTCGGTGGCGATTCTCGCCAACAGCGGCTCGGGGTCTTCATACCGAGACCACAGGCCCTCGATGTTCAAGGACGCGAGGGCCCCGCACCGTGCAAGCTCGATTGCACTGGTGGGAGATACGACGGAGTCCATCGGGGCTGCGAGAAGAGGGGTTTCGAACGAGTAGGCGTCGATATTCCAGGCGGTAGAGACGTCCTCGGGATTGCGGGTCCGCCGACTCGGGGCAATCGCCACTTCGTCGAACGAATACGAGCGGGCGGCAGCTTTCGAGCCGCCGATGAGCACATCGGCCATAGTTATCGCCCCGTGTAGTTGGGGGCTTCGAGCATCATCTGCACGTCGTGTGGATGGGATTCACGCAACCCGGCCGCTGTGATCTGCACGAAGCGACCACGAGAGATCAACTCCGGCATCGTTGCGGTTCCGGCGTATCCCATGGCAGCACGCAGGCCTCCCACGAGTTGATGCGCAACCGCCGCCAGCGGTCCTCGATACGCGACCATCCCCTCGATGCCTTCGGGTACCAATTTGTCGTCGCTGAGAACGTCGTCCTGGAAGTAGCGGTCTTTGCTGTAGGACCGCGCCTGCCCGCGCGATTGCATCGCGGCCAACGAACCCATCCCGCGGTAGGACTTGAACTGCTTGCCATTCACGAAGACCACCTCGCCCGGTGCTTCTTCGCACCCGGCGAGCAACGATCCGAGCATCACCGTGCTGGCACCGGCGACGATCGCCTTGGCGATGTCGCCCGAATACTGGATACCGCCGTCTCCGATCACGGGAACACCAGCCGGAGCGCAGGCGCGATATGCCTCGTTGATCGCTGTGATCTGCGGGACCCCAACGCCGGCGACCACCCGTGTCGTGCAGATGGATCCGGGACCCACGCCAACTTTGACTCCGTCAGCACCCGCATCGACGAGCGCTTGCGCGCCTTCGTACGTCGCCACGTTGCCGCCGACGATGTCGACGTGGGAGTCCTGCTTCAACCGTCGAACCATCTCCAAAACCGCATGCGAATGCCCGTGCGCAGTGTCCACGACAAGAAAATCAACGCCCGCGGAAATCAGTGCGTCGGCCCGCTTCTCGGCGTCCTCACCGACACCGATTGCCGCTCCGACCACCAAACGACCATCGACGTCCTTCGTGGCATGCGGATACTTGTCGGTCTTAACAAAGTCTTTAACGGTGAACAGCCCCTGAAGCTTGTTGTCACCGTCGACAATGGGGAGTTTCTCCACCTTGTGCCGGGCCAGCAGTGCGAGTGCTTCTTCAGGGTCAATACCCACAGAAGCCGTCACCAACGGCATCCCCGTCATTGCCTCTCGCGCGGTAATCGACATGTCCTCTTCGAAGCGCATGTCACGATTGGTCACGATTCCGAGAAGGGTCCCGGAGGCGTCCACGACGGGCACTCCGGAAATTCGGTATTTCGCGCACAGGGCATCAACATCGGCAAGCGTGTCTTCGGGCCCGCACGTGATGGGATTTCCGACCATTCCCGCTTCGGAACGCTTGACGCGATCGACGTGGTTGGCCTGCTCCTCGATCGGCAGGTTCCGATGGAGCACACCCACCCCTCCTTGCCGGGCCATTGCGATGGCCATTCGTGCTTCCGTGACCGTGTCCATGGCGCTGGATACCAACGGCAGGCGCACGGCGATATTCCGTGTCACGTGGCTAGCCGTGTCAACGTCACCGGGGACGATTGCGGATTCTCCCGGGAGCAGCAGGACGTCGTCGAAAGTCAGCCCGCGCAGGGCGAACTTGCCGTCGTCAGCCGCGCTCTTCACGGCCTCAGGCTACTCACATTCCCAGGGCGCGAGCTAAACGCGTCACGGTCTCGGTGAGATCGGTGGTCCGACCCACTCCCGGTGGCGTGGGGCCACTCCAGCCGGGGCCTCCCGCCACCACAGTCGGAGCAGGACGGAGCGCGGTCAGGTCCGCCAGTGTCTGCGTCTGCGCCGACCCGGGGATTTGGGCCCAGACGAAGACGGCCGCCGGCCCGGTTCGACGAACCGACTGCAGCAGCGTTTCCTGTGGGACGCGGGCTCCGAGCATTCGGCATCCGATTCGTCGTTCAGCCAAGCCCGCAGCAACAGCCCACAGCGGCAGGAAGTGGGTCTCCTCATCCGCGCCGGCGAGCAACACGAGTCGGGCGTTTTGCGGCTCCTTGAGTTCACGGGCACGCTCGGCGAGGGCCGCGTGGACGGAGTCGCTGAGAATGTGCTCAACGTCGATCCCCCGGCCTGACGTTTCCCAGCGCTGGCCGACTCCAGTGAGAACTGGCACCAACAGGTGGTCCCAACTCCAGATCACGCCCCGTTTCTCCATGGTGTCCCGGATGATCTGCTGGCAGGCGTACCCATCGAGTGCAAGGGCCGCGCGCGCGAGGCCGCGCGATGCCGGCGTGCCGCCCGGAATAGGAATCACCTGGCCGCCGCCGCTGCGAAGGGCGGCGGGATCGGAAGCTGGCTCTGTGGATGCGACTGCGGGCGAGGACGCCATCGCGAGGTCAGTCACTGAAGCAAGCGCCGACGGGTCGACATCCAGGGCCAGCGCCTCCCGCGCTGCGTCACCGGGAGGTAGGCCCGCGAGAACCAAGCGGCGCATGTGCTCCAGACGCGTGAGATCGACGGCTGAATAGCGACGATGGGCACCCGCCCGATGCTCACTTGGACCAAGCCCGTATCTGCGGTCCCATGTCCGCAACGTGGCCGGCGCAACGCCTAGCCGGCGGGCCACCGCGGCGACCGTCAAGCCTGGGACGGTAGACCTCTCCCCCTCACCGTTTTCGGTAGGACGGAGTTCGCTGACCACCCCCCTATTCTCAGAGGCGCTGGCGCGATTCGCATCTCCAGGTACAAATCCACTTAAACCCTGACATAAAGGTACTCAGAAACGTTTCCTAAATTATTCAACTAAATCACTTGACTAAGGTGTGAAGCGATTGATATCGTTTCAGTCCTTATTCAGGAGGTGCTTCATGGCTGACGTTTCACGGCTACCAGGACCCAACGCTGACATTTGGGATTGGCAGCTCGAAGGCTCCTGCCGCGGAGAAGATCCCGGCATCTTCTTCCACCCCGAAGGTGAGCGTGGCCCCGCCCGCGCGGCGCGCGAGTCTGCCGCCAAAGCGATCTGCGCGTCCTGCCCTGTCATGATGCAATGCGCCGCCCACGCCCTCGCCGTCCGAGAGCCATACGGCGTCTGGGGCGGCCTCTCCGAAGACGACCGCGACGCCATCTACGCCGGCCGCCGTCGTCTCCCCCAAGCTGTCTGACACACGTCTCTTCACGCATCCCTCCTCACACAACGAAGGGCGCCGGTTCACCGGCGCCCTTCGTTATTGGTTGATTGCGTAGCGTCTAGTGCGCGTGACCGTGGTGCGCGTGACCGTGACCGGCCTCGTCTTCTTCCTCTTCCGGCTTCTCGACGACGAGGGCCTCGGTGGTCAGCAGCATCGCGGCGATCGATGCGGCATTCTCAAGAGCCGACCGAGTGACCTTGACCGGATCGATAACGCCGGCGGCGATCAGATCTCCGTACTCACCGGATGAAGCATTCAGACCGTGGCCAGGCGCCATCTCTGCAACCTTCGATACGACGACGTAGCCCCGCTCCCCTGCGTTCTCGGCAATCCATCGCAGGGGCTCGGCGGCTGCGCGGCGGACAACACCGACACCGGTTGCTTCATCGTCCGTCAGCCCAAGATCGCCTTCGAGAACCGACGCTGCTTGAACCAGCGCGGTTCCTCCACCGGAGACGATGCCTTCTTCGATCGCAGCGCGGGTAGCCGAAACGGCGTCTTCGATGCGATGCTTCTTCTCCTTCAACTCCACCTCGGTGTGGCCTCCGACACGGATGACAACGACACCGCCGGCAAGTTTCGCGAGGCGCTCTTGCAACTTCTCGCGATCCCAATCTGAATCAGACGCGTCGATCTCGCGCTTGATCTGAGAAACGCGATCTTCCACCGCGCCAGAGTCGCCACCACCGTCGACGATGGTTGTGTTGTCCTTCGTCACCACGATGCGACGAGCGGAGCCCAACACGTCGAGACCAACCTGATCGAGCTTCAACCCGACCTCCGGGGAAACCACCTGGGCTCCGGTCAAGATCGCTATGTCCTGCAAGATCGCCTTTCGGCGATCACCAAAGGCTGGAGCCTTCACCGCGCACGAGGTAAACGTGCCGCGGATGCGGTTGACGACCAGAGTGGACAGTGCTTCGCCCTCCACGTCTTCAGCGACGATCAACAAAGGCTTCCCGGCCTCGACCACCTTCTCGAGTAGCGGCAAGATCTCGTTGACGGCGGCGATCTTGCCCTGCACCAACAGAATCCGCGCGTCTTCGAGGACGGCCTCCATGCGATCGGCGTCGGTTACGAAGTAGGGAGAGATGTAGCCCTTGTCGAACTGCATTCCCTCGGTGAAGTCCATTTCCATTGCCGTCGTACTGGACTCCTCCACGGAGATGACCCCGTCTTTGCCCACCTTGTCGAACGCATCGGCGATCATGCCGCCGATCTCGGAGTCTTGACTGGAAATGGTCGCCACGTGTGCGATCTCTTCTTTGCCGTTGACCTCGCGGGACATCTCGACCAGCTTTTCAGTGACAGCGGCTACCGCCTGATCAATCCCGCGCTTGAGTGACATCGGGTTGGCGCCAGCAGTCACCTGCTTGAGCCCGTCGTGCACCATCGCCTGCGCGAGAACCGTCGCGGTGGTCGTCCCGTCGCCAGCGATGTCGTTTGTCTTCGTGGCGACCTCTTTGGCGAGTTGGGCGCCGAGGTTCTCGTAGGGGTCTTCCATCTCAATTTCCCGAGCGATGGTGACACCGTCATTCGTGATCGTGGGGGCTCCCCACTTCTTGTCGATCACGACGTTGCGGCCCTTGGGGCCCAAGGTCACGCGGACGGCGTCAGCGAGCGCATCGACGCCGCGTTCGAGGCTGCGGCGGGCGTCCTCGTCGAATTCCAGAATCTTGGCCATGTTATTCCTTGCTTCGTGGGTTGAGTGGCGGGTGGATGAGGGGGCTAGCAGGCACTTCGAGCGGAACGTGGGTGTTCCGGTGGATTTGCCAGCCTGAACAAAACGTGAGCCCCAGCCCCGTGCGGGGTCCGGGGCTCACGACATGCTGATGTCCAGGTGGGACAACAGTGAATCGGAACTACTTCTCCACGATCGCGAGGACGTCGCGCGCAGAGAGAATCAAGTAATCCTCGTTGTTGTACTTCACCTCGGTGCCGCCGTACTTGCTGTAAATAACGACGTCACCAACGCTGATGTCGAGTGGGACTCGCTTGTCCCCATCCTCGTCAAAGCGGCCCGGGCCCACGGCTAGGACCTTGCCCTCTTGGGGCTTTTCCTTGGCGGTATCGGGAATGACAAGACCCGAGGCAGTTGTCTGCTCGGCGTCGAGGGTCTGGACCAGAATCCGGTCCTCAAGTGGCTTGATGGAAACCGACACAGTTGCATCCTCCGGATGAGTCGGCGGCCGCCCTTGCGGGCGGTAACGGCTAGGACAGTTGGCAGTCTCACGGGGAGAGTGCCAAATCGAAGAGTACGCGTGAGTTAGCACTCTGTCAATTCGAGTGCCAAACGCGTCGGCTGTCAGGATCACCTCGTGGAGGACGACCAGGTTGTCTCGGGACTGGTCCACTTGGCCCGCACGCCCCTGCCTGAGCGTCGCGCCCTCCTCACATCGGCTCTGTCCCTGCCCACGCTGGACCCGCTCGCCGCCGTGAGCACCCTTCGCCGCAAGTACCCCGATCTCGACCCCAGCGTGTGCTCGGCCCTGGTAACCCAGCAGCAGCTGCTGCTCGCCGGAGCGGATAAGGGTCTTATCGACGCGACCGGCCTGTGGATGACCACACCCGTCGGCCTCGAGCAAGCCAGCCGGCCACAGGTTGCTTTCCGTCGGGCGAGCCTGCTGGCAGCGGCCGGTGTTCGCAGCGTGGTCGATGCGACCGCTGGAATCGGCATGGACTCCCATGCCTTCGCTCGTTGTGGCATGGACGTGATCGCTGTTGAGAAGGATCCGGTGACCTCAGAAGTCTGCGCCGCAAATCTGACCGCCACCCTGTCGGAAGTCGACGCTCCTGCCAGCGTCATCAATGCCGACGCCACTGAACCAGATCTCCTCGGGTCTCTCGCCCAGCAATTGCCCGCTCCCGTTGCCATTTTTGTCGACCCCTCACGACGGGGAAGCACCCGACCTATCGACGGGTCCCGCGCTCGCCCTGAACGGGACCCAGAACGGTGGTCTCCCCCGTGGTCCTTCGTTGATTCGCTTCGCTCGCACTTCGACTTCGTTGCGGCGAAAGCCCCTGGCTCTTTCGTCCCTTCCGCGGCGTGGGCGTGCGAGTGGCTCGGCGTGAGAGACCACATTGTCGAATGCTCTGTGTATTCCGCGGCGCCGCCGGCCTTTCTCGCCACTCATCAGGCAACGCTTCTCTCCGACGACCCCGACTCAGAGATCACCTACTCCGCTGACAGGCCGCACGCGCCATCACATCCTTCATCAGATCCGTCATCTGCGCAGCCACCGCCAGCGGGTCCGCTCGAGGACTACCTGGGAGAGCCCCACCCGGTTTTCCGTTACTCCCTGGCAGCACTGTGTGGCACCACCGCCCATGTGGTCCACCCGGACAGTCATTGGATTACCAGTGCTCAACCGACGATCGAAGGAGTCCGCTGGTACCGACTGCTCGAGTCGGTACCGGTCACACAGCTCGCGAACGCCGCGCACGATCACGGCATCGATGCCCTCGCCATCAAGTGTCGAGAGTCACGCCGTTCGCTCTCGGAGTTGCGCGAGAGCATCGGACTACCCGACGGCAACCGGTACGCCGTCGTTGTAGCCGGCGGACTCAACGACGCCCTTCTCGTTGAGCGAGTTCACTAACGGACTCGACCGCATTATCCGAAGGCAACGGACGTGACGGGCATGTGAGATGTCGCCGGAAAGCCCTGCGACGAAGCGGGCACCCCCTGCCGAATCAACCTAGCGCCTAGCGCGGCAACCATGGCTCCGTTGTCCGTACATAGGGACGGGCTCGGCACGCGAAGTTCAAAGCCTGCCTTCTGGGCCCGATGCTCCATCAGGGCTCGCAATCGCGAATTCGCCGCGACCCCACCTCCGAGGACGATGTGATCGACACCGCGGGCCCGACATGCCTCGACCGTCTTCCTCGTCAGCACATCGGCAACAGCCTCCTGGAAGCTGGCCGCTACGTCGTTGACGTGTCGAGCACGCCCCTGGTCTCCGAGGCTCGTGCACAGGCGTGCCACCGCCGTCTTCAACCCGGAGAAGGAGAAATCGAAGGGGTGTTCGGGATCGTGCATCAATGCTCGCGGAAGTTCGTACGCCTGGGCATCGCCTTGGCTGGCGGCTCTATCGATGTGAGGGCCGCCCGGGAATGGCAGACCGAGAAGACGTGCCACTTTGTCGAATGCTTCGCCCGCGGCATCGTCGAGTGTTTGCCCCAACGGCTGAATGTCGTCACCTTCCATCAGGACGAGCGACGAATGACCTCCGGAGACCAACAGCGCAATGACCGGATCCGGCAACTCCCCGTGCTCCATCTCATCCACGGCAATGTGGGCCGCGAGATGATTCACCCCGTAGAGATCAACGCCGATGCCAGCGGCTAGGCCTTTGGCGGCTGCGACTCCGACCAAGAGGGCCCCCACGAGTCCCGGTCCCGCCGTGACCGCGACTGCATCGATATCTGTTACCCGGATTCCGGCCTCCGCAAGGGCGGCGTCCAACGCGGGCCCCCATGCATCCACGTGCGCCCGACTTGCCACCTCCGGAACAACGCCACCGAAACGTGCCTGCTCGCTGATACTCGAAGCGATCACATTTGCGCACAGTTGGTCACCGATGACGATTCCTATTCCGGTCTCATCGCACGATGTTTCGACACCCAGGACCACCGGACCGCGGGGGGACGTCATGGCGACACCTCCAGGGGTCGTAGTCGCATGATGACGGCGTCCCCACCGTCGGGGTAGTAGCGCGATCGAGTGGCGATGGCGTGAAACCCGAGCCCTTCGTACATGCCGATCGCACCCTCATTGGTGGATCGGACCTCCAACATCATCGAGGTGGCGTCCCGACGCTTGGCAACCTGCACGCATGCGTCGAGCAGTTCGCGGCCGATCCTTCGCCCCCGTCGATCTGGTCGAACGGCAACTGTCTGTAGGTCGCTGTCGGGCGCCAGCACAAAAACTCCTGCGTAGCCGACCACCGCGTGATCCTCATCGACCGCAACGAGGTACTCGCGGGTGGCGCCGGCCAGTTCCCGCCAAAATTGTTCGATGCTCCACGAGTCATCGGGGAAACATTCAACTTCGATGTCATGCACCTGCGGGATGTCCCACCATCGCATCGCCCGAATCCGCTCACCCGTCATGACGACCCACCCGGCGATAGGCGGGGTGACAGCGTGATGTCCGGTGCCCGCAAATACAGCGGTCGTGGGGCCAGGAGCGCTCCTGCGGGCACACCCACCGCCGAGCCGTCCGATCCGTGCGGACCCCACTCCTGGGGCACTGGGACGGGTCCGTCACCTGCGGCCAGGAGCAACGCTGCGCGGTAAGCCATCCGAGCGGGGTCCGGCTTCATGCCGTCGATGGTGGGGACGGTGAAGTTCGCATCGTCGCGACGCGTGACCTGCGGCCCTTCCACCCGATTTCCCTTCCCGTCGTAGCGCGCCCAATAGATCTCCTGGCGCTTCGCATCTGCCGTGACGACGAATTCACGATCCGGATCCGAATCGCCGGCGTGACCTGTGTCGCGGTCGTCACCCTTCGACCCACCGGGCACGGACAATCCAGCGATCTCCCAGGCGATGGCATCGAGCGAACACATGCCGACGACCGGCACCGACCACGCGCGCGCCAGACCAACGCCAAACGCGACGCCGACCCGAAGGCCCGAGTAGGGGCCGGGGCCTACACCGACACACACTGCCTGGGGCGCCTCTCCCGATGCTGCCGACAAGGCTCGTGCGAAGACCTCGTCGATCACCTCTGCATGCCTCCGCGCTCCCTCGACGGTGACCACAGGTCCAAGGCCGTGCGGGTCTGCGAAACCAACGGACGTTGCAGGCCCTGATGTGTCGATCGCGCACACTCGCATGGTCACGTCACCGCCGCGCGTATCGCGTCAAATAGGCGACGCTGGGAAACATCCGGCGCCCAGATGCGCACTGCGCGTGCATCATCGGTTTCCGTCAACCTGACGTGTACCCGGTCCAACGGCAGGGCATCGTCGATTCGCTCACCCCATTCGATCACTACAACGGAGTTCTCGATGTCGACATCCAGGTCATCCCATTCACCGAGAGACGTCAACCGGTAGGCATCGACGTGCGTGAGAGGAACCAACCCTTCTTCTCGACCCAACTCCCGCGCCAGGACGAATGTCGGACTTGTCACGGCGTCACCAATACCCATGCCTCGCGCAAGGCCTTGCGTGAACGTCGTCTTTCCAGCACCGAGGTCGCCTTCTAGCACGACGATGTCGCCCGGTCGAAGAACCTGCCCGAACGCTTCACCGATGGCACGGGTGACGTCGGGAGAAGGGCTATCTAGCAACACATCGCGTCCATCGACCGATGCCGTCATGCGACCCCTTGCCTGCTCACCAGGTCTCGACGTCCTCG
>Ga0181574_10001668_pt1 | contig 20664 bp, 20 predicted proteins | sample 101ome_24_FD_145600 | JGI IMG/M metagenome (GOLD analysis project Ga0181574, IMG submission 145600) | Coastal salt marsh microbial communities from the Groves Creek Marsh, Skidaway Island, Georgia - 101410AT metaG (spades assembly) | ecosystem: Environmental > Aquatic > Marine > Intertidal zone... | reverse complement strand
GGTATCGGCAGTAAATGTTGAGTTTGCGCAAAAACGATCGATCGATCTGCAGGTCACTGTACGCAGTCTCGTTTGCAGACGGGCATGATCGTTTGTGAGGTAGCGCTCAGGGAATCGTTGCGGAATGACATCGTGAATGATGGCGGCAACTTTGATATCCAATTCGGTGATCACTCTGGGAACAACATCAAGTGGAATTGGATGCAGCATCAACTGGGTGCAGATGAACCAAGGGTTGTCTCGGCTGGCTGCTACGACGACATCACGCGTGAATTGTTTTGTAGAAATCCCCGGAATTACTTCCTCCCAGCGTCGACGCTGTTCCCGAGTTGAGCACAGTACGGTGGTCTTCACACCCGCTGCGCACATGGCACGCACGAATCCGATCGTGTAGCGCCCAACACCCCTCGCCCCTGCCGTCGGGTGATCAATGACCCGACCATCAACGAGGGCAGAAACTGGAGCGCTACTAGTCATCCCTCAGATCTGCGTTCAGACAGTTCACGCAGTTCTACAAGCTGCCGCTCAATCGTCTCTGCTGCTGCAACAGCAGTATCAGCGTCAAGTCGGAGACGATCAAGATAGCCAAGGAAGAGCGGGAGTGATGCTTCGCTTCCCGAACGAATATCGTGATTGAGATTCATCACCACTTCAGCAATTTGGGCATTGGTGACCTTGAGTTCAGCAACTTCAGCGCGTAAGGCTCGAATATCTGAGCCGGTGAGGCGTCGCAGTAATGCTTTGAGAATGCGCACACCTTGAGATTACTTCGCACCGCCCGTCGAAGATGGACAGGTCACTTGCGAGATCGACGAGCCCTCCAAGTGAAGCACATGCCGAACATTTCCATGCCAAGAATGAGCGTCTTCCACCGGCTACCTGTGACCGAGCTGTCACCGACACGGGGGTTGTAATTAAGTGGTAATTGAACGAATGAAATTCGTTGTGAGACCACGTGCAACATCATCTCGAAGCCGAATGCAGAGCCATTTTTCACGAAGTAAGGCTGAATCTGTTCGACCGATGCTCGGGACATCACTCTGAAGGTGCATCCAACGTCCGAGAGATAAATAGTGTTAAATAGCACTTCAACAATCTTGGCAACAGCCCAGTTCCCCCATTTGAGGAACGTTCCCATATTTGCTCCCGACAAGATGAACTCTTGGATTGTCCGAGAGCCAAAGACCACCTCGACATCACCTGAATACGGCAGCAGTTTCAGCAAGTCCTCGGGGTCGAATGTTCCATCCGGCTCACAAATCGAGATCAGATCCACGTCAAGGGCGAGAGCTTCCACCAGCCCACGTTGGATCGCAGCGCCGTAGCCCTGTACCGGTTCAAACACCTCGATCGCAGAAGTCTCCGCAACGGCTGGCGACGTATCGGGATGAGCGTTGTTGTTCACAACGATGATGTGGTCAACGATTCCTAGGGCTTCAAAACGGTGAATACATTCAGCGATGGAAAGGTGCTCGTTGTAGGTCGGTAGTACCACAGCGATCGATTTGTTGTTCCACATGCGTCATCCCCCTTTCGTCAATGTCATTCCTCAACAGTATGCCGTCTGGATGCGGTGTCCGTTCTGGCGACACCAAGCCATGACCTGCGCATTCCATACGATCCGGTAACTTGCAGAGATGACGATTCTTGTCACCGGAGGAGCCGGCTACATCGGCTCGCATACCGTGCGACTGTTACGCAATTTGGGCCGAGACGTTGTTGTCCTCGACACTCTCGAGCGTGCTGATGGCAGCGCTCTTCTCGGGGCAGAACTTGTGGTTGGTTCAATATCGAACGAATCTCTCGTCGAAGAGACCTGCAGAACCTACGACGTGAGTGCTGTCGTTCATTTTGCCGCCTACAAGAGTGTCGGCGAGTCGATGTCATCACCTGGTTTGTATTGGACCAACAACGTTGCCGGAACCGTTCACCTCGCCGAAGGCATGCTGGCTGCAGGCGTCAAACAGATGGTGTTCTCGTCATCGGCATCGGTGTACGGAAATCCTGAGGTCACACCAATTACTGAAGGCGCCCAGATTCGACCGGAAAACGTCTACGCGGAGTCGAAAGCCACCATGGAACGGGTGCTTTCTTGGTACGGCGAAACCCACGGTCTGCGCTCGGCAAGCCTTCGGTATTTCAACGCCGCAGGGGCAAGCCTTGACGGTGTCATCGGAGAAGATTGGTCGGTTACTACCAATCTCATTCCACTCGTGATGAAATCGGTGCTTGGTGCCTCTGGCCCGGTGCAGGTGTTTGGCAGCGATTATCCGACACCCGATGGCACTGGGATTCGCGATTACATCCATGTTGAGGATCTCGCTCGTGCCCATGTTGCCGCCCTTGGCTATCTCGGCGCCGGAGGTGAGAGCACCGCAGTGAACCTCGGTACCGGGGTTGGATCATCGGTGCTCGACATTCTCACTCGAACAGCAGCCGAGGCCGGGCGCGAGGTTCCTCACACCATGGTTGATCGACGCGTCGGCGACCCCGCAATTGTGTTTGCTGACCCGACTCTTGCTCAGGAACTGCTCGGTTGGTCTGCTGAATTAGATCTTGATGACATCATTCGTAGCGCGTTCGCCTGGCACTCTTCCCAGATCGCTCAATAACAACCATTTGGCATTCTCAGCCTGAGCGGCGCCGTGAGATTGCGGCTGACGTTGCTCTGATTGCACCGACCACACCGTCAATTTGCGAGTACGACAGCAGTAATACCGTGAGACCAAATACGAAGTCGGCCCCGCCTCCGAGACCGATGGTTTCGCCGATCAGCGGGAAGAGCCACAGGCTCAGCACACCCCATAGCGCCCCAAGTGCTGATGACAATCCACCAATTACTGCGGCCGCATAGAGACGTAGCGCCATAAAGACGTTGAAATCGTTTGCCTGGACGAATGGAAACAGGATCACTCCAAGCGCCCCCGACACGCCCGACAGCGCAGCTGATAGCCCGAGCACGGCCGACCGCGTCTTGGCAATTGGCACCCCAAATGTTGCTGCTGCAAGCGAGTTATCGCGCTGAGCTTTTGTTGCCCGCCCCCACCGACTCTGCAAGAAATTTGCAGCAATCAACATGCACACCAGGATGACCAGCATCGTGATGAGGTAGCGATAGACGAGCTCTTCAACCGGAAGCCACGATGGCGGCAACAATTCGCGCTCGAGTGACCGACCGCTTGGTCCGCCGGTGATCGACCTGCACCAACGAGCAAAAGGTGGAAATGCAATGGCGTAGCCGAATGAGACCAACGCAAATTGCGAGTCGCGTACTCGCAGGGACGGGAAGCCAAGTACGACGCCCACCAGACCGGTGAAGAGTGCAGCGAGCGGCAGCGCGATCAGAATAGGCAGCCCGAAATCATCACTGAAGACGACGAGCGCAAAAGCTCCAACTCCAACGAACACCGACTGGCCAAGGCTCACGATGCCTCCGGCACCGAGAGCGATATTGACCCCTAGCACTGCTAGTACCAGCGCTAGGAACCTCGCAAAATTTCGTAAGTCATTTTGGCTCAGCAGCAACGGAAGAATGACGAAGGCGACAACGACGAGCCCAGCGCCGAGCACACGAGAGACTGATTTGCTCATACCCGCTCCACCGGCCGCTGACCGAAGAGTCCCCATGGCCTGAACACCAGTACGGCGATGAGCACGATGAGTGCTGCAACGATTGACATCTCTGATGGCAACCCGAAATAACCCGGAATCATTGTCTGTGCCTGGGCGACGATAATGCCCCCTACGACGGCTCCACGTAACGAGTCGAAGCCACCAAGCGTCACTGCAGCCAACGCATAAATCAATGTTCGGAACATTAAGGACGAGTCAAGTAGCGACATTGACGCCGCGAGGCTGGCAGCAAGCGCTGCGAGCGCCCCCGAAATTCCCCAGCCGATCGCCATCAGACGCTTCGGGTGAATTCCGACGAGCACCGAACTTCCTCTGTTGTCGGTAAGTGCCCGAAACGACAGTCCAGCTTTTGTCCTCGTCATAAACAGGTGCACTAGGACGTCGACGTATGCATCGCCGTCGGAGGGAAATAGCTCTCCGAAAATTCTTGCCCTACCACCCCACTGGCTGGAGATCACCGCACTCACACAAATGAGCAACGCGATCGACCTGTTGAGTGCCCGTTGCGGCGTCGATTCGCCAAAATCTCGCATCACCACACGTTGCAGCGCCACTGCCAGGGCTGCCGCAACTACGAGCGCGAAGAATGTCGACACCCAGAGATTGAACGGATGCCCGGGAAGATTCGAAAAAAGAGCGGCTCCAGCAACAAACGATGCTGCAGGCGAAGCCATTGCGAGTGCGACGTACCCACCAAAGAGCCCAATTTCACCCTGGGCGAGGTTGACGCGACCTGTCGCACGGTGACTGATTGCGATAGCAACAGCAAGGGCCGCATAGATCGATCCGTTGAAGAGCCCATCGAGGACTCGTTGAATTAAAAGTGTCACCGGAACCTCACCCGGACAAGAGTAATGCCGGTGGGTTTGCACCCACCGGCATTACCTGAAGTGATTACTTACTGAGAGAAGTTACTCAGCAGCCCTCGCCTGCAACCCAAGGGCAGTTAGGTGACTTACCACTGAGGTCAATCGTTCCACCCTGCTGGACCCAGGTCTGGTTGGCGTTGTCGAACTGTGAAATGTCAGAACCTTCAATGAAGTAGGCGTCTGCGTTTCCGTTCATACCAAAGCCAATTCCGTCAAGGAGTGCTGGGTGGGTCATTGCCATGCCACGCTGTGCGAGCACAAGGTTGACACGGGTGATTCCACCTGGCATCTCTGCTGCGATGCGGAACATGTTCTCCCATGCGAATCCACGGTTTGCGAAGCCCTCACCCTGGAGTGAGATGGTTGCGTCGCCGCCCATTTCTTCGAGAGTTGCATTTGCCCATGACACATAGAGGTCATCTGCGTACTTCGGATCGGTGGTGTCCTTGATACCACCACCAACGATGTACCAGTCGTCAGCTGCTTCACCTGCTGGCGCCATGTAGGCCGACACTGCCTTACACACTGATGGTGTGAAGAATGCAGCAGCGGTCTCGGTGATGCCTGCACGGGCAGCTTCCTGAATTGCGAGCACGCAGGGGTTACCAGCGGTCATCGAGATGAAGACGTCGCCTTCACCGATCTTTGACGCAACGGTCGTGACCTCGTTTGTCAGCGTTGCTGCTGCAGGGTCGTGACGCACGAACTCGAATGCTGCAATGTGGTCGCTGTTCTCAACAAAATCAGCAAACGCCTGCTCGTAGGCAAGACCGAAGTCGTTGTCCATGATGATGGCGCCAACGGTCACACCTGGCTCAGTGTTTTGCTCAATCCAAGCACCCCAGAGGAGAGCCTCTGATGAGTAGGCGAGCTGGTAACCGGTTGTCCATGGGTTGTTCACTGGGTCACCCCAAGCCTGGTGGCCTGTTGCAACCATGACCTGCGGAACACACTGAGAGTTGAACTCTGGCTGCACTGAGAACGTGTTGGGGCTTCCGAGTGTGTGGCCAACGAGTGGCTTTGTGCTCTGGAAGAACTCCGTCCATGCCTCGATGGTCTTCGTTGCAACGTACTCGTCGTCTTTCAGATCGACTTCGAACGTGTAACCGCCGATGCCACCCTCTGAGTTGATGTAGTCAAAGTAGTAGCCAAGGCCGGCGTAGATGTTGCCATACGCTGCGAGTGAACCCGAGGTTGCCGACGTCGCACCGATGGTGATGACGCCGTCGTCTAGCGTAGATGTTGCCATACGCTGCGAGTGAACCCGAGGTTGCCGACGTCGCACCGATGGTGATGACGCCGTCGTCTAGACCTTCAGTGTTGCTCCAGTCTTCTGGGCACAGGTTCGTGTCAAGAGTGAAGCCCTCTGGACCAGTTGCGATACCAGTTGCCTCATCGAGACCCCAGCCCTCAGCAACTGCACGGTCGATGACCGCTTGGCGCTCAGACTCCCACAGAGCCTGCCACTCTTCAAATGTCTCTGGAACACCGGCTGCGTCAGCTTCGGCGTCCGCTTCAGCTGCTTCCTCAAGAGCGGCAGCGGTGTCTTCTTCGCTGGCTGCTCCACCTGACTCTTCAGCTGGCTCCTCTGCAGCTTCTTCTTCAGCTGCTGGCTCCTCTGCTGGAGCATCGGAAGCGTCGTCTCCGCCGCCACATGCTGCTGCAACCATGGCAACAACTGCGAGAGCGGCGAAGTTCTTCTTCATCCTTCTCATGTATCTCCCCTTTTTGTTGTGTTCGATGAGCCAGGACGACTCAGCGACTTTGTTAATAGAAATTGACGATATCGGAAATTTTGGTGTGCCCGGTGTCACGACAAGCGTGACAGGTCAGCAGGTAACGGTGGCGCTTTCGGATCGATTCGGTACACCCTCTGCATAAATATTGGTTTCAATGAACCAATAATGCCACGTGGCAAGAAGAAGGTGGTGAGAATCAAAATCACACCAAAGATAAGCGCCGAGAACGGGCCCTTGCCGTCAAGAATGAAAACCCCGAAGTCAATGTTGACGTTCTTCGAGAACTCCTTGACAAACACGATCACAAACGCCCCAATGAAGGCACCACCAAGGGTGGCAACACCACCAATGACGAGCCCCACGAGCATCTCGACGGCCAACGGGAACAGGAAGTCCTGCTCGGCGACAAAGCCTTTGTCAATTGCAAGGATCGACCCGGCAAGACCGCACATCGCTGCCGAGGTGCCGAAGGTGTACACCTTCTGACGAACAAGGTTGACCCCGCTCACCGCTGCACCGGTCTCATTGTCACGGATCGCAATGATTGATCGGCCTGCACGACTGTTCAGAAGGTTTCTCACCGCAAACGTCACAATGAGAACGATCGGAACAATTAAGAAGTACCGATAACGAGCAGCCTCCTCAACGGTAAACCCGAGAGACTTACCAATACCGGTAGGAACCACCTTTTCTTCGATGTTCTTGCCGTTCGCCCCGCCCGTCGCCTTGGCAATACCAAAGTTCTCAATTTTGGCAAGCGACGGGAACACCACCGCCACCGCAATGGTGATCACCACCAGATACAAGCCCTTAATTCTGAGAGCGGGTAACGCAAGCAGCGAGCCGAATGCGAATGCTGACGCCATCGAGAACGGAATTGCCATCCAATGGTCCCAGCCCATGTCTTGCACAAGCCAGCCAGACATGAAGGCACCGAGGCCAATAAAGGCACTATGTCCGAGAGCGAACAATCCGCCATATCCGAGTACCAAGTTCAACCCCATGATGGCAATGACCATTGCCCACATACGGTTGACTCGGCCAACTTGGTATTCCGGCAAAATAAACGCTGCGAGGACAAGCAGTGCAAGCACGATGATCCCGAGAACCAACATGTGTGTGCGGTGCTTCGAGCTCCCGCGTTCTACAACAATTGGAAACATGATCAGACCCTTTCAATCCGCTTCGTACCGAACAAACCGCTCGGCTTGTACCACAACACTGCGAGCAAAATCAGCACTGGAATCAACAACGGAGTCGCCGGCAAAAATTCGAGCGGTGGATGCTCGAAACCAAAATGCCATGACCCGAGGTAGCCATTTCCGAGTGACTTTGTCAGACCAACGATGAGTCCTCCGAACGCCGCTCCGCCAACCGAATCGAGGCCACCGAGCGCTGCAGATGCAAATGCGTAAATCACAATGGCGGCCATCATGCTTGGCTGCAAGGTGATGCGAGGAGCCACGATGACCGCTCCAAGCGCACCGAATGCAGATGCGAGAGCCCAACCGAAGCTCAGTACCTTGCCGGTTGGCACACCAACGAGGCGAGCTGACTCGACATTTGCTGACACTGCACGAAAGGCGAGACCCATCTTCGTCTTGTTCAAAATGAGGAACAGAACGTAGAGAACAATGCCAAGCGTGATGACTGTACCGATGGTGTCGTAGAACAACCGTGCGCCAAAGATTTCAATCTTGTCGTCGAACGAGTTCGGGAACATTGACGGCATGATGCGGGCCTGGTAGTTCCAGATGATGCCAGCAACCGCATTGATTCCGAGGAACAAACCGAGAGTGATCAACACCACCGGGAGGTGATCCTCGGGATCAAACGGTCGAGTCAGAACACGCTCGATGCTGACGCCTAACACCGCCGACAGGATCATGGCGATAAGTGCGCCCACCCAGATAATGAGGTACGCATTCCCTAAGAAATCAAGAATGCCGCTCTGCACCGCAAAGATGTAGGCGAAGAACGCTCCAAACATGGCCATCTCGCCCTGGGCAAAGTTGATCAATGTTGTTGCTTTGAAGATCAACACGAGCGCCACGGCAATTGAGGCATAGACGGCGCCGTCACTGACGCCGTCAAAAATGCGCTGAATAAGTAGTTGCATTATCGGTTCCCCCTACGCCCCGAGATATGCGGCCTGAACCGCTGGATCATTTCGGAGTTCCTCTGCGGAACCCGAACCAGTAATTTCACCGGTCTCGAGGAGGTAGCCACGGTGGGCAATCTCGAGAGCCAGGTTTGCATTCTGCTCAACGAGCAACATCGCTGTTCCCTGCTCTTTGTTGATCTGAGCAAAGACCTGGAAAAGGTCTTCGATGATCAACGGAGCAAGACCCAATGACGGCTCGTCAAGCAACATCATCTTCGGACGGCTCATCGCCGCACGAGCTACAGCGAGCATCTGCTGCTCGCCACCAGACAGCGAGCCCGCTGCCTGCTTTTGACGTTCTCCAAGAACTGGATACTTCTCCAGCCACATCTGGATGTCTGACTCAACCTCGTTGTCATTACGGGTATACGCACCGACTTCAAGGTTCTCACGCACAGTGAGAGCGGCAAACGTACCGCGACCCTGTGGAACGTGGGCGATACCGGCATTGACAATTGTTGCCGTGTCAGTCTTCGAGATGTCTTGACCGTTGAACATCACCGTTCCCTCGCCGGCAACCATGTTGCAGATCGCTCGGAGAGTGGTGGTCTTGCCAGCACCGTTTGCACCGAGCACAACGACGATCTCGCCCTCGTTCACCTCGAGGTTGATGCCGTGCAATGCCTGGATGGCGCCATAGCTGGCCGTGACATTTTGACAGGAAAGAACTTGATTACTCATTATTTGCTACTCCCCAGGTAAGCCTCGACAACCGCAGGGTTCTCACGAACTTCTGCTGGAGTGCCTTCAGCAATCTTGCGGCCAAGGTTGAGCACAACGATCTTCTCAGTCAGCGACATGACCATCTTCATGTGGTGCTCAACAAGCAGAACCGTCAACTGATAGCGGTCGCGAATCTCTCGAATCACCTGACCGAGCTCTTCGACCTCAGCATGGGTCAGACCCGACGCTGGTTCATCGAGCATCAGCAACTTTGGTGAACCAATCAGAGCACGAGCGATCTCAATGCGCTTCAAGGTTCCGAACGGAAGGCCATCGGCTGGATTGAATGCAACATCTTCGAGGTTCAACTCGGCGAGAACGGCATAGGCCCTCTCACGAAGTTCAGATTCTTCCTTCTTTGTGTTGATCTTGAACATCGAGCGCCAGTAACCAGCAGTGGTGCTGGTGTGGGCGCCAACCATCACGTTTTCAAGAACGGTCAGGCCCTTCCACAACGCCAAGTTCTGGAAGGTGCGGTATGCGCCGACCTTGCAGATCTCGTGTGCTTGCATAGCCAGAAGATCTTGACCCTCGAATTCAACCGAACCCTGGGTCGGGTCATAAATGCGGCTTACGACGTTGAACAACGTCGTCTTACCAGCCCCGTTTGGGCCGATCAAACCACAAATCTGGCCTTTCTCAACATCAAACGATGCCGAGTCGAGAGCAGTAATACCCCCGAACTTCACCGTGATGTCACGAACAGACAACTGCGACATGAAATCTGTACTCCCCCTCTATCGGGCCCGAGGTCTCTAACGACTTCAGGCGTTCTGGAGATCATAGACAACGGCGCACGCGAAAAAGAAATCATTGGTGGCAATTGTCACATTGAAGCCCGAACTAGTTCGCCGCCAAAAGGGACGTACAGACTTTCTGCCCTGTAGGGCGGGTGGGGATCGAACCCACGACCAAGGGATTATGAGTCCCATGCTCTAACCACTGAGCTACCGCCCCTAACGACGGACGGGGCCCCGAAGGACCCCGCCCGTGGCTCCGGGAGCAGGGCTCGAACCTGCGACCCGCTGATTAACAGTCAGCTGCTCTGCCAACTGAGCTATCCCGGAATAACCGCTGTGATCTTATCGTTCCAGAGCGGGTGTGGCACTAGACCAGATTGAGGATGCGTAACGAACGTCGTCGTTACTGCAGAAATTCGCGCAGTCGCTCAGCCATCAACGGAGACCGCAACCGGGCGAGCGTCCGAGCCTCAATCTGGCGAATACGTTCTCGAGTTACCCCGAGTTCGGCGCCCACCTCCTCGAGGGTTCGCGGACGGTCGAGCCCAAGACCAAATCGCATCTGCAAAATTTCACGTTCACGCTCGCCAAGACTGTCAAGCAGTTCAACAATCTTTGACTCGAGATCAAGAGCCTCAACTTGTGAGGCAGGACCACCGACATCGTCCGCCACAAAATCACCAAGTTCGGCGTCATCGCCATCGCCCACTGGCGAGTCGAGCGAGAGCGGCTCTTGCGACCAACGCAACAACTCAGACACACGGTCCTGCGGCATGTGAAGTCGCTCGGCTAACTCAGCCACCGATGGCTCACGACGGAACTCTTGCAGAAATTCTCGTCTCCCGCGGAGTAAGCGATTGAGATGTTCGACCATATGAACAGGAATGCGAATCGTTCGGGCCTGATCGGCAATCGAACGGGTAATTGCCTGACGTATCCACCAGGTTGCGTACGTCGAGAACTTGAACCCTTTTGAGTAGTCAAACTTCTCGACCGCTTTCATCAATCCGAGGTTTCCCTCCTGGACAAGGTCAAGTAGCTGCACTCCCCTATTGGTGTATCGCTTGGCAATCGAAACCACGAGACGCAAGTTGGCTTGAGTCAGTGCATGCCGAGCGCGTTGGCCTCTCGACACCTGACGCAACAATTGTCTGCGCTCATCGCCATCGGCTACTCCGCTGTCGATCTTCTCAGCCGCTTCGATGCCTTCTGCAACCAACCGAGCAAGCCGGCGTTCTTCCTCAGTCGACAGAAGGTCAACACGCCCAATCTCTTGGAGATACATGCGAGTGCCATCAGCGGTCGATGGGTCGCTACCGGATGCACGTCGACCTCGCGTGAGGCGAGGAATGCCTGCCGTGTCGTCAAGAGAACGCCGACGTCGTCGTCCAGACGGAGGAGTTGCATCCGGCTCATGTTCAACATCAACTGCATCATCGATGTCGATTCCTAGATTCGCTAGTGCCTCATTGATCGACGTAAGAACCTCCGGGGTGAGTTCCACATCACGAACGACATGAGCGACATCCTCAGCGTGAACAACACCTGCCGACCGTCCACGTTCAACAAGTGCATCCCAATCCTGCTGAACGATGCCAGGCAGCAACGACGTGCCTTCGGCAAAAGAATCAGGCTGTTCCATCGACAGCCTCCTCTCGATCGATCAGCCAGCCCAGCAGCCATTCAGCGGCATCATCTGCGCGTTCAGGATTCTGCAGGTCTTCAATGAGCCGTCTCGCCTCGGCGTCGCTTGCGATTCGCTCCTGACCTGCATCTGCAATCACCCGCCTCAATGCTCGACGAACCGCCGCCGCAATAAGGACCCGGGCCTCTGTTGGAGCGTCAACTTCAAGGTCAACGATGGCCGCACGCTCAACAACATCTTTCGCGTGTCCATCGAGACGCTCTAGGGCTTCATCAAGATCACCCTCGGCATCAACGAGAGCGATGAATGCCTCCCGATTCGCGGTATCTGCAAATAGCGGAGCAGCCAGCCAAGGAGCAACCGCATCCCAATCTTGAATGAGGACTGACAGCACAGCAAACTCGGCGTTGTCTCGATGCGCATTACGCCGACGACTTGTCGCCACCTTCAGCGCCGGCGAACGCCCACCCCGCTCGGCAACAGCGACAAGGTCATGAACCGGCAGGTCAAGACGCGTGGCGACTTCTCCGGCGTACAACTTTCGAACATTGATATTTGGATGCTCATTCACCACCGCTAGGGCCTGCTCCGCTGCTCTGGTTCGTTGCTCTGGCGTATCTGACGGCATCGATGACAGCGCCCGATCGATACGGAATGCCAAGAAGGGAGTCGACTGTTCGATTGCTAACGGAAGAGATGCAGGATCGGTCTGGGCGAGATCACCAGGATCCTTACCGCCTAATAAACGGGCAACAGAAACCTCAATGTCGTACTTTCGCTCCCACTCATAAAACCGTTCGGCTGCTCCTTGACCTGCAGCGTCGGCATCAAAGGCGAGCACAACTCGAGACGTGTAGCGCTTCAACAACTTGACGTGTTCCTCAGTGAAGGCGGTGCCACATGTTGCAACAGCCGTTGGAACTCCACTCCGGTGGAAGCCAATGACATCGGTATATCCCTCGCAGACAACGGCCTGGTTCTGGCGAACGATCTCACCCTTTGCCCAATTCAACCCATATAACACACGGGACTTCGTATAGATCGGTGTCTCCGGCGAGTTCTTGTACTTTGCGGGGTCGGTCGATCCCGGCAGAATCCGTCCGCCAACAGCCACAGGGTCACCATTGTCATTCAAGATTGGAAACACCACTCGACCACGAAGAGCGTCCTGCATACGGTTACGTCGATTACGGAAGGCAAGCCCGACATCGCTAAGGATCTTCTCGTCAACTCCAGACCCAGTTGACAGTGCATCCCACTCATCTGGCGCCCAGCCAATTCGGAACTGCCTCGCAATAGTGCCGTCGATTCCGCGGGAGCGCAGATAATCACGCGCCGGCCGAGCATCTTGTCCCGTCAACAATCGCTGGTGGTACCACTCGACTGCGGTTTCCATACCTTCGACAAGACGCTTGCGTCGAGCACGGTCTTTCGATTGGCCGGTGGATGTGTACGTCAGTTGAAGCCCGGCTTTTGCTGCGAGAAATTCAACCGAACCTATGAAGTCGACATGCTCTGTCTGTTGGACAAAGGTGAAGACGTCCCCTGAGGCATCACAGCCAAAACACTTGTACCTGCCGGTCTCTTCACGAACATTGAAAGACGGAGTTTTCTCGCCGTGAAATGGGCACAGCCCAACCCAGTTTCTCCCGGTGCGCCGCAGCTGAACATGTTGACCAACGACATCGACAATCGACACTGTCGCGCGAACGCGGTCGATGTCGTCGTCAGAAATAGCCACGACGTCGAATCTAGTTCTCGACGGAGGCCGAGTTACCACAGCAGACGTAATACGCAGCGATCTGCATTCTGAACAGCCCGTCGCTACCGGGCTACCGCTCCCCACAACAACGGGTCGGCGCGGCAGCGGAAGGAACGCGAGGCACTAATGATGTCGCTAGGAATTTCGCTGGCGACGTGCTCGCACCAGCATCGAACCGTCGGCAGCCGACGTGACCACCCCGATCGATCTACCGTCGATGACGACCTCAGAGCCAATGTCGAGATCACCGCTCATCTGAATGATTTCAAACGGCGCCGATGAACTTCTTGCATCCATTCGCTCGACCAATTCCTGCCCCGGGTAGCAGCCCTTGGTGAATGACACAAGATCTTTCAACATTGACAGTTCGGCGGGAATTGTCTCACCGGCGACGATCTCTCGACCGCCCCTCGGCCACCCCTCATGAATCCGAGAACGTTCAACCTCATTTGGGACAGCAGTGTCAGCACGTGACAACGAAAACTCAACATCGACACGTAACAGAAAGCGCTGGAGCCGGGCGAGCACAACCTCTCCATCATCAGGATCACAATCAATCAAAAAATCTTCGGCCGCACGACGAGTCACACCGACCACCGCAATCACTTTGCCAGTTGGCTCAAGCAGCAGTGACCATACGCGTTCGCCGTCATTCAAGCCCTCGATCTGCTGGGCCAATTGTGAATGCAAATATCGCTCCGCATCAGCGCCAATTGCGGTGATCACATCGCGAGGAGCCTTCGCCCACACCTGCGCTGCCCAATCACATAATTCGCTCATCTCAACTCCCCGGGGCTCTCCGAGCCAACGTCATTCGTCGTGCCGCCGGAATAGCGGCGAGAAGTGCTGCTGCCTTGTTCCTACACTCGAGGTCCTCGTCATGAGGATCTGAGTCGGCGACGATTCCTGCCCCAGCTTGCAACGAAGCAGTTTCGCCATCACCACGTACAAACATCGTCCGGATACAGATCGCAGTATCTAAATTTCCTGACCAATCGAGGTATCCGACAACTCCGGCGTACGGACCTCTACGCACCGGCTCAAGTTGATCGATGATTTCCATTGCCCGCACCTTCGGAGCGCCGCTCACGGTGCCCGCCGGAAGGGTTGCCTTCAGCACATCAATCGGCCCAAGCCCGGGGCGAATTGTTCCCGTGACTTGAGAGGTCAAGTGCATGACATGGCTATAGCGCTCGAGCGTCATGAACTCCTCCGGTTCGACTGAACCAAATTGAGCGACTCTTCCGACGTCGTTACGAGCGAGATCGACGAGCATCACATGCTCCGCTCGCTCCTTCGGATGCTCCAACAATTCAGCAGCAAGCTTTCGATCGTGCTCCTCGTCGACACCGCGTTTGCGTGTGCCAGCAATCGGGCGACTCACAATGTGATCTCCCCTCAACTGCACCATCGGCTCTGGGGATGACCCGACCAATGTCGCCTCTTCGTGGCGAATGAAATACATATAGGGACTCGGATTGACCTGGCGCAGCACCCGATACACATCAAAAGGATCAGCACCTAACTGAATGTCATAACGCTGCGCAAGCACGACCTGAAAGATGTCACCGGCAAGAATGTGCTCTTTCGCCGCAACCACCGCATCGAGGTACTGGCCGTTTCCCATCGAGGATGGAACGTCGTCATGACGTTCCCCAGGAATTGGTGGCTCCACCACCGTGGTCTCTGCAGCAGCTGCAAGTCGAGCAACCGAGGCAGTCACCGCTTCAATTGCAGCATCTCGCGCCGCAAGAAGCTCAGCCTCAGACAGTGATCGACCAGCGTCATCTCGGGTAACGACTGACTCAATCAGGTAGATCCGTTGCCGCCAGTGATCAAAGGCAGCAAGCGATCCGATAATGCTCATCACTGCATCAGGCATCCCATGATCGTTGGGAGGCGAATCGGGTAGGTGCTCAACCTCACGGATGACGTCGTATCCGAGGTACCCAACGATGCCACCGTGTAAAGGTGGGAGGTCTGCAATATCAGGGCTCGAATGCGCATCGAGCAACGCCTCTAGCGCAGCAAGAATGCCTTCTTCGGTGGGGATCCTCGCCCCCAGTGCGCCGTTCACCTCGAGTTCGCCGTCACGAAGCACCATTGTTGCAACCGGGTCGCGTCCGATAAACGAAAAGCGGCTCCACCGTTCACCGTTCTCGACCGACTCAAGCAAAAAACCCGGTCCGTCACCAACCAGTTTCAGAAATGCCGAGACCGGTGTATCGAGATCACCAAGGACCTCCGTCCACACAGGAACAACACTGTGCTCTGCAGCGAAGGCGAGAAATTGATCGGCTTCGGGGCGAATATTCATTCGACTTCGCCGAGGGAACGGAAGAAGCAGGTTCGTTCGCCAGTGTGACAAGCGCCTCCTCCGTGTTGAACAACCTTGAACAGCAACGTGTCGCCATCGCAGTCGTAGAACGCCTCGCGCACCGACTGGTGGTCACCACTGGTATCACCTTTGCGCCACAGCTCGCTTCGGCTGCGCGACCAGTACACCATTCGTCCCTCTGCCAAGGTGCGATCGAGTGACTCGGCATTCATCCATGCCATCATCAACACCTCGCCGGTCTCAACCTCTTGAGCGATTGCAGGTACAAGCCCGTCAGCGTTGAACGTGATGTGGCTGCGTACCTCATCTGTCAATGTGATGGGATTCCAATCGACGGGTGTTGACTCCATGTCATTGAGCCTACGGGCGGGATGCCTCGGTCACCAGAAGACGAGAAGAGTTATCAGAGATACAGGCCAGTTGATGCTTCAATGCGTTCGGCTGCAACCGCATGAAGATCCCGCTCACGCAACATCACTAGATCTTCGCCCTGCACTTCAACCTCGTAGCGATCATCCGGGCTAAACAACACCCGATCTCCAACTTCGGCGGACCGGACGTTTTGTCCGAGTGCGATCACTTCAGCCCATATCAGCCGCTTCGCCATCTGAGCCGTCGCGGGGATGAGAATTCCTCCTGAGGATTTACGCTCACCTTCGTCCTTGCCGATTCGCACGAGCAACCGGTCGCTCAACATTTTGATGGGAAGCTTGTCGTCGCTGGACACCACCCTCCGAAGGGTACCGTGCCGCTATGAGATCTGACTCCCCATTTGACGATGGCATCAGCCCCGGTGGTACCACACGTGAGACAACTCAACTCATCACATCAGATGGCATCACGATCACCGTCGATATCGATACCCCCGAGACTGCGACATCAGTCGCTGCACTCCTTCACCCGCACCCGCTGTACGGCGGTCGACGTGATCATCCTTTGCTAGTGAAGTTAAGTTCAGCGCTCACCAGCGCTCAGGTGCTTACGGCAAGAAACGATTTTCGCCACGCAAGTGGAAACACGATCGAAGAAATGCCCGATGCCATCGCAACCTGTGAGGAACTCCAGCGCCGACAGCCACACACACCGCTCTACGTTGTCGGCTACTCCTTCGGGGCGATTGTTGCTGCTCGGATTGCTTCCCAAGTAAACGCACAACACCTCGTCATGATCGCTCCGCCGCTCTCGACTGTGTCGCTAGATGTTCCCGGGGTGCCATCAACGATCATCGCTGCTGAACACGACCAGTTCTCGCCACCATCGTCGCTCTCTGGGCATCCAGTCGCAGATGCATCAACCATTCGTGTGCTTGCTGGAGCCGATCATTTCCTTAATGGCTTCATCGAAGCAACCACAGCACTCACGGTTGACGTAATTACCAATGGCCACGGTGCATGACATCGTCAACTGCACGGCGAGGCCGAGTGGCGCTCCTACCTGCACCATCCGCCTGAGGATCGCTCACATCACGATGCCCGAGCGCCAAGACACCAACGGTTTCCAAATGATCAGGAACACCTAACGACGAACGAATCTCATCTTCAGGTTGAGGAAGCGCAAAGAACAGCGCACCAAGCCCATGGGCTTGAGCAGCGAGCAGCATCGACATTGCCGACATTCCGGCATCGACAAACCAAAACGGAGTGCGCCACATTTCCCTACCAGCACCCAGATCCGTGTGCGCCTTATCTCGCTCGGCGTAACGCTCGACGTAGGCATCGGGATCAACAAACATCATCAACAAAACCGGCGCGCGCAACAAGCCTTGGAATACGAACAATTCTCGACGCTCGCCAGGTAGGGATTTTGACCACAGTTTCTCTCGGTCCGAGCCTGTCAACTCGATGATGTGGAGCCCCTGGGAACGTCCAGCACTCGGTGCCCGAGTGCCAAGATCAACGATCTCGCAAACGATGTCGTCGTCGACCTCGTCAGGAAGAAACGCTCTGCACATTGCGCGCGAGCGCATGAGTGCCGACAACGCGTCAATACCAGTTGAGCTATCTGGCTCCAAGCTTCGCCAGGTCCTCAGCCATCGTCCAGCCGTAAGCGATCAGCACTCCGCCAGAAGACTGGTCGATCCCTTTGAAGAGGCCCTTCGTTCCTGCTGCAATCTTTTCTGGCTTCGTTGACTCAAAGTCAACAAAGCCCCCCTGAGGATTCTTCGGCGACATGAACTGTTCAGCGACATACGACGAATCGAGGCCGAAACGCTTCGCTAGGCGACGGCCCCACGCACGCTCTTCGCCAACTGCGCGAGATCCAGGGGTTGGGATCACATCATCGACTTCTTTTAGTGCCTGCAACGCGTCAGGCTTCGCAAATCGACCACCAACAACAACGTCTTCATCGGGGAATGCCATCAACGCCCGATGAAATGCTTCTTTCATTAATCCCTTTAGGACCGTGTCTCGCTTGGAATTTCGGCGAATGCTCATGACGCCGAGCAGCACGCATGGTGTTCCACCAATTCGCTCAAGGGTCGAGAATGTAAACCCGTGGAGCGTTCCACCATCGCGCGCTGTCGTTGCAAGCACCCATGCCTCTCGACAGCCCTCAAGAAACGCCAAGTCAAAGGCTCCCTCGATCGCAGCCATCTCTGCAAGGTCATCGTCGGTCAGCGCACTTGCGTCGTTGGTGAGTACTTCCAATGCCATTTCATGATCTCCAGCAAAACTTCTTGCCTACATTCTGCCATCTTCGGTGTCGACTACAGCAGGCGGGACAGTGAATTACGGCGCAACCGCCTCATGACCGAAGGCCACGCGTAGTTCGCCCACCGCCCGCGATGGGTCAACACGGAACCCCTCACCGAGTCGAAGCACCTGCCCTTTCGCCACTTCGATCTCGACCGGGGTGTCACCGTGATGCTCCTCGATGATGGCCTTCAACTGCTCAAGCACATGGCGATCGGGCATTCCACCAGGGAGCCGCAGCCGCACAGGACGAGAACTCCCTTCCTCCAAGCCAGTGAGCGTCTCAATATCCATGGCAATCAGGCCAAGCCTGCTCTCGTCGCGCCGGTCTAGTCGAGCTTTCACTGCAACGATGCGGTCGTCGACGATCGACTGCTGGAGAGCAGCGAGTGTTCGAGGAAATACCGTCACCTCAACCGAGGCATCCAGGTCTTCAAGAGTGAAGACCGCCATCTGGTCACCTTTCTTGGTGAACTTACGTGCTGAGGCTGTGATGATTCCCCCAACCCTCACGTTAGAGCCATCCTCCATCTCGCTGAGATCGACAATCGCATGCTCAACACGCCGACGAAGTGCAGCCTCAACACCGAATAGTGGGTGATCAGAGACGTAGAGGCCGAGCATTTCTTTTTCGGCTTTCAGGCGCTCAGCTTTCGGATATTCGACATCAGGAATATCAATACGCTCAACACGGCCAAGCTCAGCCGAGTCATCACCATTCCAATCACCGAACAGGCTGAGCACACCTTGATCTCGTTCACGGCGACGACTCAACGTCGACTCGATAATGCTCTCGTGCACCGACACCAATCCGAGTCGAGGATGCTCAAGTCGATCGAACGCTCCCCCATTGATCAACGATTCAATCGTTCGCTTGTTCAGCACCTGCTCAGGAACACGCTCAGCGAATTCGTAGAACGTCGCATATGGGCCGTTCTCGTCGCGCTCTTCCACGAGTTGCGAGACCAAGCCCTCACCAACATTTCGTACTGCCGACATGCCGAACAAGATTGCGCCTGGCGAACCCACAGGAAGTTCAACATCGTCGGGCACATGTTCACGCCGCAGTGGAGCAAAATCTGACAGAGAGCGGTTGATGTCTGGAGGCAACACCTTGATGCCACTCGCTCGACAATCTGCGAGGTAGATCGCCGCCTTGTCGAGATTGTGTTTCACGCTGGTGAGCAACGCCGAGAAATACTCAACCGGGTAGTGCGCCTTGAGGTAGGCGGTTTGATAGGTGATGAGGCCATAACCAAATGTGTGGCTCTTGTTGAATGCGTAATCAGCAAACTTTTCGATGATGTCAAATAACTGTTTTCCAAGACCGATGCCATATCCCGTGGACTCGCAGCCCTGTTCAAACTTTTCTCTCTCAGCAACCATCAACTCGCGCTGCTTTTTCCCGCACGCTTTACGAAGGTTGTCTGCCTGAGCAAGCGAATAGCCGGCAAACCGCTGCGCTACACGCATCACGCTCTCTTGATAAATCATCAACCCAAACGTGTCATCAAGAACTTCACGCGCATCTTCATGGAAGAAATCGACCGGCTTACGACCGTTCTTCCTGTCGGCGTAATCGTTATGCATATTCTCGCTCATTGGGCCCGGGCGATAGAGCGCCAGCACAGCCGAGACATCTTCAAATGAGTTAGGTGCCATTCGACGAAGCAACTGGCGCATTGGTGGCGATTCAAGCTGGAACACCCCAACGGTGTCACCGCGCGAGAGCAACTCGAACGTCGCAGGGTCGTCTAGGGGGACTGCATCAATATTGAACTCAGGATCAACTGACGACTCAATCATCGCCTGGGTGTCACTGATGACATCCAGGTTTCGAAGACCGAGGAAGTCCATCTTCAACAGTCCAAGTTCTTCAACACCATGCATCTCGTACTGCGTGACGACTGGAGAGTCTTCAGGGGACTTTCCGCTTTCTGGTTTTCGCTGAATTGGAAGGTATTCGGTGACGGGCTCCTTCGTAATCACCACCGCCGCCGCATGGATCCCGTCTGAACGTTTCAGACCCTCTAACCCTTTTGCTACGTCAACAACTTTCTTGACATCATCGTCTGACTCGTACATCGCACGAAGTTCTGTGGCCGCTTTATAGCCATCGGCGTACTTCTCGTTCTGCTCGAAGCAATATTTCAACGGCGTGTCGCGCCCCATCACCAATGGGGGCATCGCCTTGGCAACGCGATCACCGACGGCGTACGGGTAACCGAGCACCCTCGCCGCATCACGAACCGCGTTACGAGCTTTGATTGTTCCAAAAGTGATGATCTGAGCAACGTGGTCACGGCCGTATTTCTCAGCGGCGTACCGAATCATTTCGTCGCGATATCTCGAGTCAAA
>Ga0181574_10001667_pt1 | contig 20667 bp, 16 predicted proteins | sample 101ome_24_FD_145600 | JGI IMG/M metagenome (GOLD analysis project Ga0181574, IMG submission 145600) | Coastal salt marsh microbial communities from the Groves Creek Marsh, Skidaway Island, Georgia - 101410AT metaG (spades assembly) | ecosystem: Environmental > Aquatic > Marine > Intertidal zone... | reverse complement strand
CGACCGGAACGGCGCCGCCCGTGAGGACGACGTCCTTGAGATTGTCAAGGCCGATCTCCACGGTGACGGTGGTGCCATACGTGTCGACGGCCGTGTAGGTCGCCGTCGCACCGGCCGGGTATGATTCGACGGCAGGGACATCCAGAGGTCCCTGGAATTGGTCAATGTAGAGCTGATGGGGGGCGGCGAGTGCCGAGTCCACCTGGAAGCTCGTGACGTCGCCTGGCACCAGGACCCAGCGCGCGTCTGCAATGCGGTCGTTGAAGACGATCGAGAGCGATCCGTCGGGCACCACCCACGCGCGGTAAAACGCTTGGGCGTTGATCGCCTGGCCCTTCTGAAGCAAATCATCGCCACCCTCAACCTCCTGATAGTAAAAGGAGTCGGCCGTTTGGTAGAACTTGAGGTCGCTCGTCTGGGTCGTGAGGGCCACCGCACCGGCGAGACCTGCAGCGGGATCGTACAGGAACAGGGGAGGCGTGTCGGCGTCCACCGTGATCTCCAGATCGCCACTGCCGTTGACAACGACGTTTGTGGCATAGTCGACGCCGCCGGCGTGCGTGCCGTCCTGAGTCTCTGAGAGGCGCAGCGTCGTGGGGCCCGAGGGATCGGAGAGGACGTAGAGCTGGCTCCCGCCTTCCGGGAAGCGCAAGACCGCATTGCCCGCCGTGAGCCCGTCGGCCTGAAGGAGCACGGTGTAGCTGGCCGCGTAGGCGAACTGGACCGAAGCGAGTTCCATGTTGACGTTCGCCGTCAGCACTCCCTCCGCATCCATCGACATGGCCTTGAGCGACTTGTCGAAGGCGGAGACGCCACCCCCGGTAGCCTGCCCCACCACGTAGGCCTCCTTCTCGGTGTCATACACGAGCGTGGAGCCGTGCGGCGGGTTCTCCGTCATGGGGTCGAGCAGCGTGAAATTGCTCGGCACATAGTGTCCAGCGGCATCACTCCAGACCAGTGGAGCGTTGTTCTTCGGAGGTGCCTCCTCGTCGACGGGGCGCAGGCCGAGGTTCACGGCTTCCCACGTCTCGCTGTTGGGGTCGAACTGCGCCACGTCCCAGGCATCGGGGTTGGCGCTCGTGGAAACGATGTTCAACGCAAGGCTGTCCCGTGGGTTGTACAGCTGCGACTGATTGAGGTGCGCGATGGACGAAAGCACAGGATAAGTCTCGCCATTGGCACCCTTCTCCAAGTTCCAGCCGAGCTGGGCGTCGTCCGCCGTGTTCTGGTTCAACAGGCCGCCCGCGTGAGGGTAGGATGCAAGGGCCGTGCCCACGGGCATGGTTTGAATGTCACCGTGAACTGTGAACCACCGGAACGGCGTAGCCCCGTAGCGCGGGTCGTGCGGGAACGTCGCCTTCCAGTTGGTCACGGCGGGGTCGTAGTCCACGAACACCAGCGACTCAGTCTTGTCTTCACTGATGAAGGCCGGGTACGAGACTCCATCAATGGGCGCCTCGCCCTCCCGCAACGTGGCTGTGTTGGAGTCGCTCATTTCGACGTAGAACTTCCTTGGGCTCTCGTAGTACTTGCGATCCCACGTCTTTATCGTGATGGTCCCGCCCTTGCCTGCCGCGCGCGTATCGTACCAGTACAAAGGCGTCGGGGTGTTTTCGTCAATCACAAGGGCCAACAAGCTGTTGGAGCCGTCGACCACCGTCGTAACGCCATTCGTGTACGGAACGCCACCTGCGTGAACGCCGTCGGCGACCGTCGAGAGGGCGAGGAACTGAGAGTCAATCACGGTCTCCTGCGTCGGGTCCTCGTAGGGGCGGTGCGCGAGGTAGACCTGGAAAGCGTTGCCCGGTTGGCGGCTGAACTGGAGCTGGCGGTCCGTGGGCACGTAGTGCGAAAGGGAGGTGCCCGCCCACGCACCGGGCAGCAACACATAGTTCAGGGGAGCGATCGTCGACATTTGAATGCTGCTAGTGAACTTGGCATCCTCGGGATAGCCGGGCACCCACTTGGACTCTTCGACCGACCAGATCAGGGAGATGCCGGCCACGGTTGGGGGCTCCGTGGTGGTATCGACGTCCGCCAGATCGCCAATGTTAATAGGGGCCGTCTCGACGATGGTCTTCAGCCCGTCCACGGCGTCCCCGGGGAGGTACGTGAGCTTCAGGTCCTCATCCTCAAAGGAGGGGTACAGTGCACCCTCCGTCCAGTAGTTCCTGATGATGTACTGCCCGGACAGGACAGTGCCATCTTCAATGGTATTGGCGTCCAGGCTGACCTCAATCCAACGTGGAGCTCCAACAGGAGGCAATTGGTCGTCAAAATAGATGAAGCTCTTGGTGGGGCCCACCCAGGCGGGATAGAAAGCACCGGACTGCGCACTGGGAGCCCTGTGCACAGTCTCCGTGTCGGGGTCGAAGCGGAAGGCCTGTGCCGTAGGGTTGTAGTACACGCAGTCGTTCACAGTGATCGCAGCTCCGGAAGGCGTTGCGGGAGTCGCGTCACCTGGGTTGTAGTAATACAGCTGCGAGGGAGCGTTGTCGGGAACGGTGAAGGTGAGGAGCGCGCCCTGCTGTCCGGGTACGCCTGTGATAACTGCGCCCGTCGTGTAGGGAGTCACGCCCAAAGGCTCCGAGGTGGTGGAAAAGGCGATGTAGTCCTCCGACGAGAAGCTGGCGTCGCTCAAATCGAAGGTATAGGTTCCGCAGCGCGTGAACGTGAGCGCGGGCTGGGACTGGCCACCGATCTCTAGGCGCTCGGCGACGATGCGGGCCTCGTAGTGGACCTTCTCCTCCTCGCGCACTCGGTTCTGCAGGCCAAAGCCAATGGAACCCTTCAGGACGCCAGTGGCCGTGTCCATCTCAAGCTTCTGCAGGTGGAAACCTCCGTTCACGCCGTCCATCTCGGCGGGAATAAACTTTGTGCCGTCGAAGGAAAGCACGCTACCAATCGCCAACCCCGTCAAGTCAACGTCGGCCAGCGCGGCCATATTCAAAGTCGTGACGGACCAAATGTCGGCCGCCGCATTGTAGCGGATGATCGACTTATCGACCAGCTCAGTAGGAACGGTCACATCTGAGAGAGCCGTGAGATTGAGAAGCGTCGGCTGGTAGCGGCCCGTGACGGCATTGTAGCGGAGAACCATGTCGTTCTCGAGGGGAATCGAGCTCTCCACGTCGCTGAGATTGAGCGTGCTGAGGTCCACGGCCGTCCACCGGTTGTCCTCCGAAAGGACCAACGCCATGCCCTCGGTGGCGCCGGCCACATTGGTGTCTCCAAGGCGCTCTACGGTCATCTTGCCGGGAAGGAAGGTCTGGCGCTCTTCGCTCCACAGAAGCGTCTCGTTCCCACTGAATTCCTGGGTGGTCTCAGCCATTCCGAGCGGGTAGTCTTGCGTCACGAAGTCCTCATAGGTGAGTACCGTCGCCGTGACTGTTGTGCCGGCGCTCAGCGTAGAAATCGGGCCCGCAATGGTGTACCACTGCCCGGGAGATTTGTAGCCTACAACGATGGACTGCGTGGCACTGGACCACGCGGAATAGCTCTCGTTGCTGACGGGCTCTGCTCCGACGCGCAGGATGAATTCATCCCCGCTGCCCGTGTACTCCAGGTAGCGAAAGCCGACGTTGGTCAGTCCCGTCTGGACGCCGGGATACGCCGTGGTAACAAAATCCTCGTGCAGACTGGGCTCCGCGAGGATGTTCGACCCGTCGACCACCTGCGAGATGTCGCCCGCAAACTTAAACCAGCGCGGCGGATCGGTGGCCGTCGCGTCAAGCACGACCAGCGACAGGCCGTCGCTCTTCCACGAGGAGAAGGCGATGTTGGCGGTCGGCGCCGTCCCGCCCAGGAGGGTGTACGTGCCGCTGTTGGCGCCGGGGACGATGTAGCGCTTGCCAGCGTACTCAAGCTCAATGTCCCCAGGGTAACTGATGGTGCGGGGGAACGCGAAGGTCAGGTTGCTGAAGAGGGAGTCGGCAGAAACGCTCGTGGCCACCAGCTTCCCGCTCAGAGCATCATACCGCATGATGTCTCCCTCCTCAATTCCAGTCAAATCAAATACGGGAACTCCCACGGCACTCCCGTCAAACACCTTGGGCATGAACTTCTGCGTGGCGACGTCAAAGATCAAGAAGTGCTGGTCTGTGAGGGCCCCAGCGGGGATGGTGACATCCTCGAGGTTGTCCAGCACGAGCTTCGCAGGCACAAAGAGATTGCCGTCAAATTTCAACAGATCATCGAGGACCGGAGGCGTCGTCTGCAGATCCGTGGGAACGAGCTGCGTGCCCACGAAAGCACCGGCGCCCGAGTCGGCCGATGCGTCGTACACGAGACCCTCGCCGTCCTGGACCGCCGGAAGGCTTCCCGCGCCGCCGGCCGCGGCCACGGCGCCGGGCACAAAGGCATTGCCGTCCCAAACGAGTGCCTCGCCCACCTGAGGAGCCGTTGACAGGTCCACGCCGCCAACAGTACCAAGACTGACCTCCACCTCGAAATCCTGCCTGTCAGAGATCGTCGTGATCTCCTCAATCTCAACGGGGTAGTCCTGGTCATCCGTGTACGTGTAGAGAGACGGAACCGCTGAAACGACCACGCCGTCGCCGATGGTGCGGAGGTCCGCGGAGACGGCGTGCCAACGCGGCGGAGCCCCGTCCACGACCATAATACTCACCTGGTCGCTCGCCCACGCCCGGAACATCTTGTCGTGAACGGGTGCCCTGCCCGAGCGCACAATGAACTGCGCCCCGTTCGTCTCCAGGTAGCGCAGATTGGCCTCGATGAGCCCTTCGGCCACGCCGGGGTATTCCAGGGTGCGCGCCCTGCTCGAACCCGCGTTCCCGGTACTGATCCGCAATACACCATTGGCACCCATGCGCATCGTCCGGACGGTCCTGTTGGAGATGTCGATCGTTTCGGGCACAAATTGGCTAGGCGTGACTCCGCCGTCCGTACTCTCCCGCCAGACGAGAAACTGGCCCTCTTCAGGTGCCGTGGTCATGTTCAGGGTCTCCAAGCTCATCTGAAGGCTGTAGGGCTCGAGCTTTCCGTCGGCATTGAAGCGCAGGATCTGCCCCTCGGCGCCGGCCGAGTCGGCCACCTCCCCTGCATCTGAGAGGACGAGCGCGCGCGGCGCCCACTCCGTCCCGGTCCACGCGAGGTACTGTCCGGCCAGGAGGGCGGCCGGGTCGACCGCAACGTCCGTCAGATTTGCCACGGTGTCCGCGACGGGGACAAAGTTGGTACCGTCGTGCTGGAGGCGATCGCCCAGGACCGGAGTGCCCGAGATGCCGCCCACCTTGTCCAGCGTGAGGGCGGTGGCCTTCATCTTCCCTTCGACGCTGTCCCAAGCGAGGTAGTCGCCATCGTTGGTCGTGGACCCGTCGAACTCCACGTCGGCGAGGTGGTTAAGCTCGGGAACCTGGGCAGTATACACGCCATCCACGTCGGAGTAACGCAGGATCGTCTCGGGACCCGCGGCAGACGCATCCACGTCCGCCAGATCGTTCAGGGACAGGGTGTGAGGCTCATAAGAGTTCGAGATCCCGGAAAAAACCAGCACCTGACCTGCGGTGGACGCGGCCGCGTTGGCAACGTCGTTCAGGGTGTCAAGCGAGAGGGTCACGCTCTCAAACTGCCGAGACGCGGAGCTGAAGATGAGCCCCTGGCCGTCCAGCGCGGTCATCGAGCTGAAGGAAATACCGTGGGTGGGCTTGAACTTCTTCTGCGTATTGTCCCACACAAGCACCATGCCCTGCGAGAGGTCCTTTCCGGCGTCCACATCTCGCAGCTGCTCCAGTCCGATGCTCACCTCGTGCTTCTCGCCGCTGCTGACCACGGCCTCGTAGAACTGCACCCCCGTCACGTTCGGGTAGTCTTGGTCCTGAGCCCATGCGTCGGCAAAGAGCGCCGTGGGCGCAACCAGGGTGGCCCCGTCCGCCTCCAGATTGACGTCGAGGCCGCTCCAAAAGGCCCAGTGCCCTCCCGCACCCAATTCGTCGAGCCAGACGTAGCTGCCGGCCGCGTTCGTCCACATGCGCAGTGCGATGTTGTCGCTCGGAGTGGGAACGCCGCGGTGAAGCGTGTAAACCAAACCGAGCTTGGAGACGTACGCAAAATCACTGCTCTCAACAAACCCGTTGCTGCCTCCCACCGTAAAATGCCGGGGGATAACAGAGTCGCCCGTCTGGATCTGCAGGACGCCATTGGTCATCGTGACAGTCTTGACGTTCGTATCGGCCGGAAGAACCAGGTCGCGATTGACGAACTTCTTCTGAGCCAAGTCGTATGCAAGGTACTGCGAGTCCAACAGAGGCGTCGTGAGCGCCACGTCGGTCATCCGCGAAAGCTGAAACTGCACGGCGAGGTGGCGGTTGAGGCGCTCATTCTCCAGTGTCTCACCGGTGTACGTCACCGGCGAAGAGACTGCATTGAGCCCGTTGGTTCCGCTCACGAGGTCCACCTCGGTCCCGGGCAGCATGTAGGCCCCACCGGCGGTGAAGGCGAATCCCATAGGCAAAGTGTCCTCGAAGTAGATCCACTGATCGGTCGCATCGTTGAAGATGATCACGTGGTGGTTCGTCTCGTCCACCCACAGGTAGAACTCGCCCGTCGGATGGGTTGTCGAAAAGCCCTCGTTGATGGTGCCCGTCGCGCTGTAGTAGTAGAATTGGTGAAGGCTGTAGGGAAAGAACGTCACCTCCGTGCCCGCCGCAGAACCCGTGGCAGGCGTGTACGCGATGCTCTCCGGCACGAAATTTGTGCCCACACGGAAGGTCAGCGTCTTCGGGTCCGTCCAGTCGGCCTTGAAGAGCGAATACTCGGGCACCTTCCCAGTCGAGGGACGGAATTTCCCGAGCGTCTGATCCCACATAAGGATGGACTCGTGTTCTGGGATGCCCACGTACTCGACATCTTCGAGGCTGTCGAGGCTCAGGAAGGCCTTGGTGAGGACGCCCGCGCCCTCTCCGCCCACCACGTCGGCATTGTAGGTCAGTCCTGACCCAGTGGGATACGCCTTGAGCGCCTGGTAGCCGCCAATGGAATTCCGGGTGATCCCGGCCATCGACGCGCCCGTGTCGACCAAGCCGCCGTTGACGAGATTCGCGACCGTCGAGTCCACGATCAGCCAGTGCGGGGTGCTGGGATCGTCCTTGAAAATGATAACCTTGCCCTGCGCGGAGTCCTCCCACGCGGGAAAGTAGTTCAGCGCGTTGGGCGCCTTGCCCGTCCGCAGCGCGCCCAGTGCGTCCTCGTAGTAATAATTCGATGGGTGTCGCACGTAGGAGTGGCCCAGGAAATCCGAGAGGTACTCGGCCGTGTACGTCTTCCCCACGCGAAACGAGAGCGCGCCGGTCTCACGGTCGACCTCGACCTTCCTGAGATGCGGCGTATCGATCGAAAGCGGAGCACTGACGAACTTGTTCTGCGCCACATCGAACTTTAAGATGTCTCCGTCCGCCACGGCGCCAGAAATCTCCACGTCCCCAATCTGATTTAGCAGAAGCTGCTTGGGCTCCCACTTGTGATTCACGGGATTGAAGCCGAGGACATCGTTCTCCACAGGTTCCGTGGGGTACTGCACGTCGCCGAGGTACCTAAGCATTAACCTGGTGGTCAAGGTGTTCCCAGCGGGACTCACAATTGCCTCGCTGTACACAGCCTGAGAGGGCCACCGCTGTCCCGGGACGTACGTGGCATACACGGTGGTCGCGAATGGACCGTCGTGGACGGGCGTCGTGTCCGTGAGCAGAGGCATGAGGTCTGCGTCCTCGGTCAGCTTCACCCACTTGCCCGGTGCGGCCTCGCTGAAGATGATCGTCTCCGAGCCGTCCACCTTGCGCCACGCATACATCAGCTCGTTGCTGAGCATCGAAACGCCCTCACGCACGAGGTTGAAGGGATCCAGGTAGAGGCGACGCTGGAGGGCGTAGTATTTTTCCTCCACAAACGTGCCATTCCCGAGGTCCCGCTGGATCGTGATGAAGCGAGGGATCAGCTCACTGCCCACCTTCATCGTCAGAACACCGGTGTCCTCGTCCACGAAGGCGTCCAGCAGCTGGGGCGCGCGGCGATTGACCCACGTTTGCGTGTTCCCGTCGTAGATCAAGCAATCTTGGTCCTGGAGGCCGTCAATGACCGTGTCGGAGAGAGACGAGACGCTCTCGGGTTCGTGAAGCTCCAGGGGGCGCCACTCGCCAGTGTTTTCATCAAAAAGAAACACGGACATTTCGTTCGCCATGTAGATCGAACGCGAGGCATAGTTCGAGCTCGCATCAGGGTTGGTCGTGTCCAGAGAAAAGTCAAGGGACGACAGGACCACCTCGTCCAACGTGGGAACGTTCGTCGCGGTGGTGTCGGTAAGGCCTGTGTCCCCAAAAATGCTCATGATAGGGGGGGTTAGTTGGTAATTTTTGTGCTGAAAAAAAAAATTAAGAAATCAACGCCCCTCCCCCTGTCATTCGGAAGAAATCCAAAGTTATATTGAAATTCTAGCCCGCTTGGCCACACGGTTAACGTTGTTTTCGTTGAGGTTGTTGTCCCGCTTGGTAAACCAGCGGAGATTTGAGGACGCGTTGAGTGCCTTGTTCCCGTCGATGTGATCGGCGACGAGGTTTGGCGCGGGGGGAGGACCGTTGAAAGTCGAACAGACCACACGGTGCAAGTAGAAGTTCCGACCTTGCCAGCTGACATGTGCGTAGGCATGTCCTTTGGAAATGGAAGGAAAGATCTTCGCCCCGCCGTGCGCGTTTCGCCAGCGGCCGAGGTTGCTGACACTGGCCCCCGTCAGGTCCGTTTTCGTGAGATCAACGCCGTATACGTGGGGATCGTCCACCCAATGCTCGCCCGGGAGATCAGGGTCGTTGAGGGCCCTGAATTTCCACCCGTACGCCGTGGGTTGTTTCCCACGCACGACATGGCCAATGCTCCCAACGTCAACCTTGCGCCCCAACCGGTTTGAAAGGACCTGCGCGGCCTCCATTTGACTGTTGAAGATTTCCCAGGCAGACTCGGGGGCGTCCCTTGGTTTGCCCTGGATTGCCTTGCTCTGGGCCGCCGCGTTCGACTTGGCCAGGCCCGACAGACGCATTCTTATCGTGTTCTCTCCCCTGCTAACTCGCTCCTTCACATTGAGAGCCCTGTCGTCCGATCGGATCTGATTTCCGTGATCTGTAGTCATCGTCGGCGGGAGCGGGCCGAGCTCCGGGTAAAAGCTCACGTGGACCACGCGGGCGAGGAGCTCCGCCTTTCCATTGATCCTCACTCCCCGCCTTCCGTCGTTACGGAGCTTCACCCACGAGACCTTCCCCCTGCGCATCACAGAGCCGAAATTGGAAACGAAGGTGTGCGGGACGATATCGAGCGTCCCTGGAACCCTCGCGGGCCTCCAGGTGACTTGGCCGGTTCGGAGGTGGTGCTTGAGCCGCAGGCGCTCGATTCGGTACCTCAGTGCGATCGCGCGATCCTCATGCTCCTGGAAGGCCTTCATCTCTTGCAGCGCGACCTTGAATGCCTTTAGGGCCCCCTCGGGAGGGCCGTCTGGACCAAGTGGGCGTGAGAATGTCACGGCCATTTCCTTTATTACCATTGTATTCAAACGTTTAAGTGCTTACATTTTTCTATTTTCCCGCTCAAATTTTGAAATTTTACGATTCTGGAAATTCAGAATTCGAAAAATTCGAAAAAATTGAGCGCGCATCGTCACAACGATTGAACAGGGGAAGGCAAGGATGGACCTCGATGAGAATTCTCTCTTCGCGATCGCGTTCAGCGCAGGGGGTTTCGACCAGCGAGCGCCGCCGAAGCAGCCGCCGCCTGTCGAAAACCAAGAATTTCAATTCGTCGACGATACGTACGAGGCCGTCCAAAGGACATATGGTCCGCGGGACGATCGATACACTGAGGCGTTTACATTAGGGAGCGCTATCGGGAGAGGCGGAAACGCGGCGCGAAGACTTGTGCGCACGAACTACATTACCAGAAATGCTTCTAGGGATCATCGTAAGTACAACGAACACAAGAAGATCCGTGAAATCCTTGCGAACTTCTTGAGCGATGATCAGATTGAGGATTGCATAGATCTCTTTTCTTCGGCCGTGCAAAGTCAGGTCGTGCGCGGCCAGAGACGGATCGCGATTCTGTGCCACGCCGCAGTCGCGGCCGCGCACCCCCGCATTTTGGACATTGGAAAGTTACTGGGAGTCTTTAGACTCAAGGATTCGAAGTTCAAAAAGGAACGAAAGCTTTTTGAGATTTTGGCACCAAATACATTAAAATTTGAAAATTCTTTGGGTGCGCACGTGACATCGCTCTTGGCGGACGACGATGGCCCGAGGAAACAGAGGATCAAGGCGTTGTGCGCTGAAATTGAACGCCACCACTTATTTGCCGAAAAGCTTTCGTTCTTCAATCCTCGGCACGTTGCGGGCGTTGTTATCCACACGGTTCTTCCGGACCAATCCATCGGCGCCTTTGCGATGTCCAAATCGACCGAGATCAAAATCGTCAAAAAAATGCGGGAAATGGGATTTTTCACTTAAACAAAAGAATTCATGAGTAAATAAAAGATGGAGAGAATTGCGGAGATCTTGGGACTGCGCAATGCAAAAAAATACCCCGGTCCCCAGCCTTCCGCGCTCTTCCGAAGCGACATAGGAAAGATTTTCAAGGAGGACTTTGTGGTCTCCTTCAAGGCGGACGGGGAGCGCTTTGCCTTGGTGGTGGACGGGGAGGACGTGTTCGCATCCAATATTAAGCATTGTGTTCCCGATCTAGGAATTCGATTTCCGAGAAAGGCAAGGATTCCAGGAAAGTGTTCGGTTTTCGACTGCGAATTCGTCAGTCCTAAAAGCTTTCTTGTGTTCGATGCGATGATGGTCATGGGCGAGGATGTGCGAGGCCTGGATCTGAGGACGCGCCTGAAGAAAGCTCGCTGGGTCGTGGACGGAGTCAGCGCGCAGGACAAATGCCCCTACGCAATTGCGATGAAGCCCGTCTTTCCCGCGAGGGATTTCGAAAGCGTCTGGGCCGCGCACGGGGCGCAAAGCGACGGGCTCGTCTTTACGAAGGTGTGTCACTCTTTCAAGGTGGGCACGGACACCGATATTTTAAAGTGGAAGCCTCGGGAATTGAACACGGTGGACTTTGTGATGAAGATGATGTTGCGCATGCCGAGAAATGAGGACGAGGCCAAGCACGAGTTTGCACTCATTCCGGGAACGTTTCGCGTCCTGGAATTCCACGTCGTCGCGGACGCGGGCGGGCTGAAGCCCGTCTTCACTTTCCCGGCGCACGCATTTGGGGAGGAGTATAGTCCGGGAATCTGGGAATGCGCTTGGGATGGGAGTAAGTGGCTTCCGCAGCGTCAAAGGAATGACAAGATTGCACCGAATTCGGAATGGGTTTATCGACGGAATTGCAAGGTGATAAAAGAAAATATTTCCATTGAAACCATAAAGCAGATAATGTTGAATAAACTGTAACGGATTTTTTTGGAGAAATTTTTGGGACGCCCCTCCAGAATTTCTTTCAGAATTTTTTTTTGCAAAAACACGTCGGACCGTTACACAAAAAAACACCAACTCATACGTGAATGATTGTAAAAATGCATTTTTTGGGCCATTTCTAAACGTTAAACCCTAAAGTGGCATGTTTTGCAAGGTGTAAAAAACGCATGTAACGCCCAAGCCCTCGAAAACTAAAGCCCTAAAGTGGCATGTTTTGCAAGGTGTAAAAAACGCATGTAACGCCCAAGCCCTCGAAAACTAAAGCCCTAAAGTGGTCGATAGGGATTTCATAGAGATAATGCTGACCAATCATTGGTTTCATTTTGCTCCGAGTCCGATTGCAATTGCCTTTTGAAGAGCTTGAATCTCGTTAAGCGAAGCATTCTTGATATAGTTGTACACGTTAAAGTTTATGATAAAGTTTCTGTTCATAACTCCTATGTTATTTGCGATTTGAACAAGACGGCGACGGCCCTCATTGGAAATTTTGTTGGCAGGCATATATTTTGAATATGCACCAAGATCTTTCTTTGCACTGGCAACCACTTGTATCAATTTGTGCAATTCCATGTTATTGATGTCAAACCATTTTGTCAACCCTAATAGACGTGCAAGATGCTGGTACGTTTTAGTCAAATACCTACCATAGTAAGCATCGTTTCCAATTGCATTGTAAAACTGTTTTTGGGTTAATTTGTTGGCCATGTTCTCGATTCTTTTTCCCTCATGTCCCTTGGTGAAATTCAGAACGGATTTCGCATGTCGCGGGTTCCCGTAATTGGTAGGCATTGTTTGATTGTGGTAAAACAAACCCAGAAAAAAAAAAATCATTGGTATCGAAAGGCCTCCAGCTCGATGGCAGCTCTGTCCCTGCGAAATTTTGGTTTCAGAATTTTGTCACTGTAGAATTTCGCGAGGCAATAGGCATCGGCGATGTCGTGGAGCCGTCCGATTCCAGTGATCTCGGAGATTTTCAGAACGGCCAACTTGCGTTCTTCGTAGTCCAGGTGATTAATTTGAAAGTGACGATGCATTGCATTGGGGGAGATGAGGATGGCTTTGGACCTGAGTGAGGAGTAGATGAGTGCTTCGACCGCACACAGTCCGCCCGGCGGTTGGCGCTCGATGCAGACTACGTCCGCCTCGTGAAAGACGGGATCCAGGAGGAGGTGCGCAACGCAGTCCGCCACGTGAATGGTGTGGCCAAGTGGGCAGGCGGGGTCGCCACACGCGTACTCGGTGATGTCTCTGCGGGCGCGATTCGCGATGGCCGTCTCCCCGGTTTCTTCGTCAAAGCGGAGGGTGCACAGGCCCAGATTTCTGTATCCCACGTCGACGCCCAGGATGAGCATTCGCCGCTGGGTTTTCTTTTCGCCGCATAATAAAATGCAGGACAATCATTCGCTCTGCGAGCTCGCGCGGTTAGCTCGCGACTGCTATGACGGTGGAGTTGGACTGAGGGACTTCGAATTTTTCGAGGGAGAACTGGACGTGCAGGTTTTTGCGAGGGCTTCGGGCGAAACGTTGATTGTGGTCTTTCGCGGCACGGATTCCATTCAGGACTGGATGTCGGACCTTCAGATCCGACAGATTCCCTTGCCCTTCGCGGCTTCTTCCAAGATCAGGGTTCACTACGGCTTCTATCGCTGTTACAAGGTGGCGAGGCCCTTTCTGATGAGAAAGATCGAGGACTGTGTTCCGAAGCAGGTCGTGATCGTGGGCCACAGCCTGGGCGGGGGGATGGCCACGATCTTTGCGTACGAACTCGGCGTGAAGTTTCCGAATCTGATTGTCCAGAATACGACCTTCGGGTCGCCCAGAGTGGGGAACCGGGCCTTCGCAAAACACTACGACTCGTTGCCGATCTACACGCACCGCTTCGTCGACCCGGAGGACGTGATTCCGACGGTTCCCTACGTCAATTATCGTCACATCGGCGGGAGGTGCGAGTGTAGCGCGGAAGGTTGGCGGAGGACGGTGGGCCGGAGGCGTTCGTGCTTTTCGGTGTGCTGCGTGTGCAGCCGCAGCGAGCATTCCATGGAAAACTATTGCACCTCGTTGGATGCGCAAAACAAAAGGGAATGAATGGGTTAATTTCGTAAGTGGCGCCCGCGGTTGACCTTGAGGGGAAGCCAGCGGAGGTTCGAGGGGTGGTTATTGTCGACATCGAAGTCTATGTGGTCCACATCGTAAGGATTTCCGTCCTCGTCGAGCGGCGCGGGCCCGTTGAATGCGCGGCACACGATGCGTGCCACTTGACTCATGCGGCCGCGGATTTTCACGATGCGGTACCCGGTCCTGTGCTTGGTTCCCTTGATTCCCCCTTTCCCCCTGGAATCCATGAGGGACCCGTCACTCGCCACGAGCCATTCACATCCGCGCCCGTCGTCCAACGTCACGGGGCGGAACCGTCTGTCCTCTTCTTTTCGCTCTTCGGGCTTCGAAGGCGGCGGCGGCGGCTTGGGAACCTCTCTGTTGATGAAACGGTCAACGCGCAGCCATCTGCGCTCGAGTTCGGAGGGCTCGGAGGGTGCTGAAATCTCGTCCGCCTGCATCGCACCACACGCCCAGCAAAATTCCCCAATGGGAAGGCACGTCAGGCACGGGCATCGCTTCGCTTGCCTGACGATGTCCATGTCTTCCGCGTGAGCGGGGCGCGGGAAGCGCGGGCGTGGCGCCGGTGGGATCAAATTGGTAAGGAAATCCATGCCACCCCGGGGTAATTTGTGACAGCTCCCTGAAATTTGTAAAGTGGTTTCCTGTTTTGTAACACTTTTGATGCGCACTTTTGAAAAAGCCGTTACGTTTTTTATTATATAATTTTTTAATTTTACCGCCAAATTTGAAATTCCACTCGGATTTCGCTCGGTCCTTGCTCACAATACCTGCATTCGGTGGACCAATGAAGAACTTTGTTGCCATCGATACCGAGTACGTGAGTTGTCATCGTACCAACGGAAACTCTTTCTTTCACCCGCGGGCTGAAATGAAAAAGAAAGACCTCAAAAACGTCAAGTACCGCGACGGTAAACGGAAAAGTTTGCGGAGGATTATTCAGGTAGCTGCAGTCAAGATGGACTTGGATGGGAACGAACTGGAGAGTGTGAGCCACTATGTGCGTCTGGATTCGGAGTGGACGTTCCAAGAGGATGCCAGGGATGCGCAGGTGGCCAACATCAGCAAGGAAACGTTGCGCACCCAGGGGGTGCCTTGGATCGACGCCTATGAGAAAATTCTGGGGTTGTTCGACGACCGCACGGAGTGCATGGTTGCCCATAACTATCTCGGTGCCGATCTCGACGTGCTGGAGATCGAATGCGAGCTACGCGGCCTCAAGTGGCCGTACGGGAAGGAAACCTCAAAGTGGAGGTGCACTAGAGAGATGTATAAGGAAAAGGGGCACCCTGGGTCCAGCAAGTTGGAGGACTGCTATCGCTTCCTCGTGCAGGACGAGGGACGTGCGGAAGATGTGCACGACGCGCTGGAAGATGCCAGGATGGCTGGTAAAATCTACGCAAAATTGCGCCCAAAGGGGACTCAAATGCTCCTCACAGGACAAGATGGCGAGGAGACTAGCCGGAAGAGACAGCGCGAAGAAAGCGATTTATTAATATAACCGAGGGCACCGGTACCTGTATCAGGCACACCAAGGCACATCTTTGTAATTTTCTGTTCAAAACAGCGTTAAACAGCGTTTAGAATAAGGGCAATTCACAGTGAATTGCGCGGGCAATTGCAATTGCGTCAATTGCGTGGGCTCTGGCGTGTCGGTATCGGTGCTAGAGCTGTCATGTCTGTCCACCAATTGGACTATCTGAACCCTCCGCTTCTTCGGGACGCTTTGCGGCTGCGGCGATGTATTTTTTCGCTTGAGGTTTTCGTTTTCCTCCCGCTGCTCCTTGAGAGCAAGCTGCAGATCTTGGATATCACGATTGCTTTTCGAAAGGTCCTGTGCCTGTTCCTCGAACTTTTTCTCCAGTTCCGCCAACTTTGCTCCCTCGTCCCCAAGCTTTCTCTCCAGCTCTGTGATCCTTTGCTTGGCCTTCGCCTTGCTATTCATTAGTTCCTTCCTGTGTTTTTCCTTCAAATTCTGCATTTCTTTCTCTTGCGCTTTTTCGTTCTCCTTGGACGTCCGTGCATTTAGCGTCCGCTGAACTTTGCTCGGAGGGACGGCTGACTGGGTGGGGTCGAAAATCACTGCCTTTTCCCCCCCGTGACCCGTGAGGTTCGTCTGGACCCTTTGATACACGGCCTCAGAAATCGTTTCCACGCGTTCAGAGATACTTTTCGTGATTTTGTCAGCCACGAGGTTGTCGAATTTCCCCATTTCCCACTCATTGAGACGCCTTTCTTGCTCGTCGCTCCGCAGGGCGAGAAAGTAAAGAAAGTACAATGTCTGCATTCCATAGCGTGGAATCTCTTTGACGGTGCCGTACACGAAACCCGTAATGTCCTTGAGCGTAGGTGCCCTGAAGATGTTTCTCAACTCATCAACAGCGGAAACCATTTTTACGTCACCCTGTGCCAGGTCCAACCCCCCTGGGTTCCCTTAGTTCTCTGATACGCACTTTTTTGTTTGGTCTGATGCGAAGTTGTGAAGGGACCCTGTGCCAAAGTCGCTCCCATGGGTTTTGGCGAGGGTCTGATGCGCACTTTTTTTTCACAAAAAAATTGCAAAATCATTTGGGTCTGTAAATTTTTTGCAACCCTATTTTTTTTTGTGCTACCATTGAAAATGGAAGCTAGTTTCAGACAAAAATTCGTTGAACAGAAATTCCGCGTCGCATTGGGGAATCGGCTGGGCGGTGGTGTCCATGGAAGGATTTTTGCATTGCAACACGACAACACGAAGGTCGTGAAGATTTTCGGGGCGCATGACGACGAACTGGGTCGCCAAGAGCTCGTGACGAGCTACATTATGGGACATCATAGAATCGGTCCGAAAGTGTATTACGCGGACCACATGGGGGGCCGACTATTTTACATGGTCATGGACCGCATTGACGGGGACTTGCAACAACTCCGGCGGTCCAACGTTTATCACCGATATAAACGGCAAATCGATGAAAGCATCCTCAATTTGTTGAAAAAAATGCACTCTTTGGGCTTTGTCCACGGAGATCTCAAGGCAGACAATATCGGATACAAATTGCAGGGCCAGGGGCCACCGAGGATTTACATTATTGATTTTGGCCTTACTGGGTTTAAGGGTTCGAGCATAGTGAACAACATGAACGTCGTGCAAGGGATAGCGCACATCTACCGCCGGCATGACATCGACATCGATAAATTTTTCGAAGCGGCAGTTCGGAGCGCCACCCAGGAAGTTTCGCGAGGTGGGGTGAAGCAAACGGTGCCTCTTTTAGATATCGGCCGGGCTGTCGCAGAGAAGGGAAAAAATGTCCGAAAAAGGTTCCCGCCTGGAAACAAAGGGTTGCTGCCCTTCATGCCGTTCATGCCGACCGGTCACTCGCTGCCAAAGCCCCTGCCAAAGCAGTCAAAGCAGTGGTCTTCCTTGAATTTCGATCGTTACAGACTGGCCATGGACGGAACGCACCCGACCCGAACGCACCCGACAGGTTCCCCGACAGCAAGACGGCGAGCACCTGTCCAAAGCCCCAATCGTGTTAACAATCGGAATCGGGTTATCCAGGCAGCGGCAGCAGGCCCTCGTGCCCAACAGGTGCCAAGACGCACCAAAATCATTCGCAATTCAATCAAGGGTCTCACCAAGCCGGCCATGACGCGCATCGCGCGCAGAGGCGGGGTCCGTCGCATTTCCTCAATGACTTTCGAGGAGATGAGGATCATCCTCAGGGGTTTCCTTCAAGCCATTTTACGGGACGCCGTCGAAGTTATGAAACACCAGCGGAAGAAAACACTGACGCCCGAGCACGTCATGTACTCCCTGAACCGTCATGGGATGAAATTGTACTATTAACCAATAATCAATATATTAGTTGATTAGCTGAAGGAAGCAGCGTGTCTGCATTTCACCAGTCCCTGGGCTTCCACACCTGAGCGATGCCCGTCTTCTCGCAATGACTTTTAAGCAAATGCATCACCTTTTCGTGCTCAATTTCTCCTGGAATATGGTCAATGAAAAACCCTCTCACGTTTAAAAACACCTCAATAATCTTCAATCTCGTCTCTGTCATGCTCCCTGTCCCTGTGTCTGTCACTTCCCGCAAGACCTCACAGACTGCATGGCCCTTCAGATGCGCCACATGGTCGCCACATAATAAATTGAACTCTTGCAATTGGTTCATTTCCTCTTTGAACAGTTCACACACATCCACATAGTACGAGGGAATTTCCCTGGAAAAATCATTCTTCTTTTCAAACGTTCGTTTCAGGGTTTGCAAAAACCTTGCCACCCGCTGATATGCAATTTTCTTGTAATGTTTCTTTTTCTTGTACTCTGAATCCTTGTACTCTGACAGAAACTCTACCTCAAATTCATACGTAAGCCTCAGGTTTTCTTCTTTTGAATTTTCAGGAGCCATACACATCGTTTCATATATATCTTTCACGCATTCGTTCTTTTCCTGTGCGTGTTTCTCATTTAAGCTCATGTCCATGTCCATTGTACGCTCTCTGTACCTCTCTTTGCTAAATTGTGAGTGACGCCCGTGACTTGGTCCTGGGCTATGGCCTTTTTCGTCAGCCTGATGCGCACTTTCAAGATAGTTTTGTCCCGGGTGTCGTTCCTCTCTTTGCTAAATTGTGAGTGACGCCCGTGACTTGGTCCTGGGCTATGGCCTTTTTCGTCAGCCTGATGCGCACCACGGACGTCCCAGAGGCCTACGTGCGGCATTTTGGCCACCATTTGTAAATGAAATTTAATTGAGAAAATTTTAATTATTTGCACTAAAGTCCACTAAAGACGTTCGCTGCGAATTCTACGAGCTTTCGGAGTCTTTCGGGGTAATTACAACTCTCGTCCGTCCGTAACCGTCGTCCTCGCCTGAGGATCGTCCACGTTTTAATGTGGCACTTTTGGCCTTTTCAATGACCGCTCTGGTTTTGTCCATTCCCATTGGTTTTATCTCACCATTGGCGATGGCTTCCTCGACCATGCCTTTGAAGCGGCCAATGTCCTTGTCTGTCGAGTAAATGACGCACTCAATGACGTGGGCCCAGTTTCCCCTATGCATCGTGTAGTATTTAAGAACGTCATCGTGTTCTTCCCTGGAGTAGCGGTATTTCTCCGTTTTCCAGTGCCTCCATTTTAGAAGAAGAGGGATGAGTTGGCCTGACTCTTTCAGATATTCAAGGAATTCTTCTTCTGACTTCATGTTGACGAAAGTTTTGCTTGAGTTTGTTTGAGTTCTGGAGAACCCCTGCACCCTTGACGCTACCCTTGACTTAAGAGGAGGCTTTGATGCGCACTTTTTGGTCCCGGGTGTCCTTCAAGGAAGCCGAACTTTCAAAAGGTTCGTTAGAAGTTAGTTACCTGCTCTTCGAATACGTGGGACTCAACGGCTGGTTCTGCAAGAAATTAGATTAGATATTTGATTATTCTGGCACCCAATAGTTTTCACATTCCTCCAGGTAGGCTCGTGGAGGCTGGAATCCGGAAGGCCACAGTCGCACCCGTTGCCACGCGGGGATGCTGACGGCGCAGAGTTTATGTCGGGGTGCCTCGACGTCTTCATCGAAGCGCCATGTCGTTTCCCCAAACACCATGCCCTGGTATCTCGCCAAACCACCTTTCTCCACGCGTACATGTTCCATGTAAAACTCGGCAAGGCTCTCCTCAACTTGCTCCTTTCCCCCATGCAGCTCAAATGTAATGGTCGGTGTGTAGCTTGGGGGCCCTCCCTCTATCACTGTCATGTCTGGGAACTTGTTTTTCAGAGCAGCCAGTGCCTCGTCGAGATCCAATTTGTCCCTCTTTTTCCCCTCCTCCACAGCAGAAATGTAGGCAAGAGGAATTTTCCCGAGATCTGATTGAATGAAATGAAATTGAGCCAACTCGGGAGGAACTCGTCCCAAATCGTATCTGAATCGTAATCGTAAGATTCGCGGCACTTCATCTCTTGAGTTGTGAGGATCCCCTGTGGCGAGGTCGATGGCCTTGGCCCAAACTCCGGTCCTGATGCGCACTTTTGAGTCCCGGGTGTCGTTGAAAAATGTCAATGTATTAGAGAGATCAGTTTGTCCGTATTCGCGGCCTTAGGGCTTAGTCAGAAAGCTTCTTCGTCAAAGCGCGGAACAGATCGTTCAACTCGTGTTGCTTCTTGCGCAGGTCGACGCCGAAGCGGAAGGCGTCGAGGATCCGTGCCTCCTTTTCGGACCGGCTCCAGCTGCTCCACTTGTCGTTCAAGGGCGACCTGTGAAGGACCTTGGATTGGGATTGGAGGACCTCGATTTCGTCGATCAAAATGCTGAAAGCCGGGAGCTTATCCGGGGCGTCGAAGGCCTCGAGCTTCTCTTCGATGATGGGCTGTCCCTCCTTGACCATGTTGAACTCATGTTTGAGCATGTTGAAGAGGGTCTGCACCTTCTTCCTCCACGATGGCAGCTGCCGGTCCGAGAGGGACGCGAGGATCCGGGGGAGGCTCGAAACCATATTATCCATCGTCGCCTCACTGGGCCGCGTTGCGCGCGCCGCCTTGCTCATCCTGGGCGGCTTGCTGACCTTGGCCGTCGATGTCTTGGGCCTGGTACCATCGGCCATCGTGCCGTCGAAGAACATGACTTTGGACCGATCAATGCCGGCCTTGTCGAGCATCTCAAGGATCTGCGCCTTCATTGTCGTTGAGTCGTTGAAGAAGAAGAAGAGGTTTGAAGTTCGAAGCCTTTTGTTGAGTTGTGGTCGAAGGTAGTAGCCGGGAGGGAGGCCTTGGCTTTGAAGGAGGTCCTGATGCGCACTTTTAAGGTCCCGGGTGTCCTTTAAGGAAGCCGAACTTTCTTTCTTCGTCGGCAGTTGTGAGGGGACCGTGCGGGGAGGGCGGAGGCCTTGGCCCGGAGCCATGTCTTGATGCGCACTTTTTTAATGGGTTAGGGCTTTGCGAAAAGGACAAGGTTTTGGGAGGTGAGGGGTTGGATAGCGGGCTCGTCCTTTGCCGATGGTCGAAATTCCAGGTTTTTTTTTTTGTAGGGTATGGGGGTTAAAAGGGTGTCGCGTATAGGGGTGAAAGAGCATATATAATCAAATAGTGGGAAAAAGGGGGCGGAAAATTTTTTTTCTCAGGTAGATTAG
>Ga0181574_10001660_pt1 | contig 20717 bp, 28 predicted proteins | sample 101ome_24_FD_145600 | JGI IMG/M metagenome (GOLD analysis project Ga0181574, IMG submission 145600) | Coastal salt marsh microbial communities from the Groves Creek Marsh, Skidaway Island, Georgia - 101410AT metaG (spades assembly) | ecosystem: Environmental > Aquatic > Marine > Intertidal zone... | reverse complement strand
TTTACTTTAAAGTTTGGTTTCATACCAAGCTGAAGTAAGCGTCTGTCTGTAATATAACGAATATATTGTTTGACTTCTTCTTTGTTTAATCCTTCAATCTCACCCATTTCGTAAGCAAGGTCGATGAATTTATCTTCAAGGTCTACAATGTCTTTTGACATCTCATAGATTTCTTTCTTAAAGTCATTATCGACAACACGACTATGCTCTTTAACAAATGCTTTAAATAATTTCGAGTTACCTTCAACGTGAATAGATTCGTCTCGTATACTCCACTCAACAACTTTACCCATACCTTTCATTTTACCGAAACGTTGGAAGTTTAATAGCATTACGAAAGATGCGAAGAGTGCAACACCTTCGTTAAATACAGATTTAGCAAGAGATAAACCAAGACCACGTAATGTTGCTGTGTCAGCTTTTCTCATATAGTCAATCTTATCTGCCATTTCTGAATACTCTAAGAACGCGTGGTACTCACTATCAGGTAGGCCAAGGGTTTCATTTAATAAAGCATAAGCTCTCTGGTGGATACCTTCACGAGCTGCAAACGACCCTAACATATTACGAATTTCATTATTTTTAAACTTAGGAATAAATTGGTCGTAATAGTTTTGACCAACAGCAACATCAGATTGAGTAAATAATCTCAAGATGTTTGTAATATATTCTTTTTCTACTGCTGTAATTTTACCACCTTTCCAATCAGCTACATCTTCTGATAGGTCAAGCTCATCTTCAATCCAATGTGCTTTTTCATGTCTTGTTGTAATTTCAACTGCCCAAGGATAATGGAATGGCTTATATGTTTCTGAAAACTCTAACAGACCACCTTGCTTCTTAACAAGAGTATCTGCAATAGCCATAAGGTCATTATATGTTCCAATATGTTTATCGTCAATAAAAATTTGTGGTACACTTCTTACTTGACGACCATTACTTACTCTTTGATAAAATGCTAATCTTTGCTCTTCGTCATCGAGCAATATTTGTGTATATGTAAATCCTCTTTGCTTAAACCATGCTTTGGCCTTTTCGCAAAAAGGACAGTTTGATTTTGTATAAATTGTTACGTCCATCTTTTTATCCTTGACAGGCGACACACTCATCTTGATTTTCCTCTTGTCCGTTTGAAAAATTTACTGCGTCTGGGTTAATAATATCATCTAACTTTTCTCTTTCAACTTTCTGTGATACATTCTCTGCTCTATTAGATGTTTCTGTTCTTAAATAATATAGTCCTTTTGTTCCTTGTTTCCAAGCTTCATAGTGAACTTTATGAAGAGTTGCTTTATCTGCTCCTGCAGGGAAGAATATGTTTAGAGATTGTCCTTGGCATAGGTACTTCTGTCTGTCTCCTGCTAGTCTGATAAGAGCCAACTGATTTAATTCAATTGCTGTTAAGAATACTTCCTTAACACGATTACTTAAAAAATCCAAATGTTGTACACTGCCGCCATTTGTAATAACTGACGACCAAACTTCTTCGGTATTTTTATTAATTGCTTCCAATTCTCTCTCGAGATATGGATTTTTATTTAGGTGACTTCCCACCCTTGTTCTTGAAGTAAATGCATTAGCTTTCCAAGGCTCGATGCTTGGTGAAGTGTTTACAATCATAGAACTATTTGCGTTTGGAGCGATCGCTAACATGTGAGCATTACGACGGCCGGTGCCTACCATATCTGGTGCTTCACCTCGTTGTTTACCCATAGTCATAGTTGCTTCAAGTGCTTTTGTTTTAATGTCTTTAAATATGATTTCGTTAATTGCTATAGCTTCATCACTATCAAAAGGTACTAAATGCTTTTGAAAATATGAGTGTAATCCCATAGCTCCTAAACCGAGTGACCTTTCTTGTTCAGCACTATAACGAGCTTTACTAATCTCATCACCAGCATTATCAATAAAGAATTGTAATACATTATCTAAAAATACAATAAGGTCTTTTACCATATTTGTATCTTTCCATTCGTCATACATTTCTAAATTGACAGATGATAAACAACAAACTGCTGTGCGTTTTTCATCGGTGACAAGGTGGATTTCATTGCATAGATTAGACCCCTTAATGGTCATGCCCATTGCTTTTTGTGCGTCAGGTAATGCACGGTTTGCTGTATCAATGAAATTTAAGTAAGGCTCACCTGTACGATATCTTGTTTCTAAAATAAGTTCCCATAACTTACGAGCCTTAATGGTTTCTCTGATAGTCTTATCATTAGGGTCTAGAAGGTTCCAGTCTGTACCAGCTTCAACGGCTTTCATAAAGTCATCTGTTATATTGACCGCGTGATGTAGGTTCAGATTTTTACGGTTAACATCACCAGTAGGAATCCTCATGTTAATAAATTCAATAATGTCTGGATGGTCAACATCCATATAAGCTGCATAAGAACCTTTTCTTGTTCGCCCTTGTCGATATGCAACCATGTCTGCGTCGACTGTGTGTAGGAATGGCATAGGACCAGGAGCTTTCTTAGATACTGCTCTGATGTCTGACCAATGCCCACCAACTCCGCCACCTTTTACTGATAGCCATCTTAACTCATTTGTATGGTCAATTAAACCATCAAGTGTATCTGGCACATAGCTTAGGAAACAAGAAATTGGTAGTGCTTTAACTTCTTCACCTTTAAGGATAGCATTCGACAATACTGGAGAACTATACATAAACCAGCCTTGTGAAACATAATCATATATTCGTTGTGCTAATTTGTTGTTACCATTACTAAAACATGCTGCAGCTCGAGCAAAAGCTTGTTGAGGTGACTTTTCGTCTTCTCTACAATAGTAGTCTTGTAATAATTTGAGTGATTGTTCTGATAAAATTTTATTCCGTTTATTGTCGATTTCTATGCCGCAATATTGCATACTACTCTCCTAGTTATTTCTTTTATGGTGGAAGAATGAAAAGGTGGATAAGAGAAGTGATGCCATTATGATTTTTTCCAAAAATTAAATTTCATCTTTGCTTCGAGTCCCTTATAAACGTTATTTCTAATTGTTTCTTCAATATTCTTATGGCCATTAAGGACCATTTCATTAATGTCTTTTCCTGGTAAATCATTTGGCCAAATACAGATTGAATAGCCTTTGTCAATGATTTTTTCCATTCTTTTGTGAATCTCTTTATTGCGAGGTTCTGCGTCAAAAACGAATACTGCGTTTTTATCTACATTATTTAAAGCTTCAGTATTTCCATCAGCACCTGCCATAGCAACTGCATTTTTTAAAAACATACAATCTATTGCACCTTCAACCACAAAATATTGTTGGTTAAAGTCGACAACATCGAGGCCGAATATCTTCGGTTTATCCTCAAACATAATTGTAATGTATCTTAAGCTAGAGTCAGGTTTAAAACATCTAGCCGATACTCCAAACATCTTCTTGTCTTTATCGAAGAATGGAATTACCAAACGAGGTTCATCTCTATCAGTATTAGCAAATTTATCCGGTATAATAGTATTAACCCAAGTTTTAAATTTTGGGGTGTAATATATGCGATAATGTTGCTCTGAAGGAATTACCCTCTTTTGTATATATATTTTGGCAAAATGGTTATAGTCCAGTTGAGATACTTTTTTTATACTTTTTATCGCTGCCTTATTGTCAAATTTTGGGGCTTCAAATTTTGTCTTCTCAAGAACTGTTAATTTATCTTTTGGTCTTGTTTTGTTTATAAATTTTTCTGAGGTATAGTCTTTGAATGCAAGAGGGTCGACTAACTTGAGAAAGTAGGAAAAGGAATGACTTGCACCACAGTTGTGACAATAGTAGTGAAAGTTGTTGTCTTTCTCAAGCAGCCAACCCCTTGCTTTTGTACGAGACTTTTGACTGTCACCACACAATGGGCAACGGAAGTTAATTCTATAAGGATTTGTACGCGTTACTTTAAATCTCTCCATGCGACCTGCAAGAGATTGTGCGTATTGTACGTCAACGAAATCAATCATAATATAAGTGTTTAAGTCTGTTTAATTAATTTGTGTTATTATAACACGTTTGGTGGCATTTGTCAACCATTATTTACCAGTCATCATATCTATAAACATATTGGCACCAGCAGTGACTACAGCTACTGCACCAAGTAACCACCATTTTAAATTTTCTAAATTACGGATACGTCTATCTTGTTCATCAATTTTAATATTTAATTCTTTTGTCAATGTATTAATAGCTGTAAGTGTTCGTTCTGAGCGCTCTTCCATCCATTCTCTTTGTTTTAAGTTATATTCTTGGTGAGCAGATTGTGCTTGATTCATTCCATCTGTCATAGCTTCTTTAAATCTATATTTGTGCTCGTCAAGCTCTTCTTTAAAAGCAAATCGCGATTCAACATTAATGCGCGCTTGTGTATCTATTTTGTTTTCAACTGTATTTAACTTGCTCTCAAATGTCTCTAACACGTTTTGTTGCACTGCAATATCTTGACTAATGTTGACCATTTGGTCCATAGCTTCGTCAACTTTATCAAAAAATCTTTCGATTTGTTTGATGTCGTTTTTAATTAGCGCAATGTCGGTTTTGACATGATTGAGTTCGTCTGACACGCTGTCTCCTAATATGGGTTATTATATCACAGCTTCATAGTTTTGTCAACTATTATTTATAAGTTAATCTTATTAGAATGATATTAATTAAGATTTATTTTCTGATGAAAGGTGACTAAGTGGTCTACTGGTCAACTGGTTTTGACTCAGCTGCCTTTTCTTCTTTGTCATTGGTGGTTACCTTACGATAATAAACAATGACTTCTCCGAGCTCTCTGATATACCTACGAAGCTCTTGGAAATTTGCTGTCATTATTTCATAGTCTTTTATCGTAGTTGCTACGAAAACTATGTCACCACCTTGTGCAATTTTATTTTCATCGAGGAATCTATCGAGATATGTATAGCCGACTGGCCATGTTGGATTCTCTCTATCCTCTAAATCACACGCTTTAGGACGTTTGAGTTTTTCAGCACCTTTATCATCGTACTGAGGTGGGTCAAACGGAATAGAACGTTTACAAGGATTAACAATAACTGCTTCAGATACAACACTCATCTGAACATCAGCTAAATTAATTGGTCTTGGTAATTCTGGTTGGATTATATTAATAGGGACAGGTTTACTGACTATTTCAATTTTCTTTTGTGGTAGTAAAGAACAACCACTAATTATTGTTGTCGTCAGTAGCGCTAACAGTAATGTTCTTGCTATCATTTTCTAATCCCTCAAATACTTCTTTTGTACCATTATTGATACGACTCTCAATCAGACCAGGTTTTTTAATTGCTAGTAAGTTAAGATTATGTCTTTTAAAAATTTCAAGGTAACGTTCTTTTTCTGCTTCAATAGCAGCATTAGCACGACTCATATTATTGAGTGCTTCACCTTGTTTTTCGTATGACTCTCTAATAGCTTCAATAGCTTGCTTTTGTTCTTCAACAGCAAGCTCTAACTTTGCGTTATTTCCTATTAGAGTTTGGTTTTGGTCGAATAAGTAATAAGATGCACCACCAAGGATTAAAATAATTCCTATTAATATTTGATACATTTATTCTTCCTCAATTCTATAGAACAGACCACTAGCTGACCGTACGGAGACCAGCTTTTTGTCCGCAGTTACAAAGATAAGCTCTTTCCAAGTAGATTTTTTAATCTTCCGCACACCCAGATATTTCTTATCATCAACATTTCCAAACTTGGTGTCATAAGATACTGTAATAGTATAAGACTTACCAAACCACCAAGCTTTTATCCATGACCACATGGTGCGGTATTAACCGCAGTTAGAAGCGTATAATTCGTTGCACTTAGCTTCAGAACAGCCGTACTTTTCTTTTACAGCTTTGATGATATCGCCTTTTTTCTCGCCATCAGCGTGTCTCTTTTTCATTTCTTTGACACAAGCGGCTTCGTCGAAATCCTCTTCTTCGTCGTCATCGTCAGATTCTTCTTCATCAGATTCATCTTCGTCTTCTTCAACGAGCTCTTCAGTTTCCTCAGCAACAACTTCCTCTTCTTCAGAAGTCATTTCTTTGTACTTTTCTTCAAGAGCAGCACGAATACGCACATTCATTTCATCTTCGAATGCTTCTTTTAGCTTAAGCGGATTGTTCTCAATTGCTTCAGCTATAATTTTTTCAATAGACATCTCTATTTCTCCTTTTTTTAACTTAATTTGGCTCTATATGTTAAACCTGAACCACTAGGCTTAATTACATTTTCAAGCAAGCCATTGTAATATATTGCATCATAGCCGATGTTTTGTGTATCGTCTTCGCTAGGCTCCCAGCTATTAACTTTACCACCGTTGTTTATATGTGCAGCTATACGCTTTGCAGTGTAATTTGATAGTTTAGTTCGGTAATCACATTTCTTTATAATTTCTTTTAAACCATTTTCATCTACTTCTGAGTCTGGATAAAAAACAGTTTCCCCACGGACATCGGCATCACCTCCGCCCTCAAATCCTAACATTTCATCTAAACCTACTTCACCTTGTTCGTTCATAGCGTCAAATATCTTTTGAAGATTTCCTGAGCCACCTACTTGAATAGCTACTGGTTTAAATTCGCTGTCGCCACTGTCATCATCAGACTTGAAAACTCTTGGATGTTTTTCTTTGGCTTTTTCTTCGGAACCGTAATGTTTTGCTAAATATTTAGCAACTTTATCATGGTCACCAGTTACGATAGATTTTCCATCTCTCTGTCTTGGCGCGCCAATTTTAATTCCATATCTTTCTGCTTCTTCTTTGCGCCGCTCATCATTACCTTTATATTCAATTGTAACTTTATCAGTGTCACCAAACCTATCATCTTCATTCATATTACTAACTGCTTCTTGTAAAGCACTTCGTAAACGACCATTCATTTCGTCTTCAAAAGCTTCTTTAAGCTTTAAAGGATTATTATCAATAGCAGCTTGGATAATTTTTTCTATTGCCATTTTAGTTCCGTATAAAGTATTGTTTGGTTTATTTATTAAACTTGTTCCATCCTGACCATCAAGCGCTCCGCTCTGTTGGTCACTTGTTTATGCCATCTACTATCACGTCCTTCAACTGCGGCTTCTGCCCAGTCACCTTCGTGTAATGCAGCATTGAATTTTTTGAACTTACTTAAACGAGTACGTCCCATATTAAACATCATATTAACAAGAATCTCTTGAACTTCGCCAGGAAAATCATTAAATGATTCTTCAGTATAAAGAGCATGACACTCACTGATAGCGATTTCTAAATCCTTATCAAAACAATCTTTGACTCTGTCTTCGTCAACTGGTGTACCGACATCAGCACCAAACTCTGGGTCTGAATCTAATACTAAATGACCTACACCAAATGTAGGATAGCCGAGATGGTCTTTGTATATTTCGTATACAACACCTTCGTCAATTTTTAGTTGTTCAAAAACGTTATCTCTATTTTCTTGTTTCATATTTAATTCCTAAAGTGGGTTAGTACTAAAGTCGTAATCCGATGTGCCATCAGCCAAATATATTGAATCAGCTAATTTTGTTTCAGCATAAGATATTAAATCTGCTGCTGCTTCATCTCCACCGAGATTAGTATGTGCCCAATTAATAATTTCAGTTTGTGTTACAGTACTATTAGCAGTAATAAAATTATTATTTGCTAAATCTTCAGCACTTAAAACACTTTGCTGTAATAAACTAATATTTGTATTAGCTCCAACTACATCGTCATAAACAGTAATTGTATAATTTACTGATTTAATAACATTAGTATATGTTTCATATGTAGGAATAACCGTTACGTCGACTAATTCCTTAACATTTACTGTAGCCATTACTTTGCAAAATCTTTAAAATTTTTGCGCTTATATTTCTTTTGAGCCTTTTTAGAAACACCAGGTTCACCTTGTGCTCCGACTCCTAATCCTGCGATTGCTCCACTACCAACACCAGTCATTTCTTCTTTTTCCGAAGCTTCAATGATATCAGCCCATTCATTAATGAATCTGTTTTCAGCTTGAGAAAGATATTCCTCAATTAGAAACTCTTCATTTAGCATGGTATTATTTTCAAGCGCAGCTTGTTCTTTAACTAACCATAATGCAGCTGCATAAGAAGCTAGTCTTGTAGAACCGCCAGGTAATTTAGCAAGTAGTTTTTTAACATTTCCAACTAATTGGTCAAATACACCAAAAGCTTTTGTCTGCTCTCTTTTAGTAAAATCTTTACGACGAATAATAATATTACCCTTCGCATCGATAATTCCTAATTTATGAGCAGGCCACTTATTAAAAGGCGTAACAAGCTTTTTAATAAACTGAAATACTAAAAATAAATCAACTACCATTTAAATTTCCTTTAGTTTTTGTTCAATAAATATGTCACCAATAATACTATCTTTATTGATAATATTCTCATCGTATTGCAATACTTGTGGCATAAAATTTAAATATTCCACAAATGGTTTAAGATAACTATGAAACTCATGCAATTTTAAAAAGAGCATGTTAGTTGCATCTACTCCAAACACATTGTATATCACAATTAAGTGATTCAGTATCAACCTTTCTTTCAAATCATTGTCTTGCTTATAACGACTGAAGAGCTTTCGAAGATACTGAAATCTTTTCATGTCTTCTTCAAACTCTGACATATCCGTACATTGAGGATTGTCATAGTGCTTCATCGCATAGAGCAGAAAGGTTGATTCTGTTAAATTCATATTATAAAAAATTATTTATTGTTAATAAAACTATTTATTAGCTGTCAGCAACCACTGAATCATCACCAGTACCAGATACACCAGCATCACCTGCATCACCAGCAGCAACTTTCATTACGCATAGTGGCTCAGCGATATGTCTTGTACGACCATCTGCTGTTGTATAAGTATTGTAGAGATTCCAACCTGGTGTTTTAAGACCTTTAGCTTGGTTTGCAGCAACACCTGCTTCTGTCAAGTCAACGAATACTGCGTTGTCTTTATCATTAGACTTATTAGTGTTATTAGCATCGTCGGATAACCACTTCGGCGCACTTGCCGCAGCGTCTGTTTTTCCCCATAGTGCCATTGTTATTCTCCTGTTATATTTAACGTTAAGTTATAACAAAAATCGCATTCAATGTTTCGTTAGAAACTTATTTTAATTGCTTAAAAACTTCGTCTACTAAATCAGCTTTTTTCTTACGCTTATCGAGTTCAATCCCGATTTCACGACCCTTTTCTTCCAACTGAGCTTTCGTTAATTTATTTAACGATGCTTTAGTTGGCTTAGCAGGTTTTGATACTGCTTTGGCAGCTACTGTCTTTTTAGGACCTTTAGCAACTGCAGCCTTCTTAGGCTCTTTTACTGGGTCAACTGGTTTTACGCCAGTTCCGAATAAGCTTTTTAGCCATTCAATTAGTTTTCTCATAATATCCTCCATAAGATATATTTTTCATTCATATTAATTATATATTAATTCTTAGAGGCTTTTGCCATCTCTTTTAATTTTTTAGCGTCGATTGCTTTACCAATCTTTTTACGACGATTCTTTAAATAATCATCAGTGTCATCTACATCACCGTCATTATCGATGTCTGCATCTGCTTTATCGACTGGGTCAAGCTTTTCTTCTTCTTTCTTTTTAGCTTCTGAAATGTCGTGTTGTCCGCCACAGTGCTTGCATTCCGGGCCACATCCACATTTACCTTCTTCATCAATTTTATTACCACAGCAAGAGCATTCATCTCCTGCTTTAGCTTCGAAAAAGGCATTCAGAGCGTATTCTAATTTTTCATTTAAAGTCATTACTTACTCCTTTTCCAGCCACGGTCGATGTAGTCTTTAATTTCAGAACTAGATACATATGCTACTTTACCGTTTGGACTAACTATTTTGTTTTTACCGGATTGGTCTTTACCATACCCTTTAATTTTTTGCATTTGTTTGCTTGTTTTCTTAGATAAAGTATGATATCCAGCATCTTTGTCTAAATCCCAACGGCCAACATGGTCGTTACCGGACCTAGCTCTACTTCTTTTATCTGCTGAACCAATTCCTTTGTGTCTTTTATCAGCAATTTTTGTGTGTTTAGCAATACCCTTATCAGAGTAAACTCTTCTTGAAAAATTAGCAGTTCTTCCGAGTGCGTCGCTCGATTTTTTATATGATTTAAACGCTTTCTTTCTGTAATTTGAAAGTGTTTCTGGTGATAATTCGTCAAGTTGTGCTTCAACACAGAACTGACAGAAAGACTCAAACTCGTCGTCAGTCATTTCTGCAATACGCTCTAATAGTTCAGCATCAATGTTTTCACCGTTAAAATCTTCGTTATACCCAAATTGAGAACCAGGTCCACCAGCAACATCTCTTTGAATATCGCTTAATGTTTTTCCATCAGTACCTAAATATTTTCTCGCATAACTAATAATGGCTTTTTCATCGCCAGTAAATATTACATCTGCGCCTGGATTAGAGTCACCAACCTTCTTCATTTTGAAGCCAGCTTTATCAGCAATTTTACCTGTAAAATTACTAACTTTCAATGTAGCTTCGTTTAATCCTAAAGACTGGTCAACAGCTTCTGTAACCTTAGCTTCAATAATTTCTCTAAATGACATTTCAGTCTCCTTTAAAATTTATTATATGTTTCTATTTATTCTAATTTTTAAATCATTAATCCCTTTAATGATTCTATGGTATTCTCCAGCTTTAATTTCAAACCTTAAACCTGGTTTTAATAGAAAAGGTAAAGCATTTTCAGCTTGAAATTGCCAACCGTCACCTTCAAGTATTTCTATTTCTCGGTCTTCGTTATCTCTGTGCCAAACAAATTCTTCGTCTAACGCATTTATATCAAAGGTACGAATACCACCATCATCAATATATGGATTCATTTTAGCTAATTAAACCAGCTATTACTTTAATTCCATCTATTGCTTTTTGAACTAAAATTTTATTTTCTTCTAATTCTAAATCAGCGTTAATCTTTGACTCATCAATAAGGTCTTCTATTAATTCTTCAAATTCGTCTTGTTTTAAATGTCCGTCATCTAACAGACTTTTATATTCTTTTGCTCTTTGTTCTGTTTCTGCTTTCCAAGTATCAATACTCACTTTCTATCTCCAAATGCACTTAATACATTAGTTGTAATATCGTGTATGTTTGTTCTCTTAATTCTACAATATGCTTGGCTAGGTTCTTCTTTATTTACTAATTCTTCTGTAAGACCATGCAATCCTTTATATATCTCTGTAATATTATCGTTTAAACGATGTTCAGCATATGTGTGTAAATATAAAGCTCTGTAATTCATTTGGCTGATTGTTGATTTTTTGCACCAATCATCTTGTGGCATATTAGCTATAACGTTGAGTTCTACTAACTTACCATACTCAACATTATCAAAATCACTTGGTAAGTATTTACCAAGACTTGAACAACCTGCTGTTACTATTAACAAAGCACCTATTAAAATATTTTTTACCAAAAGTAATTTCCTCCACCTTTTAAACCTAAGCTTTTTGCATATTTAGGTAAACGACATGCCCAATAACCAGCTTTAGTTTTATCTGTTTTTGTATCACAGTTATGTCTTGCATTAAAAGATTTAGCTGCTTCTCTGTCGTTTATTTTAGAAGTTAGTCCACCTTTGACATCGCCAAAGTTTATCTTTTTAATATTACCAGTTTTAGGGTCTTTAACATATACTACATATTTTGTAGGACCGCCCGATCGCTTTGGTTTATTAATTTCTGGGTCTTTGTCTTCCTCAAACTCAAGCATAGGTTGCTCGAGAGGTACTGTAACTCCCTCGTAAATACCAAAGCTATCCTTAAATCTTCTCATTGTCTTTGCTCTTTTGCTCTTGCTGCCTGTGCATCTTGGTTGTCATGTCGGCGCTTTAAAGATTCTTTTTCTCTTTTGTGTTGGTCAATCATGCGCGCTTTTTCTGCAGCTTGACGAGCATTCAATTCAGCATCTTCACAAAATTTATTGAATCTTTTCATAGATTATTCGTCTTTTAAATCTTCTATTCTATTTTCTACTTCACGAATTCTCTCTAAAAAATATTCTTCTTCATCTTGATATTTTTCATATGCCAAATCATCGCCTTCTTCATCAGCTTCATAAGCTTTTCTTTGGGCTTCAATAGCTCGTTTCTCTAAAGCATCTATTTGAGATTGATATCTTGCTATTTGAATTTTTTTCTTCCCTTCATCAGAAATATCATGACCGCCCGTAGATGCAGAAGGATTTTTACTAAAATAATCTATTTTATCGGGTTCTGACATTTTAGAAACTTCTTTGTCTTTTGCTCTTACTTTATCGGCAAATTTTCTTTCGCTATCAGTTGGTATTTTTGTATACATTTGATTACCAGGTTTTTTCTCGTAACCTGCTGCTTTCATTTCTTTATCAACAAATCTATCTTTTTCGTCTTGACCCATTTTACTCCAAACTTTACCCATTTTTGCAGCTTTCTTTTTTGCTTGTTGTAAAGCATAATAAGAGTCAGCACCGCCCTTAATATGTTCGTCGATAGCATCGTCAAACATACCAGATGCTTTCATATCTCTCATAGCCATCTTTTTGGCTTTTTCGATGTTTGCTCTATTAAGTTTTTGAACAGCTTTCTTAATCATAAGTAAACGCTTTTCTTTCTCTTTAGGAGATAGAGCTTCGTTCATTTCAATTTCTTCTATAGACAAAGAGATTGCTGTGTCGTAATCTTCTTTAACGATACTATATGACACACGACCAGGATATTGCTTTCTGATTTTTTCAAGAGCAGCTTTTTGAGAATGAGCTCTTGTCTTAACATTTATATAATCGCGACCAGGTGCACCTTTACCTTGTACTCTTACAATATAAGACTTTTCTTCTTCTTCGTCTTCGTTCTGAACTTTTTCTTTTGCTTTATCTAATTTAGCTTTTTTAAGTTCACGTGCAGATTGCTCTACATCAATATCAGTAACTCTCCTTTCGCTGATTTCAACGGACTCACCATGTTGGATAACAATGCTTCTTAAATAGTCGCCAGCTTTTGCTCGAGGATACATTTTCTTAAATGCTGCAGGGTCATGTTGAGCTAGTGCGTAAGATAAAAATTCTGAAGGTTCAGTATCAGATGTATAGATTAATTTCTTTAAAGACTTCATATCACCTTTTTTAACTAAGGTAATTGCTTGCTTATATGTAGGTGTATCAATGTCTTTAGGACCATACTTTTTAATTTCAGCTTCGATTGTTTTAACTAAATCGGCTTTAGCTTCAGTTATTTCTTCAGCAGATTCTAAAAATTTATTGTTCTTAATGTGTAAAGCAGTTTTCTTACCTTTAAACTTGAATTTCATTTTCTCGTTATAAGCATAACCCTTTAAAGGCTCATCTGCTTTAACTCCAGCTGGTTTCTTTTTCTTTACACCAACTGAGATATCATCGACTTCTACTTTAGCTTCTTTATATAAGCTCTTAAAACGTTTCATTTTTATCCTCCGAACTCGTGTCCTGCTACACGTTTCATTTGTTTGTTAAATTCTTCTTGAGAAGGTTTGTCTTTATATAACTTGATTGTGAGATGAGCTTTATCTTTACCCTTAATTCTCCAATTGTAACCTTTTTCTTTGTGCTCTGGCTTGGTTGTTTTTACAACTCTTCTTTTATATCCATCTTCCCAAGATTCAGAACCTTCATCTAATGACTCTTTTTTGTATTTACCCATTTGTAAACCCATAACGAAATCATCAAACTCGTCGGCGTCATCTGTCTTTAAAGCATCTGAACCAACATAACCATATAAAGCCATTTTAGCGCCACTTGATAAATCCTTTCCATCATTTTGGAATGCAATTATCTCTTTAGCATATCTCTTTTTAATATCGTCTAAACTCATTTCTTTAGACTCATGAACTTTATCTTCAAGGTCAACTCTTTTGATATACTTCATAATATCGGTATAATTACCAGTAACATGTAGTAACCACATATTTTTACCTTGAATCTTTTCAGAGTCAACATCTAATTTTTTCATCTGCATGGCTTTACGTTCAGCCCTTGCAGCGTCTGCTAATTTGTCAAATTTAAATGATATTTTAAGTTCGTTAAGTTGCTCAACTGATTCGCTATATCTTTGAGGTGTATCACCAGCTTTTTTGTTTTGTATATCTTTAGCTATTCTTCGTACATCAGCAAATGATTTTTCTGGATTTTGATTAGTTCGTGAAAGTGTCTTTTTACGAGCATCCATATAGGCAGCTGATTTATAACCTAGGTCTTGGTAATGTTTGACTTTATCGCGAGTAGCGTAAACAACGTTACCATTTTTATTGACCATCTTAAGTCCTTTATCAGTAACTTGTTCTGTTTGAGGCTTACCTAAACGTTTTTGTCTATCTCTAAATGTTTCTCTGTCTGAGCCTACACCAGCTCTTTTAGCATCAGATTGTTTTGCACTATCTCTTAATGCTAAATCAATTAACTTAGATTTACGCTCTAAATCTTTTAATTCGTCTTTTAAACTTTGAGATGCATTACCAGCTCTTTTACGTATACGTTGTGTTAAGTTAGCAACATTATCTCTCATGTTTCTCTTTAATTGCTGAAGCTTTTGGTTATCGTATGCTTTATAAGGATTTTTTACATCTTCAACAATGACAGGTTTACCATCAACATGGATTACAGGTTTACCATCTTTATTAACATTGCCGTCCCATGTTCCTGCTCTGTACTGTCTTCTAACATCAGCAATTTTCTTTTGTAACGCTTGATGTTTTTCAGAATCAGACATTGCTTCAGAAACTTTCTGAGACTTTTTAACGAGCGATTTAATCTCTTGTCCAGGTGTATCTTTCTGTAAGCGCTTACGTGCTTTATCTGTCCCCCACAGTCCAGCACCGCTTTCGTTAATTAAGTCTCTTACTCGTTTATTCATTATTGTGGTAATCCTGCAAATTTCTTAGTCATTGCTATTTGAATTTTTAACTTATTAATTTCTTTTTCTTTCTCAGCAATCTGTTCTCTAAGTTTACCAATCTTATCTTTATCAGCATCACTTAGTTTTGGATTACCGTATTTATCTGTTTCTCTTTCGTCTAAAGTTTCAGTTTCTGCTTCAACAATAGGTCGTTGACCTTTATTATAATTAGCAACTTGTGCAATTGCTTCGTTAATACTGCCTTTTAAATCTTTCATTATTTGCTATCCCTTACTTTTTTAGCGAGGTCGCTATCAGCCTTACCCCATGTTCCTGATGATTTAGTAGCAAAACTATTAACACGAGCTAATCCCCATTGTGTTGGAGTTGTTCCAGGTCTGTGACCTGTTCTCCATGCAGCTACTCCTCTATCAAATACTTTCTTTAATATTCCATAAGGCATACCAGTTTTTTCTGCCTTTTTCTTAAGAGCAGCTTTTGGGTTACTCTCAAAAATAAATTCTACATCTTCAGCTACTTGTAATAACGCTGCCATCTTTCTTTGACGTTCAGCTTCAAGTTGCTCTGGTCCATTGCGAAAGTGTTTAAATCTTTTATCTACAACTGGTTTACCATTTCTTGCAATAAGCATGTGAGGTCTTTTTAAGATTTTCTGTTCTGTTCCAAACATTTTCTTAAATTTAGTTGTGTGATTAGATGGTTTTGTTTTCTTTAGTTCGCCCGTTTTAGGGTCTTTGTCACCAGGAGCTGGTGTATATGCTTTTGGATTATCATCGTCCATTTTAGCTTTACGCTTAAAATGAGCATCACGGTCGTCTTTAGTATCTTTCTTGACGCCCTTATAATATTTGCTTGGTTGTGTACCTTTTAAATCTTTAACATCTTTATCTTGTGGACTCTTCATTCGAGCTTCAAGAGTATATTCTGCATAGCTTTCATAGTCAAAGTTTTCATTAGCACTACGCAATGCTTTTTTAACTTCAGGATGTTTAGATAAATTGCGCTTTAATTTTTCAATTTCTTTTATCGCATAATTCATGTTACCGCCTAAATCCAGGGCCAACTCAATAGCAAGTTTGACATTTTTATCTCTTGCAGCACGTTTAGCAGCTGGATTATCTCGGTAGTATTGTGAGACTTCTCTGCCGGTCAGTTTCGTTTTTCCCATTGGGCTGTTTGGGTCTAGTTTACCTTTAACAACTCTTTCAGCTTGAAATGCTTCCCATAGAGCGTCGTAACTCTCAATTGCTGGTTTTGCAACTTTAACTGACTTTGGTTTAGGTGTACTTGTAGAATTCTTTTTCTTAATTTTATTAGCTAATCGAGCTTTTTGAACTGCTTTAACTTTAGGTAAGAATCTTCTCATTAAAGTATCAATTCTATTTTTAGAAATCTTTTTAATTCTGTCATCGACTCTTTGTCTTGCTGAATAAGGCATTTCTGCATATCGTCCTTTTGAGAATCTCTTCTTTAACATACGATATACTAACCTACGAGACCTATTCTTTAATACTTCAAGAGTAGCTCTCTTTTTTAATGCTCTACGTCGACCCATCATAATCTTAGACTTCATACGACGCATAACCATTTTACGTCTAAGTCTTTGTTGACGAGTCAATGCTTCTTCTAAATAGTCTTGTTCAATTTCTTCAATACCTTCTTTAATACCCATACCTGCTCTTACTGCGCCATATACCGATTTGGCTTTTGATTGTAATTTACGAGGTAGGCCTTTTTTGAAGGATGCTAAATCTCCGTCTTCAGCTGCTTTTCTCATTTTAGATGCAGACATTCCTGTAACACCTTCTGCATCCGGGTCTCTTTCCCCAGCTGAAATAACTTCAATTTTATCAAATGTAAACTCTTTTCCATTATATCTGTTGAGTAGGTCATCAAATTCCTTGACGCGGTCTGAGCCAACCACGAGGATTAGAGTTTTAAATGTCTTTTGTAATTCTTTAGCAACTTCAATGATTGTTCGTGCTCGAGATTTTACAACAAGACGTCGACCAAAGGCTGCCTGAGCGAACATGAGTTTTTGGTCATAAGGTAGAGGGTTTTTCTTAGGGTCTGTAGAGTGAGATAGATATACAAACGGTGTAGCCCTTCTACTTCTTGCAGTTGTAAGAACTTTATTGATGAGCTTTTCGTGACCTACTGTCACGGGATTCATACGCCCAAATGATATAACAGCAGTGTCATACGCTGCTTCGTTTAAATTTTCTGTAATTTCTGGTTTAACGTTCACGAATCTCGTTGGATTAAATCTTTTCTTGTTTTGTTTTTCATCTGATGAGTTTTTATCGGCTGTCTTTTTAACTATGTTTTGGCCGGTTTCTTTATCGTCATCTTCTTTATCATCAATTTCAGTACCCGCTTTATCGCTGTCTTTACTTGCAGCTTTTGGGTCGTCCTTGGTGTCGTCGACTTCAACTTCGTCATCTGACTTAACTTTTTTCTTTGGCTTAAGTTCTGCTTCAGGTTCATCATCTGTCTCTGGTTTTGTATCAACCTCAGTTTCTTTGCCATCAGCTTCAGGCTCTGGTTTTTTATTACCACGAGCTTTCTTCAAGATTTTGCCATCTTTGTTGACGATGTTGCCATCGGCATCTTTTTCGACTTCTTGAAGTTCTTTTTCTTTTGCCTTTGCGGCTAAGTATTCTTGGAATGTTTTGCCCATAAAAATAAGCCCTAAATTAAAAATGTATATCTACTCTGTTTTATTTATAATATTTTGCAAATGACGGAATAAATTCATAATTTACATGTGCAGATTTATTCCATATTGTACTTTCTCTTAAATAACCTATTGCTGGTGTTGGTGACATAATACACAACGGAATATTTGTTCTACGTTGTCCTCGTATAAAATATGCATTGTCAACAGCGCCTAAAATACCCTTTTCTTCAATCTCATGTATAAGATTTTGTGCAGTTCGTTTAGTCATCATATATGCATGAGCACCTTCGTGACCATCAATATTAATTAATTCTCTAGGTTCATTCTTAGCATCTAAAAATCTATAATCATGATAGTTAGCTAATTTATAACCTAATACAATAATATAGTTATCTGGTACTTTAATATCTGGTTTATAATACATTAAAGCATCGTGCTCTAATACAATACCAACTTCATCGTCACCTTCTGCAATCTTTTTCCATATTGCTCCATGTCCAGCTGAACACGCATTTGCTTTTTGAGCTGGTGTCATATTATCAACAATTAAAGGTGGTTCGTAAAATTTCATCTTAATACCAGTTTGGCACCAAGCTGCACGACCAGTAATATCTGACCAACCATCAAAGTATTCCCAATCTAAATCAATAACATCACATGTTTCTGCACACATTTTTGCATACTTATGTGATATAGGTGTATCTATCCTGAGAATATAAGCTTTCACTCTGTTAACTCTTCGTATAATTTAAAATCTTCAGCAAAAGTAATTTTCATTTCGTCAATGTCTTTTTGCTCAAATTCAATCTCATTTATTTTTGTTGCTCTTGAATCTGTTTTATGTCTTGGTAATGCATGGTCAATACGTAACCTACGATTAAACATAAAATTACTTAATTCTTTTTCTAAATTTTCATATAACCAAAAACGACCAACGCGCTTATTACCAAGTTTTAATAAGCTACTTTGAACAATACCACTATTTGGTTCGCCTTTAAATACTCCGTTAACTGTCCAATCACGATATTGTTCTATAGAAGGGTCTGTACCGTGCGCTTTCCATTTACGATAAAAATAATAAAAGCTCTTTGCTCTGTCAACAGGATTTCTCAATAAAGCAAATATATCATATTCTAATGCTTGTTCTTCTGTTAATACACCTTCGTCAATTAATTGGTTTAATGTAAAATGATAAAAAGCATAAGGACGATATTTACTTACTATTGCTTCATCTAATGTTCCTGGTAGATTACTATCTTCTACTTCAGTATAAATTGCATCTTTATCGTCTATATTACGAATAAAGAAATCCGATAAACTACTACTTGCAGTTTTCGGCGTACGTAAAAATAAGAATTTGTGTTTATGTGATAAGTACACTATAATACTCCTTGAGAATAGTCCACGCAATTAAAGCCCATACCAGTTGAGCCCCATTTATGGTCTGCGTAAACTTTATCTGGTCCATCGTATCTTTGTGAACCATTAATATAAAATTGTGGTATAAAGTAATGAGATGGCCAAATAGTTAATTTGTCTTTCCAATTTGGAACATGTTTTGCTAAGAAAGCATTACCAGTAGAATTATGCGGTTGTCTATGTAAATCTTGAGGTCTAAGTTTTTTCAGCTCATCTAATATAAATTTAACAAAAGGATTTTCTGGATTACATCCAAAAATTGGTTGAACATAATTAGGTCTACCCTTTTCGTTTTCATAACATGTATAAGCATGGTCAGCTGGTGAATTCCATAATTCATCTGTATTTTCTAAACAAATCATATCAGCTTCACAAATAAATCCACCACGTTCATACAATAGCTCATATCGAATTAAATCAGATACACCACACCAAGCTTTTGCATTATAGTATGTTTCAATTAATGCTTGGTTTCTCCACGCACGATTTCTTAACATTTGGTCTGTGAATATCTTATATTCCCAGTCTGGGTGTTTATCTCGCCAAGTATACATCCATTTGAGTGGAGCAGGTTTTGGTCCAATCCAAATGTGGGACATCTTTTTTGGAATATTTACACTCATACGTCTGCTATTGTTTTTGGGTGTATAACTGTACTTTCAAGCCGACCATACTTATCGTAAGTATAAACAGTTTCCACCTGTTCGTTTCCATTAATACGAACTGTTGCTTTCACAACTCGAGTATCGTATTCAACTTTCTGAAAATAATTTGTGGGCCACATTGGGCTAATTGGTGTGATTTCCATTATCGTAATAACTCCACTATTCTAAGGGCTAATCTTGCAAACCATTCTTCGTCATGGCCTCTTGTCGTTTCTGCTGCAGTACCTATACGAATACCTGATGTTTCCATAAAGGGTCGAGGGTCATTTGGTATACCGTTTTTGTTTACAGTAATACCATTCTCTTCTAATAGGTCTGCTGCTTGTCTACCACTAAACTTACTCTTGCTTAAATCCATTAATATAATATGTGAATCTGTTCCACCTGTTTGTACAGGAAAACCATTTTCTTCAAATACTCTACACATTGCTTGTGCATTTGATATTACTTGTTCTGCATAATCATAAAATTCTTTTGTGTCTGCTTCAATAAATGATTGAGCTTTAGCTGCAATAATATTCATCAATGGTCCACCTTGTGTTCCTGGGAATACAGCTGAATTAATCATTTTAGTATATTTATCGTTATTCCACAAAATAATTCCACCACGAGGTCCTCTTAATGTTTTATGTGTTGTTGATGTGACAACATCAGCATAAGGAACTGGATTATCGTAAGCACCACCAGCGATCAGGCCTGAATAGTGAGCCATATCTACCATTAATAATGCTCTACATTCATCTGCAATCTCTCTAAACTTTTTCCAATCAATTTGACGAGGATAAGCAGATGCTCCAGCAATAATCATGTGAGGTCTAAACTTAAGTGCTTTTTTACGAACTTCTTCGTAATCAATATATCCATTATTGTCAACACCATAATGTTCAGTCGTATAATTTTTACCAGAAATATTAACTGGTGCGCCGTGTGATAAATGACCACCACTTGCTAGGTCCATTCCAAGTATACGAGAACCAGGCTCTAAGAATGCTTGGAATACAGCTAGGTTTGCATTAGCTCCACTGTGAGGTTGTACATTTGCATATCCACAATCATAAAT
>Ga0181574_10001657_pt1 | contig 20744 bp, 18 predicted proteins | sample 101ome_24_FD_145600 | JGI IMG/M metagenome (GOLD analysis project Ga0181574, IMG submission 145600) | Coastal salt marsh microbial communities from the Groves Creek Marsh, Skidaway Island, Georgia - 101410AT metaG (spades assembly) | ecosystem: Environmental > Aquatic > Marine > Intertidal zone... | reverse complement strand
ATAGAGTTTCAGCGATAGGGCTTCAGCGATAGGGGTTCGGCGGCATGAGCCGGGCCGCCAACGGCGCCCGCCGGGCGCTGTCGGTGGGTGCATAATTGCGTGCCAGGTAATCCAGGATGGTGTTCTCGGTAGCGGGATCAAGCGGCCAGAGGCCCTGGGTTTTCTGCATCCAACGGATCATGCGCTCCCAGGTATCCCGGTCCGCCCGGTTCTGGGTCACCAGCCGGGTCGAATGGCAGGCAGAGCAGTGGCCGAGCACCAGATTCCAGCCCTCGTCTATGATCAATCCGCTGGCGAGATCGATCTGCATGCCTGCTGACACTTTGACAGCTTCTGCGGTCGCTGGCCCGGGGGCGACGCTGGCTTTCTTTGCGGGGGGTGCGCTGCTCTGTGGTTCAGAACCACAGGCTGCGAGCGCCAGGTAGACCGTTGACACGAGCACTGCGGGTAACAGCGGAACGTTCGTCAGCAAAAAACGTCGAGGTCTCACGAGGAGGTCAAACTGCCTGAACTGCGATGCGATGACAGGCGTTGTTGAGATAGCCCTTGGGGTTCCATGCGGGCACGACCATGGGCTGGGAACGGCCTTCGCTGTCGACCGCGCGCGCCCAGATTTCATAGTACCCAGCCTCTTGCAATGTTAAATTGGCCCGCCATCGCTGCCAGGCCAGGCGGTTGGCTGGCGGTGCAAGCTCAGCCGGAGACCAGGTTGCGCCAAAGTCTGCGGACACGTAAACCTCCCTGACACTGTGATCGCCGGCCCAGGCATGGCCGCGCACGTTCAATGACTGGCCTGCCGGATGCTCGATTCCGGATCTGGGGTAGGTGACCAGCGACTTCACTGGCATGGATTCGATGATGCACATGTCTTTATCGGGCACCTTGCTGCCCGGCGCGATGGGCGAACACGGCACACGATAAGAGTCACCGCCCATTTTTTCACCATCGTGCACCTGGTTTCTGACCACGATGCGATTCAGCCATTTACCACTGACCGAGGCAGGCCAGCCCCCACAAACCAGCCTCAGGGGATGGCCGTTCAGCCAGGGAATGGGCTCGCCGTTCATGGCCCAGGCAACCAGCGTCTCATCCTCCAGCGCTTTACTCATGGGCACGCCGCGCGAAATGGGATTTTTGCCCGGGTCGCCGCTCAGGTGCTTGTCCGCCGCGTAGTAACCGATGTATTTCGCGTCTTGGGCGATACCGCAAGCCTCGAGCACATCGCGAAGTCGAACGCCGGTCCAGGAGGGGCAGCCTACCGCGCCGGTGGTCCATTGGTTTCCCTTGGTGGGCGGGCTGAATTCGTTTCGACCATTGCCGCCGCACTCGATCACCAACTGGTAGGTATGGTGCTCGAAACGTTCTTTCAGCGCCTCGATCGTAAAACTCTGCGGCCGCTGGCAGGCCTCGCCGCTGATGGCCAGGCTCCAGTTTTCCGGGTCGATCGAATCCGCCAACGGCGGGACACCGTTGTTGCGAACAAACAGATGCTTGGCCGGCGTGACCTCGTCATCCAGCAGCCAGGGGGGCGTTTCCGCGTTGATGGGCCTGTCGTTCAGCACCACCAGGCCCTCCTTGCCAGGAATCTCGAAAGGCTCGGAAGACTGGGCCAGCGCCGCCGGAATCAGCCCCGTTGGCATCAGGTGAGCCAATGGAATGGACGCGCCCAGCGCGGCGGTCATGGCCGCGTAACCGGAGCCCCGAAGAAAACCCCTCCGCGTGATCGGATTGGGCTTTCTGCCCCACAGCAGCCAGTCGGCCCGCTGCGGATCGCGCGCATAGAATGCATGTATACCGACTTTTTGCCGCTTCATCACTTGTCCAGCCGATGAACCTTGGGGACACAGAAACAACAGCCACCCGAATATACGGGTGGCCGTTGTCGATTTTGCTGCCTCAGAACCGCCAGCCGTAGCTCAATTCTATATCAAACTGTTCCATTTCCCAGGTGATGGTCTGGCTCGGATCAAAGTTGTTCATTCCGGTCTGTGCGTTGCTCGGAACATAGGTAAAGGCAAAGTTCAGCTCACGGTTCTTGTTGGCGCCCAGCAGCCGGGTGAAGCCGACGCTCCAATGATCTTCGACCACGGCCGGCGCCAGGATGTTGAACGTCATTTCAGAGCTGGGAATCGGCTGATCGCCATGGCTGTAACCGGCGCGCCACGTCCAATCATTGCCTGCATTCCACTGAACGCCGAGTTTATAGGTGGTCATGTCGTCCCAGCCAAAGCCGGCGCCATTGCTCCCCCCTAAGCAGGATTCAACATCCGGACCCATGGCGGGCGATGTGGGGCAGGCAAAGATATTCCTGATGGAATTACCGACCGCGTCAACTTTGCTGAACCAGGTGTGTTCGATATCGAAACTCCAGTACAGGCTGTCACGCGCTTCCCAGGTCAGGCCAATTTTGAAATTAGCCGGAATATCGAAATCACCCCCCTTGGCGAACAGGTCAGCGTAGTCGTCAAACTCGGTCATCCAGATCTGGGTCTGATACATCACGCCCAGGCTGACCTTATCGGTCAATTCAGAATGCAGGCCCAGTTTCAGACCACCACCGTATGAAAAGTCTCGACCGTTGTTGCTCAGGTGGGTTGGGAAGCTGGTTCCACCGCTGGCCGCAAAATGTTTGGTAAAACCGGCAAACGTTGCAACCCCCTTGGCCTCGAACATCTGGAATGCCAGCACAGCCGCAATACCAAAAGAGGTGTTATCGGAGAATTCATTGGCCCAGGTGATATCCATGAAGCCCTGCATCAGGTCGACACCGGCGTTGCCGGCGCCAAAGGTGCCAGGCAGCGTCATGACAGGTGCGGGGCCCGGACCATCAGGATCGAAAGTGGCCGTGCCACCCCGCCAGTCCGTATTCATGCCGCCGCGTCCGTAGAACGAAAAAACAAACGCCGCGTCATTGGCTTTTTGCCAGGCCCTCGAAAAATGCGGTATCAGAAAATATTCGCTGTCGCTGTCGATGTCATTCGGCCCAATGGTAAACGCACCGAAATTGCCATTAGCCATGCTTTCCGATGTCCGATAACTGCGTTGGGGACTGAAGAGCGAGACACCCAACTGCATGCTGTTGCCCACTTTCGTGGCGACGGCGGGGTTGTTGACGGCGTCGATCGCGTCCTGCGGAAGTGCGATACCGGCGCCGGACATGCCTTTGTTCTTGGTGCCGGTGCCATGAGTGAAATAGCCGTTGGTGGCATGCGCGATGCCAGCGGCGAAAACGCCGGCTGTGACCAACCCTGCCATGATCAATCGGTGTGTTGTTTTCATTGCGTATCTCCCCTGTTATTGCTGAAGTAGCCGGGTATATAAGGCCTCCCTAATTGAAATATACCTTATATTCCGGGGGTGTGGCCAACTTGGGTTGCCCGTCACAGGCACGAACGCGCCAAAAGCTGCTCGGGATCAAGCCCTTCTCAACACAAACCAGGAAAAAAGCTGCTGACCGCCGGCCGGTGTTTTATGGGGCTCTCGCAAGCTTCGCTCCAACTCAAACCCGGGCCCCAGTGTCGCGAGCATTTTGCGGTCATCGTATTGCACGATGTCCAGGCCGCTGCAGCGGGTTGGCCCGCCAACCGCAAAGGTGGCGACAATGAAATAGCCGCCTTTTTTCAGACCGGCGCGCAGAGCGCGCATGTAGCGGTTCCGGTCTTCAACATCCGTCAGGAAGTGGAACAGCGCCCGGTCATGCCAGAGCGTGTAGCTTCGATCCGGCTGGAACCTCCGCACATCCTCACACAGCCAGTTTACCCGCCGGGCCAGTGGGCCCAGGCTTTCACGGCTGGCGTCCAGCGCAGTGCTGGAAACGTCAAGCACCGTGACATCACGGAAGCCGCGGTTCAGCAACGACCCCACCAGGCTGGATGCCCCGGCGCCAACGTCGATCAGCGGCTCTTGCGCCTGCAGGCCGGTGGCCTGAATCAGGGCAAGTGAAGTCGACGGGGCTGGCTGATACCAGCTCTGGCGTTCGGGGGGGCGGGTCTCATAAGCCGCATCCCAGTGGGCTTTTGTCTGATCGGGTCGCATGGTTCCGGCCTGGCTATCCGTCGGACCGCTTCAGCAGTTCGCCGATGTCCATGTTGAAAGGAATTCGCAGATAACTTGCTCCGTTATTCTCCGGCTCCGGCTCGGTACCCGCTCGGATGTTGACCTGCAGCGACGGATACAACAACCGGGGAAGGCTCAGCGTGGCGTCACGTTTGCGGCGCATTTCGACATATTCTTCCCGGGCGACGCCCGTGTTCGCATGGATATTGAAAACGCGCGATTCTGCGACGGTGACCGTGCTCGTAGGCGCTTCACCTTTCGGGGGATAGTCATGGCACAGGTGCAACCGGGTTCCTGGCGGCAGCGCGTGAATACGGGCGATGGAATCAAACAGCATGGCCGCGTCACCGCCCGGGAAATCACATCGCGCGGTACCGAACGCGGGTGCAAACAAGGTGTCCCCGATGAATGCCGCGTCGCCAACGAGATAGGTCAGGCTGTCGTTGGTGTGGCCGGGCGTCTCCATCACCCCCACCTCCAGGCTGCCCACCCGAACAACATCGCCCTCACTCAGCAGCCGGTCGAATTGGCTGCCATCACAATCCAGATCGGAGACGTTGAATACCCGCCGGAAATTTTCCTGCACGGAGCGTATACCCCGGCCAATGGCGATGCGGGCGCCCGTTTTGCGACGGATATACGCAGCGGAAGACAGGTGATCTGCGTGGGCATGTGTTTCAAGCACCCAGGTCAGTTTAAAACCACCCTCTTCAACCCGCCGCAAAACCTGCTCAGTGAAGGACAGATCGGCCTTGCCGCTGACCGGATCGTAAAGCCAGACCGGGTCGATGATGGCGGCCTCGCCATGATCTGGGTCCGCCAACAGGTAGCACCAGGTTCCGGAGTCCTTTTCGTGAAACGGTTCGATTAACATGCCTCAGCCTCACTATTCACCCGTCTTAGCCTTACGGTTGCCCTGTCCAGCCGGGCAAACGCGACCGTCGCGCCGCACCTGCGGCGCGCGGTTTCTTGGAAAGATTATATTACCTGTTTGTAATGAACAGACCCGCCCCTTAAAATTAAAAGCATGGAAGCTTTACAAAAAACGATATCGCCTGACACGGTCGACCTTGCGGCCATGCAGCGCAGTGCTGCAGACGCGGTTCGCCTGCTCAAAAGCATTGCCAATGAGAGCCGTTTGATGGTCATGTGCGTACTTGCCGAAGGTGAGCTTTCCGTGGGCGATCTGAATGGGCGCATCGCACTGAGCCAGTCAGCCCTGTCTCAGCATCTGGCCATTTTGCGAGACCAGGGCCTGGTCAAAACCCGCCGTGAAAGCCAGACGATTTACTACTCCCTGGCCGAGACGGCAGCCTTGCAGCTAATCAATACCTTGCACGACATCTACTGTAAGCCAAACGAATCCTGCCGAGACTGATGTCATGCGCCCCGCTCCCCCCGGCCCCGGATCAGCGGAGCCAGGGCGAGGAAGCAGAGAGACAGACACAGGGCGAAATTCCATTCCAATGCGTTTTCCAGGCGGTCCAGAAACAGCGGATCATCAGACAGGTTGCGCTTGAGCGCTGAGGCCACACCCGTTGCCCAGGTCAGGGCCACCATGCCGCAGTATGTCTGTATCCAGAGCCCCATGCGGGGCTCACCAACGCGCCTGCGCGCCTGCCATAGCCGGGACATGATCAGCAGATGCGCCAGACCGGCGCCGGCGAAGTAAAACACCACGCCATACCGCCTGAGCCAGCGGTAGATGTCCCCCTCGGTTCCCAACCAAACCGCATAAACCAGAAAGAAAAACGTACTGATCAGCCCCAAACCGACCACAGCCGAGGACAGGGGTTGTCCGTCCGGGATAACCCGGTCAACCGCATCCGGGGTTTCACGCCAAGCCAGCATCATGAACACAGCGCAAGGCAGCGCCAGCAGCTTGAACAGCCACAATCCAGGGCCGGACCGCAAGCCTCGACTGACCGACTGGCAGCCCTCCAGGTAGGGGAAACACAGATCGGCGCCGGACGTCACATTGATCAGGTAAGCCAGGTTAACCGCCAAGACCGGCAACAGCCCCGCCCATAGCACCAACCGCTTTGGCGCCATGGTCATTTACCGATACAAAAGTCGGCGAAAATGGCGCCCAGCAGATCGTCCGGCAGGAACTCACCCGTGATTTCACCCAACGCGCGTTGCGCCAGGCGTAATTCCTCGGCCAGGGTCTCCGCCGCGGAAAAGCCGGTCAGTTGCTCCCGACCCTGCCGCAGATGGTCGCGCGTTCGCTTCAAGGCCTCAACGTGCCGCGTCCGCGCGGAAAAACTGCCATGGGCTACGCCCTGCGCGCCCGCGTGCGTGAGCACCGTCGAAATCAGTTCCTCCAGCCCTTCTCCGGTGCGGGCTGAAATAGGTACGCGGCGGTTGCGCGAACCACCGGCCTCGTGTGCGTCTGTACGCTCGGTCTCCGCCCAGTCAACCGCAGCGAGGTCGACCTTGTTGATCACCTCGATGATATCAATGCCCTCTGGAACCTCGCTCACCAGGGCCTGCTGTGGCGCCATGGGCGCCTGGCTGTCAATCACCAGAAGCGCCAGATCCGCCTCGGACAGCGCGTGCCGGGCGCGTTTCACGCCCTCCGCTTCCACCGCGTCGGTTGCGTCCCGGATGCCCGCCGTGTCGGCAATATGCACAGGATACCCGCGCAACTGAAGCGTCTTGCGCAGGACATCGCGCGTGGTGCCCGGAATATCTGTCACGATCGCGCTGTCACGGCCGGACAGTGCGTTCAACAGGCTGGACTTGCCCGCATTGGGCTGGCCGAAGATGGCGATGGTGATGCCATCGCGAAGCAGGTGTCCCTGGTGCGCCTGTTCAATCAGTTCATCTGCGCTGGCCAGGACCGATTCCAACCGCTCATCAACGTCACTGTCGGCGATGAAATCAATGTCCTCATCCGGAAAATCCAGCGCGGCCTCGACAAAGACACGCAGGGTGGTGAGCTGACCCTGGAGGGCTTGCACCCGGTCTGAAAACACGCCCTCCATCGAACGTCGGGCGGCGCGGGCTGCGGCCTCGGTACCCGACTCGATCAGGTCGGCGATGGCCTCGGCCTGGGTGAGGTCGATCTTGTCGTTGAGATAGGCACGCTCAAGAAACTCTCCCGGCCGAGCAGCGCGCGCACCCAGGGCGCTCAGGCGGTCCACCAAAAGCTTAAGCACAACCGGACCGCCATGACCTTGAAGCTCCAGGACATCCTCTCCGGTCAACGAGCGCGGCGCGGGAAAAAACAATGCGATCCCGGTGTCGATGGTCTCCCCGCGCGCGTCCTGGAAGTGCGCCATGTGCGCGTGACGGGCTTTGGGCTGGAATCCCAGTACCTGCGTCGAAATGTTGCGGGTGCCCGGGCCCGAAATACGGATCACCCCAATGCCGCCGCTACCGGATGGCGTGGCAACGGCAAAAATGGTGTCTTTCGCGATGTCTTGCATCATCGCTTCATTATGGCCCCGGCTGTTCGGGACCGAAAGGCGTGAAAATCAATCGGCCGCGGCTATTTTGCGTGTGATATACCACTGCTGCGCCAGCGAGAGCCCGGCGTTGGTCGCCCAGTAAAGCACCAGGCCTGCCGGGAAAAACGCGAACATCACGGAAAAAACCACCGGCATGGCGTTCATCATTTTGCGCTGCAGCGGATCCATACCGGCCGTCGGCGTCAGGCGCTGGGTCAGGATCATGAAAACGGCGTTCAGCGCGGGAAGAATGAAGTAGGGGTCGCGCTTGGACAGGTTGTCGATCCAGCCCACAAACGGCGCCTGGCGAAGCTCAACGGATTCCAGGAGCACCCAGTACAGCGCAATGAATATGGGGATCTGAACCAGAATGGGCAGACAGCCCCCTAGCGGGTTGACCTTCTCCTTCCGGTACATTTCCATCATCGCCTGGCTCATTCGCTGACGGTCATCGCCATAGCGTTCCTTGAGCGCTTCGATGCGTGGCTGGAGCTTGCGCATGCGCGCCATCGATTTGTACTGCGCCTCGGTCAGCTTGAAAAAAGCCAGCTTGATCAGCACGGTCAGCAACACAATGGCCCAGCCCCAGTTACCCACGAAGCTGTGAATGTGGGAAAGCAGCCAGAACAGCGGTTTGGAGAAAACCGTGAAAATGCCGTAATTGACCGTGTGTTCCAGCCCGGGGGCAATATCCTGCAGCTCATCTTGCAGCTTGGGTCCAACGTAGAGCCTGCTGCTGAACTCGTGCGTCGTACCCGCAGCGACATCCGTCACCGGGGAAACGGCGCGTGCGATATACCTCGGCAAGCCACCGGGGTTAAATTCCTGGGTGGAGTAGGCATTGGTCTGCCCAGCCGGCGGAATCCAGGCCGCGAAGAAGTAATGTTGAATCATGGCCAGCCAGCCATTGGCAACGCTGCGTTGATACGGGTCCGAGACCACGTCATCAAAATCGATCTTTTCGAATTTTTCGTCGGGGCTGTAAAAGCCAATCCCCTTAAAGCTGTAGCGGCCGGGATCATTCAACCCGCCCTTATCCTCGTCGGGGGCGACCGCGCGCTGCATTTGCTCATAACGGCTACCGGACCACGTGGCCGGGCTGTTGTTGGTCAGCGTATGGCGCACCTCTATTTCGTACAGACCGCGCCCGAAGATGAAGGTCTTGGTGACTTCGAGGCCGCTGTCATCTCGCCATGTCAGGGGAACCCGCAGCTCATCGGCGCCCGCCGTCAACTCATAAAGCGCAGTATCCGATTGATAGCTGCTGGTGTGGTTGGGCGCAGCCTGTCGGCTAAGCAGACCCGACTGGGCAATGAAAAATTCTGCGCCGCGCTGACTGAACAGGTGCACTTTGACGTCCGGCGACTCCAGCTCCTGTGGGTAATTCAGCAGGAGCGCGGACACCACCGAACCGCCAACCGGGTCGATTTCAATATCCAGCACGTCTGTCACCACCCGGATGGTTGGGTGCTCGGCTCTCACCGAGTGGGCTCCCGCCGGGCCGCTGTCAGTAGCCGCCGCCGTCGGGGCCGACGGCAGTTGGGCACCCGAAGCCGGAGCGTCATCGGTCGACGGCAGGGCCGGGTCAACGGCAGGAAACGCCTCCGCATCGCCCGGCACGCTGGCAGGATCAAAGGTTTCAACCGCTGAGGCGGTGCTTCTCGGCCCGTAGTCTCGCTGCCACTCAACCCAGAGCAAGTAGCCCAGGAATACCAGTGTCATCAGTAAAACAGGACGCAAATTGGCCATCATTCTCAGTTACCTGTTGCTTTCCCGGCGTCAACGCTATGGCCGACCGCCTGTTGCGCGAAACGATACTGCTCTCGCCAGTGTGCTTCCAAAGACTCAAACAGCCTGGCGTTGGATATGGTGGCAGCCGCTGGACTGGGCAAGACCACGAAATCACGCGACGCGCCGTCCGCGAATTGGGCCTGATGAGCCCTGAAGCTCTCGCGGATGAGTCGTTTTAGACGGTTCCGCCCCACCGCTCGTTTACTGGCACGCCTCGATACCGCCATCCCCAATCGGCTGTAGTGCAGCTCGTTGGGTCTGCCAAGCACCTTGAAGTATCTGTCTCGGGAAACCCTGGGCGTGGCGAAAACCGCGCCGAACTGCCCGGAACCGCTCAACCGTCTCTGGCGAGGAAGCTTCATCGGTGGCAACTGGCCTCAAGCAGGACCAGGCAGGAGTACTGGCTTTTCAGCCCCGGGCTGTTTCACCCGTGGCCAGCAGCGACGAGTCAGGCGGACAGGCGTTTGCGGCCCTTGGCTCGCCGTGCGTTAATGACGGCTCGGCCACCGCGAGTAGACATGCGGGCGCGGAAGCCGTGCCGGCGGGCACGCTTGAGTCGGCTTGGCTGGAATGTACGTTTCATTTCACTACCCTCAACCTGGATTCAGTAGACCGCCAGGTTTTCAGAAGGCGGTCGAGACAAGAGGCGAAGTGTATCGAGAATACGGCCTTCATTCAAGGCTTTGCCCCGCTAAGCGCAGGACGCGCAAGCAACGCTAGTCAAGTTATCCACAGGACGGTAGACTTGTCCGGCAGCCGGTCTCGTTAAGCAGCCAAAATTCAGGAGCGCGCGTTCCAACCCCATGTCTGAGTCGATCTGGAATCACTGTCTGAAGCACCTTGAAAGGGAGCTTCCCGCTGACGACATCAATACCTGGATCCGTCCGCTCAGGCCGGTCTTCGAGCAAAACCAGACACATTTGCTCGCACCCAACGCATATATCAGGGACCATATCGCGACCCACTACCTTGAACGCATCCGGGACATCTTCGAGCACCTCGGCAAAACGCGGGAGGGGGTGTTCGTCGAAGTCGGCATTGAGAGGAGCGCCAGGCCGGTGGAGGACAGCCAGCCCAAGCGGCAAAAACGCCCCGCCCGGGAGTCCGGGCTGGACGAGCGTTATCGCTTCGACAACTTCGTTCGCGGTAAATCGAATGAACTGGGGTACGCCGCGGCGCTGCAGGTGGCACAAAAGCCTGGCAGCGCCTATAACCCGCTGCTGCTTTATGGCGGCACCGGCCTGGGTAAGACCCACCTGTTGCATGCCGCCGGCCTGTTGATCCGCGAGCGTAACCCGGCGGCGAAAGTGCTTTATTTGCACTCAGAGCGTTTTGTGTCGGAAATGATCCAGGCGCTGCGGAGAGGCTCCATCGACACGTTCAAGAATCATTATCGCAGTGCGGAAGCCTTGCTCATTGACGATATTCAGTTTTTCGCCGGCAAGGACCGCACGCAGGAAGAGTTTTTTCACACCTTCAACGCGCTGCTGGAAAGCAAACAACAGATCATCCTGACCTGCGATCGATACCCCAAGGAGGTCGAAGGCCTCGAAGCCCGTCTCCGATCGCGCTTTGGTTGGGGTCTGACAGTCGCCATCGAGCCGCCTGATTTCGAAACCCGGGTGGCGATTTTGCTCAACAAGGCCCAGGAGCGCGGAATGCAGCTCGACGAGGCCGTCGCGTTCCTGATCGCAAAGCGCATGCGTTCCAATGTTCGCGACCTCGAAGGCGCACTCAATACGCTCTTTGCCAATGCCAAGTTCAGCGGCCGGGACATCACGGAGCAGTTTGCCCGCGAGGTTCTGCGCGATCTGCTGACCGTGCATGACCGGTTGATCACCATTGAAAACATCCAGCGCATCGTCAGCGAGTTCTACAAAATTCGCGTGTCTGATCTGCTGTCACGGCGCCGCACACGGACCATTGCCCGGCCACGTCAAATGGCCATGGCCTTATCCAAAGAGTTAACAGAACACAGCCTGCCGGAGATTGGCGACGCTTTTGGCGGGCGCGACCATACCACGGTGCTCCACGCATGTCGTAAAATTGAAGAACTGTGCGATACCGACGGCAAGATTCGCGAGGACAAAGCCAGGTTGCTACGAGAGTTGACAACGTAGTTGTGGATGTCATCAGGTATAACAACACGGGGAAGTTGTGGATAACCCCTGGATAAAATTTGAGGCCGATATCGCACACAGCTTATGCACAGGCAGTCCCCGCGGTGTACAGGATTAGATTTCAGGCAAAGCATTGTTTATATTGGTGAAAAACACCTTTTCAACACATGCACAGGCATCAATTACTACTGATTTTTAAATATAAGATAGATTTAAAATCATTAAGGACCCGGACATGAAATTCAGCATCCAGAGAGAATCCTTCCTCCAGCCCCTGAGCCAGGTTGTCGGTGTGGTTGAACGCAGACAAACCTTACCTGTACTGGCCAACTTCCTTCTGGTGGCCAGGGACAACACGCTCGCGGTGACGGGCACAGACATGGAAGTGGAGCTGGTGGGGACCGTTTCCGCCGAGGTGGCGCAGGAGGGTGAAATCACGGTGCCGGCGCGCAAGCTTCTGGACATCGTTAGAGCGCTCCCTGATGGTTCTGCGATCACCTTTTCGGTGAGCGAAGAAAAAGCCACCATGATGGCTGGACGCAGCCGCTTCACGCTGTCCACGCTACCGGCAACCGAGTTCCCCGCCACGGACCACGTGGAAACATTGGAAGAAGTTCCGTTGCCTGAGAACGGGCTGAAGCAGCTGCTGGATAAAACCGCTTTCGCGATGGCCAACCAGGACGTTCGGTACTATCTCAATGGCCTGTTGCTGGATTTCCGCGGCGGCGCACTCCGCACCGTGGCGACCGACGGGCACCGGCTGGCGGTTTGCGATTACCACGACAAATCCGGGCTCGAGCAGGACCGGCAGGTCATCGTGCCCAGAAAAGGTGTGATGGAACTGGTCAGAATGCTGACGGATGAGAAGAAAGACGTTGTGACACTGGCGCTGGGGCGCAATCACGTGAGACTGGCCAAGGAAGGCACGAAATTCACGTCCAAACTGATCGATGGTCGCTTTCCTGACTACGAGGCTGTGATACCCGTAGGCGCGGACAAGCAAATCCTGGTTGACCGGGGCCCGTTCACCCAGGCGCTGCAGCGAGCGGCCATTTTATCCAATGAAAAATACCGCGGCGTCCGCCTTGAAGCGGCGGCGGGCGTTTTGAAAATCATCGCGCACAACCCGCAGCACGAAGAGGCGATCGAGGAGATCGAGGCCGAAATGAACTTCGATTCGTTGGCGGTGGGCTTCAATGTCACCTACCTGCTGGATGCCTTAATGGCGATAGAAACAGAACAGGTTTCCCTGGAGCTGAAAGACGCGAACAGCAGCTGCCTCATCTCGGCGCCGGATTCAGATCTCAACCGGCACGTGGTCATGCCCCTGAAACTGTAGTTTGCCCTGGCCTCGATGCCCACCCCGGCAGCGTGAGGCAGCGAACGAAGCAAAAGCGTCTTCTTACGGCAAAATTTGTTAATTAATTCCTTAAATATCAATAACTTGAGGAATATCAGCGGCGCGGATATCGATGCTGATTCCTGCCTGAACTTCCTGGTGGGAGACAACGGCGCCGGGAAGACCACGGTTATTGAATCCTTGATGATACTCGCCAAGGGCCGCTCTTTTCGCACCGGACAGGTCGCTTCACTGATTGGGCCCCACGCGGACCAGTTTTTAATCAGCGCGCGGATCAGTGAACATACCACTCGAACCCTCTCTCTGGGGCTCGAGCGATCTGCAGGTCACTGGCGAGCGCGCAAAGACGGGCGAGAAGTCAAACAGCTCAGCGAGTTGTCAGAGAGCCTTCCCCTGGTGCTGCTCGAACCGAACAGTCATTTACTGGTCAGCGGGCCGCCAGACGGTCGCCGGCGTTATCTGGACTGGGGTGTGTTCCACGTGGAACATGGTTTTCTGTCCACCTGGCGGCGTTACTCGCGCGCGATCAGGCAGCGAAATGCGGCATTGCGAGGAGGTGATGCCGCCATGGTTAAGAGCCTTGATCCCTTGGTGGCAGACCTGGGCGAGCAGATACATCAACTCCGACAGCAGCAATTAACCGTCCTGAAAGAGAAGCTCCCGCCTTTACTGACCGGGCTTTCACCGCAATTGGGTGAAATTACGATGCGGTATCAAAAGGGGTGGAGTGGAGATGGTCTGCGCAACGCATTGGAGCAGGCCATGTCGCGTGATCTCGATCGGGGCATGACGGGGCCGGGGCCCCATCGAGCGGATCTGACCTTTCGTTCCGGAGCACATGCCGCGCGCGATTCCCTATCGCGTGGCGAAATGAAAATACTGGCGACCGCCCTGATGCTGGCTCAGGCCGAGTCGATAGCCGCTACTGGTATCACACCTGTTCTGTTGCTGGATGACCTGGCATCAGAGTTCGACGGACGCCACCAGTCCAATGTGGTCAGGACAGGTCTGAACAGTGGCGCGCAAATTTGGGTGACAGGAACCACGCTGGACGAACGTGTTATCAGCGAAGCCGCCAGTGCACGCGTGTTCCACGTGGAACACGGCGCTGTCACAGTTGCCTGACAGGGTAGTAAAGCCCTGAAAGTGGTATAATTACACCCGTCTCGGGCGCCACAGAGCCGTGGCGCCAAACCCAGTATTCTTTGAATGGGCACCGGACAGATTTCCGGCAGCCCCTGCAATCCGGAAGGGTGCTTCATGAGTGACCGTAAAGATTACGACTCCAGTAGTATCAAGGTTCTAAAAGGCCTGGACGCCGTGCGTAAGCGGCCCGGGATGTACATCGGTGATACCGATGATGGAACCGGCCTGCACCATATGGTGTTCGAGGTGGTTGACAACTCGGTTGACGAGGCCCTTGCGGACCACTGCGACCAGATTGACGTCATGATTCATGTGGATGGCTCTGTCAGCGTGAGTGACAACGGTCGGGGCATCCCGGTGGATATGCACGAGGAAGAGGGCAGATCCGCGGCCGAGGTCATCATGACCGTGCTGCACGCCGGGGGTAAGTTTGACGATAATTCCTACAAAGTGTCCGGAGGTCTGCACGGTGTCGGTGTTTCAGTCGTCAACGCGCTCTCCGATACCCTTGAACTGAAAATCCTGCGCAACGGGCATGTCTGGCGCCAGACTTACCATTTGGGCGTGCCTGAAGGCCCGCTGACCCAAACCGGTGACAGTGAAAGCACCGGCACATCCATTCGCTTTTTGCCCAGTGAGCAGATTTTTTCTAACACCGAATTCCACTATGACATCCTGGCTAAACGCCTGAGAGAACTCAGTTTTCTCAATTCCGGGGTACGCATCAGGTTGGAGGACGAGCGTTCAGGAAAATCAGACCTTTTTGAGTTTGAGGGCGGAATCCGGTCTTTCGTCGAGCACCTGGCGCGCAAGCGTACGCCGTTGCATGCCACCGTAATGCACTTTTCGGGTGAAACCGACGGGACCGGTGTGGAGGTCGCGCTGCAGTGGACCGACGCTTACCAGGAAACGGTGTTTTGCTTCACCAACAACATCCCGCAAAAAGATGGCGGAGCGCACCTCGCTGGCTTCAGGGCGGCACTGACACGCACCATCAACCAGTACATTGAAGAAAGTGGCGCCGCCAAGAAAAGCAAAATCAGCATGACGGGGGACGACGCACGTGAGGGCTTGATCGCGGTGCTGTCCGTGAAAACACCGGACCCAAAGTTTTCATCCCAGACCAAAGACAAGCTGGTTTCATCAGAGATCAAGCCGGTTGTTGAATCATTGGTCACCAGAGAGTTGAAAGATTTCCTGATGGAGAACCCAACAGAAGCCAAAACCATCACAGCCAAGGTGGTGGACGCGGCTCGGGCGCGCGAGGCCGCCAGAAAAGCGCGCGAAATGACGCGGCGAAAAGGCGTGCTGGATGTCGCCGGGCTTCCTGGAAAACTGGCGGACTGTCAGGAAAAAGATCCGGCGCTGTCAGAGCTTTTTATCGTCGAGGGTGATTCAGCGGGCGGGTCCGCGAAACAAGGCAGAAACCGTAAATACCAGGCGATCCTGCCCCTTAAGGGCAAGATCCTGAATGTCGAAAAAGCCAGGTTTGACAAGATGTTAGGGTCTGCGGAAGTCGGAACCCTGATCACGGCATTGGGTTGTGGCATTGGGCGTGATGAGTTCGATCCGGACAAGCTGCGGTATCACCGGATCATCATCATGACCGACGCGGATGTGGATGGTTCGCATATTCGCACACTGCTGTTGACCTTTTTCTATCGTCAGATGCCTGAGCTGATCGAGCGTGGTCACATCTATATTGGCCAGCCGCCGTTATACAAGATCAAACATGGTAAGCAAGAGCACTATCTGAAAGACGATACCGAGCTGAATGAGTACCTTCTGGCCCGCGCGCTGGACAATGCCACGCTGGTGACCGCGGCTGAAGCGCCTGGCGTGTCTGGAGAGGCGCTGGAAAGCCTGATGAGAGAATACATGGCGGCCAAGGAGGCCAGCCAACGCATCGGAAACCGGCATGAGTACCGGTTCCTGGAAGTATTGATTGATGCAGAGCGTTTCTCGCAAGAATGGGATGCTGAAAAAGTGGCTGCGTGGTGTGAGCTGATCAGTGATCGTATGAACCAGGGCACCCCGGGCAGTGTGGAGTATCAACTCAGCCCAATAGAAGGGGAGGAAGGGCTTGACCTGCTGTTGCTCAAGCGAAACCACGGCGTGGTTGAGGAGCGGGCCATTCGCCGTGACTTTTTCCGCTCACCGGAATATCGGCTGATTGGGCGGCTGTCGGAGAAGCTCTTTGGCTTGATTCAGGCAGGGGCGTTGGTGCGAAGAGGCAGCCAGGAGCAGGAGGTCAAAGATTTCCGTGAGGCACACGAATGGCTGATGCAGGAGAGCCGGAAAGGGCGCTCTATTCAGCGCTTCAAGGGCCTGGGTGAAATGAATCCTGATCAGCTCTGGGACACCACGGTCAATCCTGAGACAAGAAGACTGCTGCAGGTCACCATCGAGGACGCGTATGTCGCCGACGAGATCTTCTCCACCTTGATGGGGGATGAGGTAGAGCCGAGAAGGGACTTTATAGAATCCAACGCGCTTGAAGTTTCTAACCTGGACGTCTGACACCCAGGCGCTGCCAGGATGGCCGCGCCAGATCCCCGAAAAAGCTTCAACCCTATGATTGTATTGGCTTTATTTCCTCAATCAGCTGGCTGATGCCCTTAGGCGAAGCGGTGGTATCCAGGGTATTCAGCCCCAGCCGAGCCGCTGCTTTTATAAAGGGCTTGCTTCCGCTTAACAGGCAGGATTCGTGGGCTTCCAGGGCGTAACGGCGAAGAATGTCCTGTAATGCGCCTCTTCGGTTTCTGTCCTGGGTTAGCAATGAGCGGGCCACGTAGTAAACACCGTCGAATTCGCCACCCATCCGACGCATGCGGTCCTCGATTCGGCCCTGTTCTTCCATGGCGTCGTCTACGCTGCCTCTTGTGGGCACCCAGTGATCCGGCGCGGATGCTGTCAGCAGCATCAACACGCCCCGGCGGTTGAGATTAGCCAGTTGCCGGTAAACAAAATCTCCGGATGAAGACCCGGCCAGGGCCGTCAGAAGATCCCTGCTGACAATCAGCAAACGGCAGGCGTACTCGGTCATCCCGCCCTTGAAAGGTCAGCGACCCGGTCAAACAGCGACTTCAGGCGTTTTAACAGCGCCAGGCGACTGTCGCGCAAGGCCTCATCTTCCACCATAACCATCACATGCTCAAAGAATTGGTCGATGGCCCCGTGCAGACCCGCCAGATCCGCCAGGGCGACCGAATAATCTCCGGCGGCAAACATCTCTGGAAGCGATGCCTCAAGCCGGCTAACTTCGTCGAAAAGAGCCTTTTCTTCGGCTAAAACAAGCTTATCTGGGTCTATTGTGCTCGAAAACTCGACATCTGCCTTTCGCAGGATGTTTCCGATGCGTTTGTTGGCTGCAACCAGGGCCTCCGCCTCTGGCCGCTGGATGAACGCGCCGAGCGCGTCAATGCGCGCTTTTAGGTCGCTCAAGGTGCTCAGCGGAGCCGCCAGCGCCGCATTGACCAGCCGGGTATCCGCGCCGTTGTCCCGGAAATACTGTCGGGCGCGGTCAAGTATGAAGCCGCGAACATCCAGCAAAACATCGGGCGATACCGTCGTAAAGGGTGCCATGGCGTTGGCGCCCAGTGCCAGCAGCTGGTCCAGATTGAGGTCTAGCCGGGTCTCTGTAAGAAGGCGAACCGAACCAAGCGCAGCCCGGCGCAAAGCGAACGGATCCTTGTTGCCGGTAGGCTTCAAGCCCGCGGCAAAGATACCCACCAGAGTATCGACCCGGTCTGCCAGGGAAACCACCTGGCCCAGCGGGCTTGATGGCAAGTCATCACCGGAAAACCGCGGCTGGTAATGCTCGGAAACCGCCTGCGCAACCGCCGCTGGCTCTCCTGAATCCAGAGCATAGTATCCGCCCATGGTGCCCTGCAGTTCGGGAAACTCCCCGACCATCTGGCTGACAAGATCGCATTTGCACAAAAGCGCCGCGCGCGCTGCCTGCTCTTCGTTTTCCCCGGAGATATCGGCTATCTTCTTTGATAAATGGGCCATCCGAGATGATTTGTCGCTAACTGTGCCTATACTCTTTTGGAACACCACACGTTCCAATGCGGTACGACTGGCCTCAAGAGGTTGTTTTCGATCCTGTTCCCAAAAAAACTGAGCATCGGCCAGCCGGGGGCGGATTACGCGCTCGAAACCTTGCCGCACTGCGTCAAAGTCGCGGCTGTCCAAATTGGCCACAGCGATGAACCTGGATTGCAGTTTGCCGCTGTTCGGGTCCAAAACAGGGAAAAACTTCTGGTGGTCTTCCATGCTCGCGATCAAGGCCTCCTGCGGCACCTCCAGGAACCCATCCTCGAATGAACAGGCCACGGGTACCGGCCATTCAACCAGGTTGTTGACCTCGGCCAAAAGGCTGTCGGTGATCCGCGCCTCACCACCTGATTCAGCACCGATGTTACTGACTGCATCTCGGATTCGTTGTTTACGCACTGCGGGATCTACGAGAACACTGGCCTGTTCGAGCGCCTCGAGGTAGTTCGCCGCCTGATCGAGAACGACGGGGCCGGGGTGGTGAATTCGGTGGCCAAAGGAATGGCGGGCGGACTGTTTTCCAAACAGGCGACCGTCAATGAGACGATCTCCGTGCAGTATCACCAGCCATTGGACGGGCCTCACGAAGCTGAAATCATGATCGCTCCAGCGCATGGATTTGGCCACGGGAAGCGCATCCAGCGATTCTTGAAGAATCGGCAACAGCAGCTCATCCAGCGTTTTGCCGGCCTGCTGGACACGCAGATACAGCCATTCACCTTTCTCGGTTTTCAGGGTGTCCAGCTCGGACACCTCGCAGCCCACGGATTTTGCGAACCCTTGCGCTGCGGCCGTCGGGTTGCCGGCCTCATCGAAAGCCGCTTGCAGTGCCGGCCCTCTGCGCTCGATCTCCCGGTCAGGTTGACGGTCCGCGACTGCGGCGATCGTCATGGCCAGGCGTCGGGGGCTGAACAACGGGCGGCTGGCATCTCGATCGAACCCAATGCCTGATTTGTCGAGCCGGTCACAGACGCCGGTAAAAAACGCGGCGGCCAGGCGATCCAGTGATTTGGGCGGCAACTCTTCGCAGCCCAGCTCGATCAGCAGCGTATGGTGACGGGCGTCATTCATGACCCACCCCCTTGGCGCCCGGAAAACCAAGCGCTTCGCGGCTGCTGTAGTAGGCTTCGGCCACCTGACGCGCAACATCCCGAACCCGAAGAATGTATCGTTGCCTTTCGGTGACTGAAATCGCGCGCCTGGAGTCCAGCAAGTTAAAGGTGTGTGATGCTTTGAGCACCTGTTCGTAAGCGGGAAGCGGTAGCCCTGCCTCGACCAGCCGGGCAGCCTGAGCTTCGCAGGTGTCGAACCATGCAAACAGGGACGCTACATCGGCATGTTCGAAGTTGTAGTGTGACTGTTCAACTTCGTTCTGGTGATACACATCTCCATAGGTCACCACGCGCCCGCCCTTGTCTGACCAGACGAGATCAAAAACGCTGTCGACGCCCTGCAGATACATGGCGAGGCGTTCGGTGCCGTAGGTGATTTCTCCCATGATCGGGTTACATTCGAGCCCACCCACTTGCTGAAAATACGTGAACTGCGTCACTTCCATGCCATTGAGCCAGACCTCCCAGCCCAGCCCCCACGCCCCCAGCGTGGGTGATTCCCAATTGTCTTCAACGAACCGGATGTCATGAACTTCCGGGTCGAGCCCAAGCTCGCGGAGCGAGCCCAGGTAGAGCTCCATGATATTTTCAGGAGAAGGCTTGAGAACCACCTGAATCTGGTAGTAGTGCTGTAGCCGATTGGGGTTGTCGCCATAACGACCATCGGTGGGTCGCCGGGATGGCTGAACATAGGCCGAGTGCCAGGGCTCGGGCCCGATGGCCCGCAAAAAAGTCGCCGGGTGGAACGTGCCCGCGCCCACCTCCATGTCGAGGGGCTGAATCAACACACAACCCTGCTCTGCCCAGTAAGTCAACAGGCGGTTGATGAAGTCCTGAAAAGTCATGGGAATCCTGCAAGAAAACTCAGACGCCAGTATAACTAAGGCTTGAAGCGGACTGAAGAAAAGGACGAAGCCTGTCGGCGGAGGTGGGCAAACAGGGGGGGTGGCCCAGCCCGGTCAGTGGTGGTTTTCCTCCCGGGCTACCACGAAGACCACGCCATCAACGCCCGTGACCTTGACGTGCGTACCCGCCGGCAGGTCAGGGCCCTTAACGCGCCAGGTGGAGTCATCCACCTCCACCTTGCCCACCCCGTTTTGAATGGGCCGGTCCAGCGTGAACACCCGGCCTACATACTGCTGGCCCCGCCTGTTGAGATTGGGCTGATCTGACTCAACGGGCCTGGTTTCCCGATACTTTCTCCAGGCCAGGACAGCGATGACCGAAGCGACGGAGAAAATGACCAACTGCATTTCCATCGGCATGGAAGGCAGCACCAGCAATACAAACCCGGTGGCCGCTGCGGCGATGCCGAGCCACAGGAAAAAGAAAGACGGCAAAATCAATTCCAGGATCAACAACAGGCCGGCGATGATCCACCAGTGCCAGAATACAATGTCATCGAGCCAGCCCATTACCGCGCCTCGTTTCCGTCTTTGCCGAGTGTGGCCTTGGCCAACTCAGCGATGCCCGCGAGGCTGCCAAGAACGCTGGTCGCCTCCATGGGCAGCAGCAGGGTTTTCTGGTTGGGGCTTTCGGCGAACGCACTCAGCGCTTCAACATATTTCTGGGCGACAAAATAGTTCACGGCCTGGATATCACCGGTCGCGATGGCCTCTGAGACCATCGTGGTTGCCTTGCCCTCGGC
>Ga0181574_10001655_pt1 | contig 20763 bp, 19 predicted proteins | sample 101ome_24_FD_145600 | JGI IMG/M metagenome (GOLD analysis project Ga0181574, IMG submission 145600) | Coastal salt marsh microbial communities from the Groves Creek Marsh, Skidaway Island, Georgia - 101410AT metaG (spades assembly) | ecosystem: Environmental > Aquatic > Marine > Intertidal zone... | reverse complement strand
GTCGCGCAGCGCCTCGTCCTCGGACACCAGACCCTCGTCCACCATGTCCACGGCGATGCGCACGCGCGCGAGGGCGCTGCGCTTCCCGTTCCGGGTCTGCAGCATGTAGAGGCGGCCGTCCTCGATCGTGAACTCCACGTCCTGCATGTCGCGGTAGGTGCGCTCCAGCAGCGCCATCGTGTCCATGAGCTCGGCGAAGGCGCCGGGCAGCACAGATTCCAGTTCGTGGAGGGGCCGTGGCGTGCGGATGCCCGCCACGACATCCTCCCCCTGCGCGTTGACGAGGAAGTCCCCGAACGGGTGGCCGCCCTCGCCCGTGACGTTGTCCCGGGTGAAGCCCACTCCGGTGGCCGACCGGTCCCCGGTATTGCCGAAGACCATCCGCTGCACGTTCACCGCGGTTCCGAGGTCGTGCGGGATGCCGTGGAGGCGCCGGTAGTCATTGGCCCGACGGTTCTCCCAGCTGCCGAACACCGCACGGATGGCGCCGTCCAGCTGCATCTGCGGCTCCTGCGGGAACTCCTCGCCGAGGTGCTCCTGAAAGATCGCCTTGTACGAGGCCACGAGCTCCTCGAGGTCGTCCGCCACGAGATCCACGTCGGACACCGCCCCCCGGGAAGCCTTCATGGCGGACAGTGCGGCCTCGAAGCGCTCGCGCGGCACCTCGCGCACCACGTCGGCGTACATCTGGATGAACCGGCGGTATGAGTCGAACGCGAAGCGCCGGTTGCCGGTGGCAGTGGCGAGACCCTCCACGCTGGCGTCGTTGAGCCCGAGATTGAGGATGGTGTCCATCATCCCCGGCATCGATTCCCGGGCCCCGCTTCGCACCGACACCAGGAGCGGGTCCGCCGGGTCCCCCAGCCGCTTGCCGGCGTCGTCCTCCAGCCGCGCGAGGTGGGCGCCCACCTGATCCTCCAGCCCGGGCGGGTATGCACGGCCGCCCTGCAGGTAGGCCATGCACGCGGCGGTGGTGATCGTGAACCCGGGAGGCACCGGCAGCCCCAGGCGGGTCATCTCGGCCACGTTCGCGCCCTTGCCGCCCAGCAGGTCGCGCATCTCGCGTGATCCCTCGCTGAACGCGTATACCCAGGTGGCCGACGCCGCCATCACTCACCGCCCTTCAGGACGAGGACCTCGAAGTCCGCGACCCGACCGTACGCCTCACCCGCCCTTCGCACCAGCGCGTGACGGCGGTCACGCGCTGCCGGATCGTCGGCGTTGACCATGACGTCGTCGAAGAACGCGTCCACTGCACCGGACAGCTCGGCGGCCGCCGTGATGGCGCCCGCGGCATCGGCCCTGGCACGCGCGGCCTCCACGGCCTGCTCGCCCGCCGTGAGCGCCTCGGCCAGCCGGTCCTCCGCCGGGTCACCGGCTGAGGCGTAGCCGGACATCCCGTGCTCCGATCCGCCCATGATGCGCCGGCAGCGGTTGGCGGCCATGGCGGCCCGACCCAGCCCGGCATCCTCGCGCGCGGCGTCGAGGGCTCGGGCCCACGCCGCAATGGACGCGATCCCGCCCACGTCCGCGGCCAGTGCGGCGCGCACCGCATCGGCGGGTACTCCCTCCTGCCCAAGTTGATGCACCAGCCGGTCGGCGATGAACTCCCCGAGGGCATCCAGCGCATCGTCATCGGAGACCGCGAGGTCGGCTCCCTGCCGCCGGAGCCGTTCCATCGCGGGACGGAGGACCTCCGCGGGCCGCAGGTCCCACCCGCGATCGAGCGCAACGCGCACGAGCCCGGCCGCGGCACGCCGAAGTCCATAGGGGTCGCGTGAGCCCGACGGGATCTCATCGATGAGGAAGGCCCCGGCGAGGTTGTCCACCTTCTCGGCGCATGCGACCAGCGCGCCGGGCATGGACGCCGGCACCGGTGAGTCGGGGCCCTCGGGCAGGTACTGCTCGGCAATTGCCGTGCACACCGCAGCGGGATGGTCCGCCAGCGCGGCATAGTGCGATGCCGCGAACCCCTGGAGCTCGCTGAACTCCGCTACGAGGATCGCACCCTGATCCGCCTTCGCAAGTGCTGCGGCCGCGGTCGCGGCCTCGACATCCGTGGGCCCGGCGCCCACGGCCTGCCCCAGTTCCGCGGCCCCGGCGATGAGGCGGTCGCGCTTGTCCGCCAGGGTTCCCAGGCGGGCGTGGAAGACAATCGCGCCCAGGCGGCCGTCCAACTCGTCCAGCCCCGCGGCGACATCGCGCTCGTAGGAGAAGGCGGCATCCTGCAGGCGGGCATCCAGCACGTCCTCATTGCCGCGCACGATGATGTCCGCCGCGGCGGGATCCCCGTTGGACACGGCCAGGAACGCGGGCATCAGGCCGCCACCGGCATCGTGCAGCGGCATGTACCGCTGATGGCTCTGCATGGCGGTGACGAGCACCCTCTCGGGCAGCGAAAGGTGCTGCTCCGCAATGCGCCCGGTGATGACGCTCGGCCACTCGACGAGGTGCACGACCTCCTCGATCTTCCCGGCGGGGTCGCTCCAGGTGCCGCCCGCCGCCGTCGCGGCGGCGTCCAGGCCCTCCATGATCGCCGCGCGCCGCTCGCCGTGATCCGCGATCACGAACGACGACCGCAACTGCGCGCGATACGAATCGGCGGAGGCGATCTCCACGGGGCCGCCCAGGAACCTGTGGCCCCGGCTCCATGCGCCGGCAGGCACGCCCGCAACATCGAATGTTATCGCGCGGTCCCCGGCAAGCGCGGCGATCCAGCGCACGGGCCGCGAGAATCGCAGCCCCGTGCCATCGCCCCACCGCATGGTCTTGCCGAATCGCAGGCCCTCCAGCACACGCCGCGCGATGTCCGGCACCAGCTCCTCCAGGGGGGCATCATCGGCCGCGAGGTCCACCCAGACGAACTCACGCCCGCTGGAGGGGTCCTCGCGCACCACCAGGTCCGCCACCTCCACGCCCTGTCCGCGGGCGAATCCCATGGCCGCCTTCGTTGGGGCGCCATCGTCCCCGAAGGCCGCCCGCACCGCCGGCCCGCGGACGGCACGCGCCTCTCCCCCCTGCCGCGCAGCCACGCCCTCGCAGGAGACCGCGATGCGGCGGGGAGCCACCCACGCGCAGGGCGCCCCCGAGGCATCCAGGTGCAGGTCGGCGAGGGCGCCGGCCAGCAGGCCGGGCGCCTGCGCGATGGCCTCCCGGCAGGCGCTTGACGGAAGTTCCTCGCAGCCGATCTCGATCAGCAGGTCAGGCACCGGCGGCCTCCGCATCGGACGGCGGCGCCGTCGCGGCAAGCCAGTCCTCGGCGCACCGCGCGGCGAGGGCGCGGACGCGCCAGATGTAGGCACCGCGCTCGGTGACGCTGATCACCCCTCGTGCATCAAGCAGGTTGAAGGCGTGCGAGCACTTGAGCACCTGGTCGTATGCCGGCAGCACCAGCCCGGCATCCAGGCATCGCACGCACTCGCGCTCGTGATCATCGAAGTGCCGGAACAGGGTCTCCACATCGGCCACCTCGAAGTTGAACGTGCTCCACTGCCGCTCATTCTCGCGATAGACATCGCCGTACGTGACGCCCGGCGCCCACTCAAGGTCGTAGACGGAGCGGACACCCTGCAGGTACATCGCGATCCGCTCGAGCCCGTACGTCAACTCGACCGGGATGGGCGCTAGGTCGATTCCCCCGGCCTGCTGGAAGTACGTGAACTGGGTGATCTCCATGCCATCCAGCCACACCTCCCAGCCGAGGCCCCATGCGCCGAGGGTGGGGCCCTCCCAGTCGTCCTCCACGAAGCGCACGTCATGCACCGCGGGGTCCAGCCCGAGCGCGGTGAGCGAGCCCAGGTAGAGATCCTGCACGTCCTCCGGCGAGGGCTTCAGGATCACCTGGTACTGGAAGTAGTGCTGGAGGCGGAAGGGGTTCTCGCCGTACCGCCCGTCGGTGGGACGGATGGAGGGCTCCACGTACGCCACCCGCCAAGGGTCCGGCCCGAGGCTGCGCAGCAGCGTGGCGGGATTGAAGGTGCCCGCCCCCACCTCGGTGTGGTACGGATGCATGAGCGAGCAGCCACGCGACGCCCAGTACGCGTGCAGGTCGAGGATGATCTGCTGGAAGGACGGGGCGGGCGCTGGCACGGGGGCGCAGCATAGCCGCCGCGTCCGGCTGGGGCGTCTAGGGTCAGGGCGCACCTGACGCATGCCCCGCCGCCCCACATCACCCGCGCTGACCGCCGCCCTCCTCGTCGGGGTCCTGTCGGCCTCCGTCGCCCTTGGGTGGACGCTTGCCCGGTACACGTCGGGATCTGCCACCACAGACGAGTGGGCGGCCCGCGGCAACCCATCGGAGCCCGACTACGTGCAGGAGCCCCCGGTCGCGCGCCCGATGACCCGCACGCCATCGGCACAGACCGTTCCGGCGCCCGTGGCGCAGGCTCCGCCCGGGCGTCCGTCGGAGGCCACGCCGCCCGCCGCGGACCCCCCCGGGAGCGAGTCAATCGGCCCCGGTCGCACGGCACCGGTCGTCCCGGCGCCTGCCGCGCCAACCGTCACCACGGCCCCCCAGGCGCCGCAGCCCGCTACCCCTGCGAATGCCCCCGCGGAGCCCGCCCTCGAGCCGTACGACCCGCCACCCGCGATCGGCATCGCCGCCGAGGCGCTCCCGCCGGGCGGCGCGGCGTGGTCGATGATCACGGACGCCCGGCGCGCCGCAGCGCCGGGCTCGCAGGAGCGCGCCGATCTCGACTGGCTCGTTGAGTTCGCCCGGGAGGCCGCCGCCCCGGGGCGGCCGGAGGGCCGCAGGGCCACCGCCCGCCGCGCCCTGCGGGTGAATGCCTGGTGGTACGCCAGGCGCGAGGCGCCCGGCGCACGGGTGATCGCCCGCGACCCCGAGGGCGTGATCCTCACATACCGGCGCGGCCACGGGTTCATGGTGAACCCGGTCGCCACCATGGGGCGGTGGCGTGACCTGAACACCGCGTGGAGCCCCGCTCAGCTGGCGGACGCGATGCTGCCGATGATCGTGGAACGCGGGCACCCCAGTGGGGCGTGGGGCGCACTCGAGTACTTCGACGTGCCCGGTGACCCGGACGCCGTGCGCCCGGGGGTATCGGCCATGGCGCAGTCCCGCGGCGCGGCCCTGTTCGCCCGTGCCTGGCGCACCACGGGGGATCCACGGTACCGGCAGGCGGCGGGCCGGTTGCTGCGCGCATTCGCGGTACCGGTCGACAACGGCGGGGTGCGACAGGAGGTCCCCGACCCGGACGGCGGGGCCCCCGGCACGTGGTACCCCGAGCGTGCGTACCCCGGGAGCGCGCCGTGGACCGGCGGCGCACTGAACGGCTTCATGGTGACCCTGATCGAACTGCGCCGCACCGCGACAGGTCTTGCCGCCGCGCCGACGGGGGGGCCGGGCATCGCTGCCACTGCCGCGCGGACCGCCGATGAGGGCGGTGACGGTCCCGAGGCGGATGCCGAGGACCCCGCGGCCGGCCTCGCCCGCGCGCTGGCCGATGACGGCGCCACGTCACTCCGGCGGTTCCTCCCCCACCACGACAGCGGGTCGTGGTCCTACTACGGCCTCCTGACGCCGGGGCGGCCGTGGCGCTCATACCTGGCCGACCTCAACTACCACTGCTACCACGTGGCCCTCCTTCGCGACCTGCATCCGCTGTATCCGGATGCCGGGTTCGCAGGGGTCGCCGGGCGCTGGCAGGCATACGTCGATGCCCGTGGCGCCCAGTGCACCGCGCGGTAGGGCCGCCGCGCGTGGTCTACCCTGTGCGGGTCCACGAACAGGAGCACCCATGCCCGAGTTGCCGCCGCCCGCAGACCCGTCGAAGTCCTACACGGCCGTGTTCGACACGACCGCCGGCGAGATCCGCTGCGAGTTGTTCGCCGCGGAGTCGCCCCAGACCGTCGGGAACTTCGTCGGCCTGGCGGAGCAGGGGTACTACGACGGCCTGATCTTCCACCGGGTCATCCCGGACTTCATGATCCAGGGCGGCTGCCCGCAGGGCATTGGCACCGGTGGCCCCGGCTACAACTTCGCCGATGAGATCAACGACCACCCGCTGGTGCGCGGCAGCCTTGCGATGGCCAACGCCGGCCCCAACACCAACGGCTCGCAGTTCTTCATCGTCACTGCGGAGGCCACGCCGTGGCTCGACGGCAACCACACCAACTTCGGCCGGGTCACGGCGGGACAGGATGTCGTGAATGCCATCGGCACCACCGCCACGGGCGCGAACGACCGCCCGGTGGAGGAGCAGCGGATCAACGCGGTCAGGATCGAGGTCGCCTAGCACGATTCCCGGCCTCGCGCCATCTTTCGCGCGGACCCCGATCGCATCTAGGATGGCCGACGACCCGACCCCCATCGGAGACCGATGACGACTTCACTCACGCAATTGGCGGAGCTCATCGACCACGGTGAGTTCCGGACCCTGCTGCAGCGGGGGCAGGAGGTGGGCTTCCTCTCGATCGAGGACGTCGCCGACATGCTCGACCTGCTCAGCGTGGACGCCGGGCTGGCAGAGGCCATCTACCAGCAGCTCGACGAGGCCGGTATCGAGCTGCTCGAGCCCGCCGAGGCCGCGGCCCGCATGGCAGAGATCGCCGAGCAGGCCGATCGCCCACGGCGCCAGGCCACGGTGGAGCAGACCACCGACGCCCTGCAGCTGTTCCTGAAGGACATCGGCCGCGTGCCGCTGCTCACCGCCGCGCAGGAGGTTGACCTGGCGAAGCGGATCGAGGCCGGCGACCAGACCGCGAAGACGCAGATGGTGGAGGCCAACCTCCGCCTCGTGGTGTCGATCGCCAAGGGCTACCGGGGCCGTGGCCTGCCGTTCCTGGACCTGATCCAGGAGGGCACCCTCGGACTGGTGCGTGCGGTGGAGAAGTTCGACTGGCGCCGTGGCTTCAAGTTCTCGACCTATGCCACGTGGTGGATCCGGCAGGCTGTCACGCGCGCCCTCGCCGACAAGGGCCGCACCATCCGCATCCCGGTTCACGTGGTGGAGAAGCTGAACCAGATCAGCCGCGCGGAGCGAACGCTCGTCGGTCAGCTCGGGCGCGAGCCCACCGCCGAGGAGATCGGCGCCGTTGCCGGCCTCCCGGCGTCGGAGGTCGAGGACATCCTGCGCAGCGCGCAGCCGATCGTGTCGCTGGAGAAGCCGGTGGGCGAGGACGAGGAGTCCGAGTTCGGCCGCTTCCTCGCGGACGAGACGAGCATCGCCCCGGAGGTCGCCGCCGAGCAGGCACTGCGCGACGAGGCGCTTCGCGACGTGCTCGATCAGCTCTCGTACCGGGAGCGCCGGGTGCTCGAGCTGCGCTACGGCCTGGGTGGCGAGAAGCCGCGCACACTTGATGAGCTCGGCCGCATGTTCAATGTCACCCGCGAGCGGATCCGGCAGGTGGAGCACCAGTCGCTGCAGAAGCTGGCGAGCATGGCGGAGGCCAACCGGCTCTCGTAGGCGCCCTCAGGCGGCTTGGATCAGTTCAGGAGGGGGTCGTCGGGCGCCATCGCCATGAGGCGGTATGACGCCCCCGCGCGCGTGAGTGCCTCGCGCCAGAGGTCCTCCGGCTGAGCGGTGAAGACGTCCACCACGTCGGGCTCGACATCGATCCAGGCGTCCTGCCGGATCTCCGACTCGAGCTGGCCTCCGCCCCATCCCGCGTAGCCGCCGAACGCGCGGGCGCTGCGCATGCCGGGCATGAGACCGCCCTCGATGGACTCCGGGTCGAGGATTCCCACCGAGCCGAAGGTGATGCCACCTGCCGCCCCGATGTCCTCGAAGTCCGCCAGCACGATGACCGTGCCGGGCTGCACGGGACCACCACGGAACACCGGCGCGCCATCCGGCACCACCGTCGAGAGTGGCTCCGGCAGCGCCTCGGCGGCCCGCACCTCCATCGGCTGGTTCAGCACGATGCCAAGCGCCCCCTCCTCGGCGTGCTCCAGCACCAGCACCACCGCCCGGCGGAAGTTCGGGTCGTCATCCAGATGCGGGGCCGCCACCAGCAGGCGACCCCTCCGCCAACGCGGTGCGCTCATGCCGCCTGCCCGCGGCGCTCGGTGGGCGGCCTACTGCAGCGCAGCGCGGCGACGACGGCCCTGCACGGTGTTCCAGATTCCCCCGCCGATGATCAGCGCCAGGCCGACGACGATCCCGAACCAGAAGACGCCGTAGTGCTGCCACAGGACGCGGCCCACGTCCTCGAAGGCGAATCCGATCTGGAACCACACGAGGCCGACGACGATGAACAGTGCCCCGAGGGTGAACGGCCATACCACCGGCAGGCCGGAATCATCCATGTCGTCATGCGCCATTCGTCGTCCTCCGGGCGGGTTTCCTGCGGGACGAGGTGACGTTACCAGCGCGCACGGCGTGGCACCGCCGCGTGCAGGGGCGAAGGGCCCGGTCAGGCGGGCGGATCGTCCCCCGACGACAGCGCCCGTGCAACGCGCCGCTCGCGGGCGTCCACGGCGAAGTGCCCGCCCGCCGACCGGTACAGGCGCGCCGGGCGGCCGCGCCCCTCGGCCCGCACCTCCCCCGACTCCTCGACCACCCCGGCGCGGAGGACGTCGCGGCGGAAGTTCCGGGCGTCCAGGCGCCGGTCGAGCAGCACTTCGTAGACGGCCTGCATCTCGCCCAGCGTGAAGAGGTCCGGGAGGAGGTTGACCGCCACGGGGGCGTAGGACGTCTTCGCGCGCAGCCGCTGGAGCCCGTAGACCACCACCTCCTCCTGGCCCTCCGCGAGGGACGGCAGGTCGTCATGCGCGAACCACCGCACCTCCGCCACGTCCAGCCCGGGCGCGATGGGATGGCGTCCCGCGTCGATCAGCGCCAGATACGCCACCACCACCTCCTCCCCGCCCCGGTCGAAGGTGTAGAGCTGCTCCATCGCGATGCCGCGTACCCCCGACGTGTCCTGCACCGCACGGGCGGCGGCGGCAACCAGCGCATCGGACCCCCCGGGACCGGTGGCCGGAAGCGTCCACGTGCCACCGCCGACGCGGCCGAGCAGCACCTCGAGCCCCCCATCGCGCACCGTGAACACCGCCACCTCGATGCGCACCCTCATGCGCGCTGCCGCTCCTCGCGCTCGGCCATGCCCTGCAGGCCGAGGACGTTGTTGTCCAGCCAGTTGAAGGCCGTCCAGCGCAGGAGCGCGTCGGGAGTCCGCAGCGCCTCGGCCGGGGGCCACGCGGCGTCCACGGCCACCTGCAGGGCCCCGGCGTCGCCCGGCGCGTCCCGATGGGCCCTGCGGGCCGCCTCGCCCATCGCACGCTGCGCGCGGCGGCCGAGGTCGATGGCCTCCGCCGGATCGGCGACCGGCCCGAAATGGCTCACGTACAGGTGCGCGGGCCGGAGACCCTCCAGCACATTGAGGCTCCCGAGCGCGGCATCGACGTCGTACTCGGGCGGCGGGATGCTCGGGTAGATCTCGCCCCCGCCCAACTGCACGCCCACCGCATCCCCGGCGAACACGACCCCCTCCGCCTCGTCCAGCAGCGACATGTGGTGCCGGGCGTGCCCCGGCGTCCACACCACCCGCAGCGCACGCCCCGGCGAGATCGGCACGAGGTCACCGTCCGCCGCCTCCCGGATGCGATCCGCCGGAATGGCCGCGAGGCCGCCGATGGCCGACGAGAGGCGGCCGAACAGTGCGTGCGTGCCCGCCACCAGGCGTGCCGGGTCCACGAGATGGGGCGCGCCCCGTGGGTGGACCACCACCGTCGCCCGCGGGAACTCCCGCGCCAGGTCGCCGGCCGCCCCGCAATGATCGAGATGCACATGCGTGAGGACGATCCACGCCAGGTCGTCCGGGGCGACGCCCGCCGCCGCCAGTGCGTCCCCGACGGTCACGGCGCTGGTCTGGGTACCGCAATCGACGATCGCCGGCTGCTCCCCGGGAACCACGTGCACGCCCGTCATGCCCGGGATTCCCGCCAGGAGGGTGTCGAGTTGCACGATGCCGCCGGGGTGCCGGTCCATGCACGCGAGTCTCGCATACGCTTCGGGCATGGCGAACGACAGGGAAGCCGCATGGGCGGCCGCCGGCACCGCGTGCGCGGCCCTCGTACAGGACGGGATGCGGGTCGGACTCGGCACCGGCAGGGCCGCGACGGCCGGCATCCGCGCGCTCGGGCGGCGCCTCGATGAGGAGGGCATCCACGTGACGGGTGTGCCCACCTCCGAGGCGAGTGCACGGGTGGCCGCGGACGTGGGCATCCCGCTGGGTGACCCCGGGATGCCGCTCGACCTGGCCTTCGACGGCGCGGATGCGGTGGACCCGGCCGGCCTCTGCGTGAAGGGCGCGGGCGGCGCGATGGTGCGCGAGCGCGTCCTGGCGCATGCCGCGGCCCGGTTCGTCGTACTGGTGGATGCACCCAAGATCGTCGCGACGCTGGACGACTGGGGGGTCCTCCCCATCGCCGTCGTGCCGTTCGCCGCGGCAGATGTCATGCGCGAGCTGGACGACCTCGCGCCGGACCGCCGCGAGCAGGACAGCGATGATGCGATGGCGCTGGTGGACCTGCATGTCCCCGGGGGGGCTGACTGGCCCGCCGTGGCCGACCGCGTCCGCGCGCTTCCCGGTGTGCTCGACCACGGCTTGTTCCGGCTGGTGCTCGCCGATGTGCTGATCGGGCACCCCGACGGAACGGTGACCACCGCCGGGTGAGCATCCGCGCGCGTACAGCGGCGGCCGTGGCGCGGGCAACAGGGCGTGCCTCCCGGGCCCTGGGCCGTGGCGGCGGCACCGCCGTTCCCGGTCACGTGCTCCTTCGGCTCGACCCGCACGGGATCGAGCACCTGTCCGCCCGGATCGGCGGCGGCTCCATCCTCGTCTCGGCCACCAACGGCAAGACCACCACCACGCGCCTCCTGGCAGGGGCGCTGCGCACCGGGGGCGCTCCGGTGGTCACCAACGCCGCCGGCGCGAACCTGATGAGCGGCGTGGCGACCACGCTCGCGGAGGCCGGGAGTGCCCTCGGTGCGGCAACCCGGGGCGTATTCGAGGTGGACGAGGCGGCGCTGCCCGCAGTGGCCGCCCGCATCAGGCCGCGGGCCATCCTGCTGATGAACCTGTTCCGCGACCAGTTGGACCGGCACGGTGAACTGGAGGCCATCGCCGCGCGGTGGCAGGGCATGATCGGCACGCTGCCCGCCGCCACGCGACTGGTGCTGTGCGCGGACGATCCGCTGGTGGCCTCCCTCGCCCCCGCGGGTGCCGAGGTGACGTGGTTCGGCATCGACGACCCCGGGGCGGCGGCGGCGGCCCTCCCCCATGCCTCGGACTCGACCCGGTGCCGCGCATGCGGCGAGCCCCTGGCGTACGACGCGGTGTGGGTGGGACACATCGGCGCGTGGTCCTGCCCCGCATGCGGGCTGCAGCGCCCCCGACCGGCGGTCCGGGTGGTGCAGGCAGGGCTCCGGGGCACGGCGGGCTCCCGGCCGGTCATCGAGATCCCGGGGGGCCGCGTGACCCTCGAGCTCGCGCTGCCGGGACTGCACAACGTGCTGAACGCGGCGGGCGCGCTTGCCGGTGCCATCGCGATGGGGATCCCCGGGGAGGCTGCCGCGCAGGCCATCTGCCGGGTTCCGGCGGCATTCGGCCGCGCCGAGCGGGTGGCAGTGGGCGATCGCGACGTCGTGCTGATGCTGGCCAAGAACCCCGCCGGGGCGAACGAGAACGTGCGCACCCTGCTGCTCGACCCCGGCGAGCACGACCTGCTGGTGGCGCTGAACGACCGCATCGCCGACGGGCGCGATGTGTCCTGGATCTGGGACGTCGACTGGGAGCCCCTGCTGCCACGCGTCCGGCGGCTCACCGCCACGGGCGAGCGGGCGCATGATCTCGCACTGCGCTTCCGGTACGCGGGGATGCCGCCGGACCGCCTGCACGTGGTGGAGGACCCCGGGCAGGCCCTCGACGACGCCCTCGCCGCGGTGGCCCCGGGGGGCACGCTGCAGGTGCTTCCCACCTACACCGCGATGCACCAGATCCGCGCAGACCTCGTCGCCAGGGGCGCTGCCGGCGACTTCTGGAAGGCCGGCTGAGATGGAGGGCACGCTCATCACCCCGGCCCGCGGCTTCATGGCCGAGCACGACCATTACCACGACGACGATGGCTTCTGGGAGGCGCACGCCGACCGGCTCGGGGGCCCGGTGTGCGACGTGGGGGCAGCGGCGGGTCGGATCAGCCTGCGGGTTGCCGCCCGGGGCCACGAGGTGTGGGCGGTCGATACCGACCCCGAGATGCTCGAGGTGCTGCGCGAGCGCGCGGCCGGGGCCGGCGTGGCGCACCGCGTGCACGGGGTCCGGGGGTCGATGACGGGCCCGCTTCCGGTGCGCGGCGCCGGGCTCGTCATGATCCCGATGAACAGCCTTCAGTTGATGCGTTCGGCAGAAGATCGGCGTGCGTGCTTCACGGCGGCCCGCGATGCACTGCGGCCCGGGGGCGAGATGATCTTCGACCTCGCCATGCCGCACTTCCCGGTGATCGGGGATCTGGTCGGGGTGCTTCTGGACACCGGCCATTCCGTGGATCCGGGGACCCGCGACCTCCTGATGCACCAGGCGGTCTTCGAACGCGTCGATCCCGCATGCGGCGAGGCCGACATGCGGATCATCATCGAGCGGATCCACGCGGATGGCACCCGGACACGCGTCGAGCGCCCGCATCACCTGCATCTGTACGAGCCCGACGAGATCCCGGCGCTTGCATCGGATGCCGGGCTCGAGGTGGTCTGCTGCCGGGCGGGCTTCCGCGACGAGCCCCTGGCTCCGGACGCCGAGCGCCATGTCTGGCGCCTTCGGAGGCCCGACGCGTGAGCACGCCGGCCAACGAGGTGCGCCTGTGCCACCTGTATCCGCGCGAGCTGAACATCTATGCGGACCGGGGAAACATCGCAGTGCTGCGGATGCGCCTTGCGTGGCGCGGCATGCACCTGGTGGTGGAGGAGGCCGGCGTGGGCGACCCGGTGGTCCCCGGTCGCCATGACCTCTACTACCTGGGCGGCGGCCAGGACCGCGATCAGGCGATCGTGGCCGAGGACATGGCGCGCGGCACGGGCCCGGCGATCGTCTCGGCCGTGGAGGATGGGGCTGCCCTCCTGGCGGTATGCGGTGGATACCAGCTCGCAGGGCACCGGTACGTGGGCGTGGACGGCGTGGTGATGCCGGGCATCGGCCTGCTGGATGCGGAGACCATCGCGGGGGACGACCGGCTCATCGGTGACGTCCTCGTGGACGCCACACTGGACGGCGTCTCACGCGAGGTCGCCGGATTCGAGAACCACGCCGGGCGGACGCACCTCGGTGCGGGCGCCACGGCCTTCGGACGGGTGCTCGCCGGATTCGGCAACGACGGCCGAACTGGCACGGAGGGAGTCACCTACCGGCGCGCCATCGGCACGTACCTCCACGGACCGCTTCTTCCGCGCAACCCGTGGGTGGCCGACACGCTGCTCGCGTGGGCGCTCGCCCACCGCACGGGCGAAGACGTGGCCCTGCCGGCGCTCGACGACGCCCTGGAGGACGCAGCCCGTGCGGTGGCCGCCGGTCGCGCCCGGGGCGAACGCCAGGAACGGCTCATCGGCCGGCGCGCCTAGCGCCCCGTCGAGCCGAAGCCCCCCTCGCCGCGGCCACCCGTACCCGGCAGGCGGTCGGCCTCCACCGCCTCCCCCATCGCCACGGGAACGATCACCAGTTGCGCCACCCGGTCACCGGGATCGATCACCACCGGCGCAGCCCCGAGGTTCACGAGGATCACGCGGAGTTCCCCGCGGTAGCCGCTGTCGATGAGCCCGGGCGCATTCGCGACGGTCAGGCCGTCCCGGAGGGCGCGACCCGATCGGGGCACGACGAGCCCGGCCATGCCGACGGGTACCGCCACCGCCAGCCCGGTGCCCACGACGCACCGTGCCCCCGGGGCGATGTCGGCATGCTCCACGGATACGAGGTCGAGCCCCGCATCACCCGGATGGGCACGCTGCGGGAGGACCGCCTCCGGCGCCAGGCGCCGGAACGGGATGTCAGGCGCCGACGAGACGGGAGATGCGCTCCGCCGCCTCCATCAGGCGGTCGTCCGGCACCGTGAGGCTCATCCGCACGAATCCCTCGCCGCTCGGCCCGTATGCCGAGCCCGGTGAGATCACGACGGCGGCCTCCTCCAGCACCTTCTCGGTGAATGATGCCGAGGTCTCCCCATCCGGGACCCGCGCCCAGACATAGATCGCACCCTTCGGGGGAGTGAGCTCCAGCCCGATGTCGCGCAGGGCGTCGACCAGGACGTCCCGGCGGCGGCGGTAGATGTCGCACATGGCCCGCACCGACGCCTGGTCCGAGTCGAGGGCGGCGATGCTGGCCTCCTGCACCGCCTCGAACATCCCGGAGTCGAGGTTGGTCTTCAGCTGCCAGTAGGCGCTGACGACGTCGGCGTTACCGACGACCGCACCGCTTCGCCAGCCGGTCATGTTGTACGTCTTCGACAGCGAGAACACCTCGATGCCGACGTCCTTCGCACCGGGCGTGGCGAGGAACGACGGCGCGACGTAGCCGTCGTAGGTGATTTCCGAGTAGGCGTTGTCGTGGACGATGATGAAGTCGTGACGGCGGGCGAGATCCACGGCGCGCGCGAACAGATCGTCCTCCACCACCGCGCCGGTGGGGTTGTTCGGGTAGTTCAGGTACATGATCCGGGCGCGGTCGAGGACGTCCCCGGGAATCGCCCCGAAGTCGGGCTGAAAGCCGAGTTCCGGGACAAGGGGCATGGGAACCGGCTCCGCGCCCACCAGGAGGGGACCCATGGTGTAGACGGGGTAGCCGGGGTCGCTCGCCAGGGCCACGTCGCCGGGATCGAGCAGGGCAAGGTTGAGGTTGGCGATCGCCTCCTTCGCACCAAGGACGGGGAGGATCTCGGTGTCCGGATCGAGCTCGACGCCGAACCGGCGGTCGTAGAACCCGGCGACCGACTCGCGAAAGCCCGCGCGCCCGCGATTGGACGGGTACTGGTGCGTGCCGGCGTCCGCAACGGCGTCCTGCATTCGGCGCACGACCAGGTCCGGGGTCGGGGTGTCCGGATCGCCAATGCCAAGCGAGATGATGTCCACCCCCTCGGCCTTCTTCGCCGCGATCTTCCTCTCGATCTCCGCGAACAGGTACGGGGGCAGCAGCCCCAGCCGGGACGCGCCGACAGGACGATTGCTCACAGGGCCTCCAGACGTGAGGTCAGGGCCGCGGACATGCGGCCGGAGTAGATGGGAGCCGCCGCGCCGGTCATGGTGACCCGCAGGTCATCGGCCACGTCGATCACGAGGTCGCCACCGGACAGGTGGACGGTCACGGGCGCCTCCAGGCCGTCCAGCCGCACTCCCGCGACTGCCGCGGCGCACGCACCCGTGCCGCAGGCCATGGTCACGCCGGCGCCGCGCTCCCACACCCGCATGGTGATCTCCGACGGGCCATCCCGCCGGATGAACTCCACGTTGGTGCGCTGCGGGAAGCGGTCCGCCACTTCCACCGCGGGACCGATGGTCGCCACCGCGGCGTCCGGGTCGTCATGGCGGATCACGGCGTGTGGGTTGCCCATCGAGACCTCGGCAAGGGTCACGCTGCCCGCAGGGGTATCGAGGGCCTCATCCGCCTCCCCGGCGGGAAAGCGTGCCCTCCCCATGTCCACCGAGACCATCGAGCCGTCCACGGCCACGCGCACCTCGCCCGCCCCGGTCAGGATGCTCCCGTCGGCGGGCAGCGCACCGGTGCCGTCCAGGTACCGGGCCACCATCCGGATGCCGTTGCCGCAGTTCTCCGCCATGCTGCCGTCCGGGTTCCACACCCGCATCTCGGGCACGGGGCCGTCGGTGCGCACCTCGAGGATTCCGTCCGCCCCGACCCCGAAGTTGCGATCACACACCAGCCGGGCGCGCGCAGCAGTGATGGGAAACGGCCATGCCGCCGACTCGGTCACCACGTAGTGGTTCCCAAGGCCCTGCCACTTCTCGAACGCGATTCCCTCGTGCACGGTGGAGCAGGCTATCCGACGCCCTCGCGGGCGCGCCGCCATGCCGCCACGATGGATGCCACGGCCGCCTCCGCGGGGCCATCGCCCAAGTCGATCTGCAGGTCCGGGGACATCCTGCGCATCCAGGTGCCCTGCATCCGCGCGAGCCGCCGGGTGCGCACGTTCACGGCCTCCTCGAACTGCACGATGTCGATGTCCCCTGTCGCAAGCGCCCGGGCCTCGCTCATCCCGATCACCTGCGCGGGGCCGCGCGCGAGATCCGGGCGTGCTGCTGCCGCCGTCAACTCATCTATGAGGCCGTCCGCCATCTCCCTGCGCACGCGCTGGGCGATGAGCCCGTGCAGGACCTCCCGCGGGCGATCGAGGCCCACGACGAGAGTGGGGCGCCGCGGCGGCGCGGCCCAGATGTCGCCTCCGCCCGCATCCCCGGAATGCGCGCGCTCCAGCGCCCGTGCCACGCGGCGCGGGTTGGCGGGGTCAGTGGCCGCGGCCAGATCCGGTGCGCGACGACGCAGTTCCGCCATCGCGGCAGCCGGCTCGGCCGCCAGCGCCTCGGCCCATTCGCGCACATCGGCATCGGGCGGCGGCCGCATGTCCAGGTCGCACGTGGCCGCCCTCAGGTACAGCCCCGTGCCCCCCGCGACGATCGGCACGCGCCCTTGGCCCACCAGCTCGTCCACCACCGAATGGGCCGCCTCCGCGAAACCGCCCGCACGGGAATCCTCATGCAGTTCGAGGTCGCCCACGAAGTGGTACGTCACCTCAGCCCGCGCAGCGGGGCCCGGCGCATCCGCCGCCACTTCCAGCCCTCTGTAGCGCTGGAATGGGTCGGCCACCAGGATCTCGCCGCCCATCTCCCCCGCCAACGCGTGCGCCACGGCGCTCTTCCCGCATGCCGTGGGCCCGAACAGGGCGAGCACCTCGGCGCGGATGCTCAGGCGGCCCCCGCCGGCTGGGGCACCGGCACGCGATGCCCCGCGAGCGTCGTGGACGTCGCGGCGTCGATCACCACCGGAACGATCGTGCCGGCCTCCGCCGCCCCATCGAAGTTGACCGTCACATTGTGCGACGACCGACCGCTCATCCGCGACGGGTCGGTGCGCGACGGACCCTCCACCAGGACCTCTGCGACCCGCCCGACGTGGCGGGCCAGGCGCTCACGCGCTGTGGCCTGCACCACCTCGATCAGGCCCGCGATGCGCTCGGACTTGGCCTCGGGCGGGACGTCGTCGTCCATCTGCTCGCCCGCCTCGGTTCCCGGCCGCGCCGAGTACACGAAGGTGTAGGCACCGTCGTACCCCACCTCGCGCACCAGCGACTCGGTGTCGGCGAAGTCGGCGTCCGACTCGCCCGGGAAGCCCACGATGAGGTCGGTGGTCAGCGCGATGTCCGGGACCCCCTCACGGATGCGCCCCACCAGATCCAGGTACCGCTGCCGGTCATATGTGCGGCGCATGGCCTTCAGCACCCGGCTCGACCCGGACTGCGCCGGCAGATGGATGTGCGTGCACACCTCGGGCACGTCGCGGTGGACGGCGATCACGTCCGCGCGGATGTCCTTGGGATGGGGGCTCGTGTACCGCACGCGCCGGATGCCCGGCACGGCCGCGACCGCCGCCAGCAACTCCGCGAATCCCATACGTGCATCGGCGGGGAGGTCCCGGCCATAGGAGTTCACGTTCTGGCCCAGCAAGGTGACCTCCACCACCCCATCGTCTGCCTGGGCCGCGACCTCCTCCAGGATGCCCTGCGGCGGGCGGCTGCTCTCGCGGCCGCGCACCGAGGGCACGATGCAGTACGAGCACACGCAGTTGCAGCCCACCGAGATCTGCACCCAGGCCTGGTGCGGCCGCTCGCGCAGGGATGGCAGGTCCCCGCTGAACCGTCCGTCGAACGTGAATGCGCCCACCGCCTGCAGGCGCTCGCGCGCGAGCAATTCGCCGAGCCGGTTCACCTCGCCGGGCCCGAACGCGATGTCCACGAAGGGGAAGTCCCGGAACACCGACTCCTTCTGGCTCTGGGCCCAGCACCCGCCCACGGCCACCACGACGTCCGGTCGCTCCCGCTTGATGCGCCGCGCCTCGCCCAGGTTGCCCATGAAGCGCTCATCCGCCGAGCCGCGGATGGTGCAGGTGTTGAACACGATCAGGTCCGCGTCATCGCGATCCGGGCTCTCGTGGTAGCCAAGGGAGCCCAGCAATCCACGCATCCGCTCGGAGTCATGCGCGTTCATCTGGCACCCGAAGGTGGTCAGGTGGTACCGGGGCATGCCCACCATCGTAGCCCCGCGCCCGCGGCGTCGCCGACGGGCGCGGGGCGGCAACCTGGTGCTACGCGGCCTTTATCTCTGCAGCCGGATCCTCCGTACCGCCCGCGACCTCCAGCACCTCGCCGGTCTCCGGATCCACCACCAGCCCGTCCTGCGGCATCACGCCGGCGGCCTCGCGAATGCGCCGCTCGATCTCGTCCGCGATGTCGGTGTGCTCCAGCAGGAACGCCCGCGCGGCGTTGCGTCCCTGGCCCAGGCGGTCATCACCGAACGAGTAGTACGCGCCGCTCTTCGTGAGGATGTCGTGCTCGATGCCGAGATCCAGCAGGGAGCCCTCGCGGGACACGCCCTCGCCGTAGAGGATGTCGAACTCCGCCTGCCGGAACGGCGGCGCCACCTTGTTCTTCACCACCTTCACGCGGGCGCGGCTGCCGATGACCTCGGCGCCCTCCTTCAGGTTCTCGATGCGCCGGACGTCCAGGCGCACCGAGGAATAGAACTTCAGGGCGCGGCCACCCGGCGTGGTCTCGGGCGAGCCGAACATCACGCCGATCTTCTCGCGGAGCTGGTTGGTGAACACGCAGATGGTGCCGGCGCGGTTCAGCGTGCCCGCCAGCTTGCGGAGCGCCTGGCTCATCAGTCGCGCCTGGAGGCCCACATGGGTGTCGCCCATCTCGCCCTCGATCTCAGCCTTGGGCACCAGGGCGGCCACCGAGTCGATCGCCACCACGTCCAGCGAGCCGGAGCGCACCAGAAGGTCGGCGATCTCCAGCGCCTGCTCGCCATGGTCGGGCTGGGAGACCAGCAGCTCATCCGTGTTCACGCCGATGCGCCGGGCATAGGCCGGGTCCAACGAGTGCTCGGCATCAATGAAGGCGGCAAGCCCGCCGCGCCGCTGGGCCTGCGCCATCACGTGGTAGAGCAGGGTGGTCTTGCCCGACGCCTCCGGGCCGAAGATCTCGACGATGCGGCCGCGCGGAAGGCCTCCGATGCCCAGGGCGATGTCCAGCGGAAGCGCGCCCGTGGGCACGTAGTCGATGTCGGTCTGCGGCATGTCGCCCATCCGCATGATCGCGCCCTTGCCGAACTGCTTCTCGATCTGCGCGACCGCCGATCCCAGTGCCTCGGACTTCTCCACGGTGCCCCCCTGTCGCGCGCCTGCCGGCGCCCCTTGCGTCATCTCGGTACCCGGGTGGAGTCTAGGTCGCCGCCCGGTCGTATGGAACACATGTTCGCATCCGGCCCGGACGCTCCTTCCCCGGGCGCGGACAGTAGGAGCCCTCGTCGCGCCAGCCCTGCGCACCGGTGCGCATTGGCGCGCGGAGGGGTGTCACGCGGCCAGTGCCTGGCGAACGAGGTGCAGGGCGATGGTGGCCGACCTCATGCGGATGCGCTCGCGGTCCCCGTGCAGCCGCAGTTCCCTCACCTCGTCGTGCCCGGGGCCCGTCACGCACACGTACACCAGGCCCACCGGCTTCTGTGCCGTCGCACCGCCCGGCCCCGCGATGCCAGTGACGGCGACGGCCCACTCCGCGCCCAGCGCCGCGCGCGCTCCACGGGCCATCTGCCGGGCCACGGGACCGGATACCGCCCCGTGCTCCTCCAGCATCGACCGGGGGACATCCAGCACCGCGTGCTTGGCGTCGTCCGAGTACGAGACCACGCCGCCCCGGTACCACGCGCTGGCCCCGGCCACGGCCGTCAGCCGCGCCCCGATCATCCCGCCCGTGCACGACTCGGCGGTCGCCAGGGCCTGTCCGCGCTCCGCGAGGAGCCGGCCGACCACCTCCTCCACGCCGGCGCCATCGCGGGAGAAGATCGCACCGGGGAAGCGCGCCTCCAGCAGGGCGGTGAAGGCGTCGGCCTCGGGGCCGGGCGGCCGGAGCGTCACCTCGAGCTCACCCGGGCGCGCGCATACGCCCACCACCAGGCCACGGCCCTCCGGATCGGACTCGTCCACCACCTGCATGAATTCCGACTCCACTACCCCCGCCATGCGCAGCTCACGCGGCGCGCCACCGCCGGCAGCGTCAAGCACCCGGGACACTGCGGGCACCCGACGCGCCTCCTCCCATGCCGCGCGGCACTCCCATGGCGGACCGGGCAGCACCGCAACGACGGGGCCCCCGGCGTCCACCACTGCCCCGGGGGCCGTGCCCGCCGGGGGCAGCACCACTGCCCCCTCGGGCACCTGGGCCTGCTTCCGGGCCCCACGCTCCCGGGCCGCGTGGGGCCCGCGCACAGGCACCTGCTCAAGTGCAGCCCGGACGAGCGCGAGCGCCGCGGGGTCCTCCACCAGGCGGCTGCCCGACGCGTGCGCCACGGCCTCCATGGTGCGGTCGTCATGCGTGGGGCCCAACCCACCCGTCACCACCACCAGGTCGACGCCGCCCGACAACGCGAGACCGACGGCATCCCGGATGTCGTCGAGGCCATCACCCACCACGATGGTGCGGGTGAGGGACACCCCGGCTGCCGCCAGGTCGGCCCCGATCATCGCGCCGTTCTCGTC
>Ga0181574_10001636_pt1 | contig 20905 bp, 18 predicted proteins | sample 101ome_24_FD_145600 | JGI IMG/M metagenome (GOLD analysis project Ga0181574, IMG submission 145600) | Coastal salt marsh microbial communities from the Groves Creek Marsh, Skidaway Island, Georgia - 101410AT metaG (spades assembly) | ecosystem: Environmental > Aquatic > Marine > Intertidal zone... | reverse complement strand
TTCCTCTGGCTTAATAGTAAGTTCCATTGGATAGAAGCGCAAAGAAGGACTAATTGAAGAGTCATTTCGTACATACCCAAATATACAGTCGTTATTTATATCAACATTAAACTGAGGTTTTTCGTAAGCAGCTCCCGATATAGCTGTATCGCTATTAATTAGATTTACGAGTAGCTCAGTATCACTATTAATTTGTGTAACAGTTGCAACAGTAGAGCCTGCTTTTATATAGCCGCCTACTGCAAAATCTGTAGTAAAAGAAGTACCAGAACCAGTTATAGTACTCGAACTCGCAGGAACTGATATAGTTCCAGATCCTGCACTCCAGTAAGTACTCGGTGCGCCGCCTCCCGTTCCTGTATCATATAAATACCAAATATTGTTTGTGGTATCATTATAATATTTTACCAGCCGAAGAGGGTCAGATGTATTACTAGCATCGAAGTAAATAAAATGAGAATTGTTTCTTCGTTCAACGTCGGACCCCATCGCAGAAAAGTCTTGAGAGGGTACACCAGAAACATCCTGAATATACGTGTCAGAAGCTCCTGAGGTGAACTCGTATTGTTTAGCGGGGTTTCCTTTCGTCGTGAAGACATATGTATTGGCCTCAAATTGTAAATCGGTTCCTTCAATATCAATATCTTGACTAGAAGTGGCTCCTATAGGCACGCCGAAAAGTCGAGAAACTACTGTTTCTTTTTCGACTCCTACACCAAAAGTAACAGATGCAGCTCTTGACCGATTTCCGTTAGTTGCAACTGTCTGTACAGATACAGTATAAGTTCCAAGAGGTAAGTTAAATCCTGTAACTGTCGTGGTATCTCTGGATACAAGATAGGAAGGTTGAAACTTGGGCCCAAAAGTATGAGTTATACGGTATCCGCCGATAAAACCATAGTCAGGGGCCTCCCAACTAAGTGTTCCATCGTTGGCGACTGTTCCATTATCAAGATTCTCAAGTATCATCTTGAGGTTCTTTGGCGGTGGAATACTGTCGTCTATATCAAGAGGAGGATTTACTGGGTCAGTTACACTAAGAACGAAATCGTCGTCAATACTATCAAATTTTTCATTATAGTGTTCTACAGCTGTAATAGAGTATTCATTCTTTGAATCTTCTGTAATTGACAGAATCTTATAAGACTTTGCAGAGCCGAGAACTGGAAGACCCTCACTATTAGTCTCTCGTAGTGCCCACACGTTCTGTGCCTGCGGAGCCGCAGTAAAAGGAGAACTTACAGTAAGTGCATTTACAGTTCCTGCGCCAGTAGATACTGGTTGACTTTCAACTCGCGTATACTCGCTCCAAGTAACCTGCACGTCATCACCGCTATCATCAGTAAGATTACTTGCAGCACTTTCAGTAGTAATTCCAGGTATTAAATCTCCTCTGGTATACACGGCGCTGCTAATAGTTGCAGTATCTTGGTTAAGAAATGCGCCTGGAGAAGTAATCAGTACATTGAGTTCATAAGTAGAGCCAACATTCAGCTCCACAGAACTATCCAGAGGTACTTGAGTCGTGCTAAGAGTTCCTGTAGAAGATATTCTTCCGCTGTAACGAACATCGCCAGGATGTCTATCTGCATCCTGTACCTGTATAATATCTCCAGGCATAAGAAAAGCTGCATTTATCGCAGTCTTAAATGATACAATCTCAGTTTGATTTATAGCAGTCCACAGCTTCCATCGACCATATCGAAGCGCTTGGCCCTCAGAAGTTGCACCGAAAGCTACAGCATTTTCCGAAATGATTTTTGAAGTCTTAATGATATTTTCGCGGTCTTCAACTATCAGAGCTTCCTGCCGATAGTCGGAGGATGGATTGTTCCATGTTACAATAACTTGGTTTGACCGAGTTCTATTCCCTGTGCCTTCATAGGCGAAAGTACCATCAATAACATTTCCTTTAGAAAAATTGTATATCGGGTCTCCCGCTCTGTCGGAAACAGCGTAAATCTGTCCATCAAGCCAATAGAGCATACCTCTAAAAATCGTCGCCAGATCTTTGAGAACTTTGTAAGCATCGGTAGCCTTAGTCAAATATACATTTGAAGTAAATCGAGGCTCTTGACCTCCATTGCCGTCAGGCACTAATTCATCGCAGTATTTTGCAATTCGATACAGAGCGAACTTATCAATATCAGTCTCTTGAATCCAATTTCCTAGACCGTAGCGATTATTAACCACCATGTCGTAGAAAACCCACGCTGGATTATTTGTATATTCTTTCTCGGATTTGAAAGCACCCGACCATGTTCCTGAGTATGATGCGACTCCTGTGGAGGACTTTTCTCGAGTTGTGTAAGTATCTGGAACAAGTACCTTCATGCCTCGGCAGAGATAAGTTCTTTTTGGATTATTCGAGAAATCTCTTGTAGAAAATCGTGTGTGTGCGTATGCTGTGTAAGGCCAAGTAAGTGGCTCTGAAATCACTGCTGTAAGTTGAGTAATTGTTGCAGCACTGGTTCCTTCATAGCCGTCTACATTGGGGCCGTTCGTGCCATAGTTTGCTGCTGCATCAATATTTGATTCTCTTGTAACACGAATCTTAAAGTTTGTAAACGTACCAAATTTATTAAGGTCTATAGTCTCTAAAAAGCTAATTGGAGAAGTGTGTGTTCCTCCGTGAAAAACCTCCAAATTATAGGGCTGATATGCTCCGAAAGAAGAGCCTGCCGCATCAGTAGCAAGTGCAACCTCTATCTTGTAAAAAGCTTGTCCAGGTAAAGTCGTTCCTTTATCAGATCTATTATAAAGTGCAGGATAATTAAAAAGAATTTTTACTAAGTCTGTCTGAGTATACTTATCAACAGTTCCTCCAGAGTAAAAATCGCTTCCAGCATATTCATATACTTGAGTTCCTGTGTCACCTGGCCCTACAATTGCATTACTAACAGAAGTAGTTACAGCAGCAGCACTGGAAAGGGAACTATCTTTTGAAATAATTGGGGCTTGTCCCAAAGTTCCTGTTCGAAATTGAGGAGTTGTATTTTTATACTTGCTTGTAGCAGTAGTACCAGAATCTATAGAGTTTCCAGAAATATTTCCTTTAAAAGTACCTGTGAGAGTGGAAGCAGAAGCGAGTGTAAATGTTCCGGTTGAATAACTTGCAACTTCATGAGCAACATCAACTCTTACAGAATAGGTCGCAGTAAAATCGGTTATTCTATTTATAAATCCTTCTGTAGCTATTCTAACAGAGGAAGCGCTCGTTCTAGATTCAATAGGTCCGGAAGCTACGACCTGTCCTTCAGAATCAATAAGACTTACTATTGTGTAAGATTCTCCTCTACCTGCTACAGAGTCTCCCGATCCTATTGTATAGCTAGTATCAAATATAGATGTTACAGTATTTACTGTAAGCCTGCTTTTATTTGGCCAGCCGGATGTTATTGCTACACTGCTAGTAGTGCCTGTTTCGCCGCCTACCGCTGTAAGGTATCTTTTTTCTGTGAAGTCACCAAAATCTAAATTGGAAGGAACATTTGCTGAAGTTACTGTAGTGGTTCCATTAAAAGTAAAGTCTGCTGAAGTTGCACTTGCATACACAGGACTATCAGAAGCATCTGCTAATGGCTTATCATCAAAATATACAGACGAAGTGCCGTTTACAAGTCCGTAAATTGGCCCCTCTGAAATAATGTCGACTGCTGTAATATACTGAGCATTTGATTTTACATTATTAAATTCAGAAGCGGAGTCAATATCGACGCCCTGTCCAGGATCATTAATATTCTCTAACCCACCCGAAGAATCACTAGACGGAACATTTGCATCGTATGCCTCGTTTTCGGCTGCGTCAGTTATATTTCCCTCTGCATCTACCCAAGCATTAACAGCCGCTATGTCAGAACCAGACTTATAATCGTCTTGATCAATATTGAGAGAGACAGGCATTCCAGGTACGCGAAGTTCGCCGTAAAGAACAGGTACTGGGTCACCTTCGGAAACGTTTCTTTGTCCACCATTAAAAAGGTAGCTTTCTTCTGGGTCTGAGTCCACAGAGGGGTCAGGGGCCATAAGCTGCTGAATACCAGTTAATGCTAAGTTAGTCGCAATACCTGCGGCTACTAGACCATAGGTACTTAGTGTCTGGGCTCCAGCGGCCGTAGTGTTGAAGAAAAAGGCGTTTAATGCACCCGAGCCTCCTGCAGACACTACTAATAGAGCTGCAACAGCAACTGCAGCTAGTATTTTTCCACCACCAGATTTTGAACCTCCGATGACAGGAGTAATGATAATATCACCTTCTCGAAAAGGCAACAGACATTCACGAGGATCTTCAAGCATTCGTCCCTGTATCTCTACAGAGAATCCTATATCTTGTTCATGAGCTTCAATTAAATATTTTCTAAAATCAGGATAGTTTGCCTGAATACAACGGAACGCTTCTGCAACGCTATCGCCACAGAAGTCCAGTACTGGAGTAATCTCTTTGCCTAAGTGTCCGTCTAAAAATATTTTACGGTTCATATCTGTAAATTCCGGTTAAGTACTTTATCCATAAAGGGTATAAACTTTCTCTGCAAGATAGTCGATTTACTGCATGATGAAACATCACATCATCACCAATAAAAACTCCGCAGTGATTAGGAACATCTGCTCCCATTGTAAAAATTAGTAAGTCTTGTGGCTGTGGGTCATCTTCTACTTTTCTAAAGCCCCACTCAGCTATATGCTCGTCTGTAAAATAATTGTGCCCTTTTTCCCACCAATCATCGAGATATGGGGCACGTTCTCTCAAATCTATATTAAAGTAATGCTTGTAGTAATCTCTTGCTGCCTCTAGGCAGTCTGTGACACCGAACTCATACTCTCTGCCTATAAGAGGATTCAGTACCTCTTCAGGCTCCACAATATTTAAGTCCATACCAGGATAAGAAAATATCCAGTATGGTATTCCTAGTATGTTACAATGTTTGATATCATTGCTACTAGGATCAGAAGATCCGCCAGGATGGTTATGAACAATAGCGAATATGTCAGCTCTTTTTCTAATTTCATTATACTGCTTTGGGTCAAGTATGAAGTCTTCGTAGTCTTCGGCAAGATTGTCACAAGGAAACCACTCTTTCTTTCCTTTTACTATTCCAATTATGCCACACGCTTCTTTTGGATACCACTTGTCAAAGTGCTCCTGTATCTCTTCGATCATCTAAACTTCCTGCTGCCTGGGAATGCTCCAAAAGGCAAGGGTTCGGTTGTCATATGTCTTTGTGCGCCGCCATCTACATCGGCATTTCCATTTATGTCTGGTCGAAACTGAAATCTTGCTTTACAAGAAGAAAGTTTCTTACCGCAGACATCTCCACGAACCCAAAAGCGAGAGTCTGGGTCTGGAGTATTTCCTGTTCCTGCGCGTACACACTTCCATACAGTGTTATCATATTCTACATAGTCGTCTACAGCATAAGCTGTAGCTGCGGAATATACTGTGTAAGTTTCGTAAGGAATTGTGAGTGTATCACCAGAAGGAATAATTGGCACATCCCCATCTGTAAAATATGCTTTATAATCGGTACCGTCTATATTAATCTGGCTGTTTACTCTCCAGGTACATCCACCGACATCTGACCTATCGTATCCCTGATATACCCAAGAGCAGTATTTTCCAACTACAGTTCTACCTGGAATTGTGATACCTGTAACATCAAAGGGTGCAGCGAGTTCAAAAGATACGGAGACAGCGGTTTCTGCTGAGATTCTGTCTATATAGTAAATCTTTTTGGGAAACTCGACAGTTGGGCTTGTAGAGAGATGCTGCTCAAGAGTGCTACGAACAGTAACTTTTGTACCAATAAGGTCTTTGTTTTGAAGCCCGCCAAGAGAATCTGACCAAGTAGAAAGTACATTCGCTACAGTCATCTCGGGGCGGTTGATAGCTCCGTCAGCATTTATCTCAAGGCCAGTAACTTCAATTGGAAATGCTGAGTAAGTATTTCCATCAAACACAAGATCTGCAAGAGTCTCGTCGACTCCTGGGTGCAGATATATGGTTCCTCCTGAGAGTTCAATTTCATAGAAGTATAGTATTCCACCTATCTCATGAAGTTGAACTACATCTATTAAATCTGTCATGCTTCGTAAACTCTTCTAAAGGTTGCTGTAACTGTATGGCAGTCGTTCTGAGTATAGACCATATTCCAGGTCTCGCATACTACTTTGAGCGTTCTTTCGGGAGGTGACTCATTCGTATCACTAATTGTATAATTAAAGGAGGTTGCGCCACCGAGAGACTCGAAGTAGCCTACTATATCATCCGCTTCGGCGGATGGCCGATTGACGAAGGATATGTTGAAAGTCTCAGCTACGCTATTTATGCCATCAATCGCTCTTTGTTCATATCCATCGCCAAAACGAGCAGTAAGAACTTTGGGATTACTTCTTTTAGCTAAAGAACGGTCTGGTTTTATATCCCTGCTTCCATATGGTGCTGAAGTTGTAAATCCGATCGCCATTATGCTACTCCATACGGACTAAGTATTCCGCCTGCTCTCTTTTGATTCTGAAGTTCTTTTTGTACTGCTTGTGCAATAATGTTTCCAATATTTGGCCCCTGCTGGGAAGTATCGGTAGTAGCATTACCTTGATTATCAATAGCTACATTTACTGTAACATTATTCTGTTGACTTGAGCCTCCCATCATTTCTACAGGAATAGACCTTCCGTTAGGGAGCGGGACGACGGCTTCCGTACCATGTAAAATGGCTGGATAGCCCGAAGTGCTTCCTGAAGCAACACCGCCGGAAGAATAGCTTGGTACAGTTTTACCGTTACTTACTACACCTCCCATTCTAACTGATGGTGGTGCAGGTGCAGGTAGCAGGGCTGTATTAAAGTTTTGTGATTGGTCTAAAATAGCATTACTAGTAGACGCAGAAGTCGATAGACCTGAGATCGCTGCTTGAAGAATGCGAATTGTAAGCATCTCAGCAATAACTTTAGAAAGTGACTTCAATATATTTGTCGCCATATTTGCAAAAGCATCTTTTACGCTCATGGTTCCTTGAATAACAGAGTCAAAGGCAGAAGCTATTCCAGTTTGAAAATTATCTCTAAATGTTGCAGTCAATCTACCAAGATCACTAATTTGTTCTTCTTTTTGCCTCTGAAGATTTTCTAGTCTTGTTAGTTCCGCTCTTGCCCGCTCTAGTTCTAACTTTTTCTGAGCTTCTAAGGCAGGATTTAATTTTGCTTCTTCTATCGCAATCAATAAGTTTTCTATCTCTAATTGCTTTTGTCTTACGTCTAGCAATGCGCTTTCAGCTTGAATCTGTCTATTAATTTCTTGAGATAGAAGGGTTCCCGCCATCACAGATTTATCTGTAGCCTCTTGAAGAGCGATTCTAGAAAGAGCTAGTTTTTGTTGAGACTCTATTAATCCATCAATTCTGTTCTTAAGAGCTACAAAGTCTCCGCCTTGTACGGCTTCATTTAATTTTTCAAAAGCATTTTCTTGGCCTTCTAGTTCTCCAAATGTTCTAACAACTGCTTGAGCAGCAACATCCGCATTCTCTAAAGCCGTTGCTAAATTAAATAGATCTGGGCTCAAGAGTGCTTCTTTTAATGCTACTATAGAGTTATCCAAACTAGCATTAAAACTAATAGCTTCTGAAGACGTTTCTTGTAGTTCTTGAAGTTTTTGTATTAGTGATCCTACGTCGTCCCCGGCTTCTTCTAAAGCTCTCGATACAAGGGGGAGACTAGTATTTCCTAATAACTCTAAGACATCGCTAGTTTTTCCGAGCTTTACTGCATCTTCTAATAGTCTTGCTAGAGGTAAGGACTGATAGGCTTGAAGCTCTCTAAGTGTTCTCTCTACACCAGTATCTTCAAAACTAAAGCCTCCTTGGATTGCTTCCAAGTCTTCTTTTACTGTGGATAAAGAGTCTGCGAATTGTTTATTTGCTTCTTCCGCAGCTAACGTGGCTTGTGTATTACTTTGAAGAACCATTGTCCAATTGGCAAAAGTACCTAATAGTCCATCTCCCTCTAAAGCACTCTGAAGGTCAATTGCATACTCCGTATTTTCAAACAGTGCGTCACCTAAATTTTGTAGACTATTTTGAAGATTATTGTCTAAATCAAAGCCTATTTTGGCCTGTTCTAATTCTATAAGGGTTTCGTTTAGGTCAAATAAACCGCTAGAGTTAAGTGCTATGAGTACTTTTTGGGCTAAACTTATAAATGTTTGGGCAACATAATCAGCAAACTCTCCTATTACTTTTTGTATATCTCCGAGTCCTCTTAAGAGAGAAGCTAAGGGAACTCTTATAAGACTTAGAGTTTTATTTACTATTGCTTCTATCCCTTTGACAATAGCTGTTAAAAAGTTAAATGCATTTGCCTGAAGTTGCTTAAAAGCTTCTACAAGAAGGGTAATAGTTCCTATGAAGCCAATGATGCTTACTGCTTTATTTATAGCCGCTCCAGCAACAGATGCCGTTTTAGCAAGCCCAGTCATTGTTTGAGACCAACGTAATTTTATACCCGCAGTAAATTTTTGAAAGCCTAATCCTACAAGCTTGAACTGGTTAGCAGTTTTCTGCCTCCAAGAGATTGTAAGATTGTTTTTCTTTTCCAATGACTCTTTTAACAGTTTAACTCTTCTTATAGCCTGTCCTTTAAAAATACCTGTAGTAATTTTTCCATTTTCTTCATATTGACGCTCTGCTGACTTAAATGCTTTTCGTAAATTAGCTTCATCAGATGCACGCAATTTTTCTCCATCCTTAATTCTTTTAAGTATAGGAGACTCCGAACCTCTATCAACAATGCCGCCAGCTATTTTCTTTCTTCTTTCATCCTCTCTTTTAACTAGTTGCTCTACACTTAATGTTGCTTCACTAATTTTTTTCTTATAGCTTTCTACTCTATTCTTTGCATCATCATACGCTTCTCTTTGGCCCGCTGACCATTCATCAATTTTTTCATTAAATTTACCAAAAGGAACAATTGCTTTTAATATTGATAAGCCAAAAAGACCGAAAGCAGCAATAGCAGCACCCGCAGATCTATTAAGAACTTCAGCTAGAGAAGATACTATGGGTAAAAACTTTTGGGAGATGTCTTTTACGAGCTTATCGAAAGTTACCGATAGCTTGATAAAAGGATTAGATTGCAGTTCTTGAGAACCAAACTGCTGGTTGAGTTGTCTTTGTACTTCTAATAATACGGCTTGGCTTCTTTCAAATTCTGTGAGTTGGTCTACGTTCTTACCTAGAGCTGCTGAATACTGCTCAGTGGCATTCTTGAGCCTTAGAGTGATACCTAGTTCGTCCAAGAGTTCTGGTTCGGCTTTTGAAACACCTCTTAACAGTCTATTAAAAGAGTCTTCAAAGTCTCTACCAAGTGCAGAAGATACTTTTCTTGCTCCCTCTGCTAACTCGTTTAATTGATCAGGACTAAATCCTTTCGCTAATCCAATAGCTGCTGCTTCTGAGGCCTGTCTGAATGTCAACATCGAGCCACTAGCTAACTGAACATCTCTCGCAACAGTTTTCATAGCTATGCCAGTGCTTTGAGCAAAGCTTAACTGGCTCTTTTCTAATATAGCTAAATCTGCTTGCCTTCTAAAGAAGTTAAAAGCGGCACTAACGGCGAATACGTTTGCTGCGAGAGTGGCATATGCGGGTACAAGAGTGCCTCCAATGCCCTGAGACATCTTAGAAAAGTTTTTAGTAGCATTAGCAGAAGCCTTAGCAGCTCCTTTTAGGTTTCTATCCGCAGTTCCTGCGGATTTCCCAAGATTTTCTGAAGTTTTTCCTGCTTTAGTTGTAGATTTTGCAAGTTTCTCAACTTGACCTTGCACAATCTTTATGTTTTTGCCTTCCGCTACAATGGTTAGGAGGACGTCACTTTTAGCCACTAGTTTTTCTCTTCATTTTCTTGTGCTCTCTCTGTATTCTCTCTTGAGATTTAGTTATAGTATGAGCATCAAGTCTTGATAATATCTGAAGAACAAGTTCAGTATTATCTACATCGTAAAGATCTAAATAAATTGGTAAATTTGTATAATCTTTTCCCATGTAGCCTATTTCTGGGTATACTCTATTTCCGAGCATATGAAATATATTTATAGCTATCGCTACAATTTCTGGAAAATCATCGTCCCCTGGAGGGCATTTAGCAGGATCAGGCTCTCTACCAAGCTGCTCCTGCATAGCTAAATACTTACTTTTAGTTATTTTACTATCTTCAGCCTCTAGCCAGTCATCTAGACGCTTCCAAAGTAGTTCAGTCTGCTCTTGTCCGAAACGTGTCTAGATCAAATGCTACCTCATTGATCCACTGATCAAATTCGGCAGAATTCTCAACTAGACGCTCCGCATTTTCTAAGTCAAAAGGTAGTTCAGTATCTAAAGGATTGTCTCCTACATCAATGAGAATAAGAGTCTCTAAATACCCAAGAGTTAAACCTTTCCAATTTTTTATGATTGCCTTTGTAAATGCTTTTACAAATTTTTGCTCGTCCAGAATCTCTTCCATTTGACGAGTGCTACGGCCCATTTTATGAGTAGTACATTCTTTCTTTAACTTTAATAGTTCTTTTCTAGAAAGATTTGCTACCTCGACCTCAAATCCCGGACAATCGGGATACTCAACCCAAGCGGATTTACTATCCACCATTAAGTCATCAAGTTTCATGTAATCTCCATATTAATTTTAGTGCATTTAATCCCAAAGTTATGCACGGAAGGATTTCTCCTCTGTTTCTTCAGGACAATAATCCGAATAAACTAGCAAGAGAAAACGGGGGAGAAGATCTCCCCCGATTTTTTAAATTATACCTAACTACTACCAAAAAGTCAAGTAATATTTTTTACAAGGTCTTACGCCTTATAAATAATTGTTGCTTCGTCAGTCAGGTCAACATCACCGTTAGAAACTTGGCCATGGAAGGCAACATCAAGAGTGATCAGATCTTCAACATTGATTGCTGGTACTTCAAGATGAGCAGTAGGCATGTCGAGAACTAATCGTGGTGTAGAAGCGGTTTCTCCACCGATGTTGATAGCCATATCGAATACGTTTCGTACGGTTGTAGTATCTGCTACGAGGTCGGCAAAGAGTTCGCCAGACTTTGAAGCAGATTGGTCATTATCCAGGTAGCAAGTAAGGTTACCTGTAATTGTTCGTGCACCTGTAATATTTACACAAGGCTGATTTACTACACCAAGTTCCTCCGGAGTGAGGTAAGTGATATTATTTTCAATAGTAAATGAACCGCCAGTAAGTACAATATTATAAGTGTCATCTGGGGATACGTCAGTACGCACCAGGCTTACAGTAGAGATACGGTTACGAATGATAGCACAGCTTTCATCAAGTCCGTTTGTCAATGCTGCTGCAACATTAGTAGCATCAGCGCCTGCAAGAGTAGTACCGAGATCTGTAAGCGCACTACCAAAACCTGACCACTGAATAGTACAAATACCTTCGATATCGAAGTCAATAGTCAGTGAATTTACAACTGCCTTATCAATCTTATAATACTGAGTATTTGAACCGTCCTCAAACGCTACAATAACTTCCCAGTTTTCTGGAAGAGATGAAAGGTTTGATTGTGACAGATTAAAAGTATTTTCTGTAGCGCTTACAGCGTTTACTGCGCTTGTATTATTATCAAATACACCGCTGGCTGCTGTAAAACCATCAGCACCAAATGCCATTGCCCAAAGAGCTTCTTCAGGGCAACGAACTTGATCCGGGCTAGGGCTTACGAAATTAAAAGGTCTTGCGTAAGTGCTAAAACTCCATTCTACTGGTGCCAAGCTGTCGTTAAATAGCAAACGAGCGCGACGAGAGGTCGCCCCTGCTTCGTTCACCGTAATTTCAGTAGCGTTTACATTCTGAGAAAAGCTGAATCCATCTAGTACATTAATCTGCCAAGCATCCCCGCCGGTAGACTCAATGAGATAGACTTTCGCATTTCTGGTAAATTGTAATGCCATATTCTTTCTCCAAAACAGATTACTCTGTTATCTTAACCTATAAGGTTAGTATCGAACTTCGCAGATTATCTCGCCAACACCAAGAGGGTCAAGTGCTCCTTCATCAGAGTCAATACTAATAATACTGATATGATGCGTACATTGAGTAACTCCATCTTGATCTACATACTCTAATCGAGAATTATTCTCAATTACAGTTTCTACGTCTTCAAAAAGTTTTTCTAATGCAAAGACAGCGCCCTCTTCGTTCACATAAACTCTTATGGTTAAGCTGAGAAATCTGTCTTTATATCCTCCACCCTGGTACTGTCGAGTCTCTGCTCCCGCACTTACATGAAGTGCAGGAAAATCTGTTACCTCATCCCAAAATATAAGTCTGGGGAGTATATTATTATTTAAGTTTGTTCTGAATGGCGTATTTCCATTTATGTCTTTAAACTTATTCTCAAGTGCGGTCACAATTGCCATCCGCCTTGAAGTATAGTCTCTATCCGCCATTATACTCTCCTAGTATAAAATCTTCCTATTAATAAATTTGCTGCTATCTCTCTTATAGAATTATCAATAAGTCTTCGAGGATCTCTGTCCTTACTGCCCTGTCTATATCCAGGTTCGAAAGTTTGATAGGGTCTTTTCATATAAGTATACCCTATGCTTGGATAGCCTCTTGCTGTAAGAGCAATGTCTGTTATTTTTACTGAACGAGCAAATCTTCCTGTTCTATATCTAAGTGCAGGATAGTTCATATTTCCCGCAACAGTTTGTGTTATTTTTTGATTCAGTAAAGCTAACAAGGACACAGCAGACTGTGCCGCTTGAGTTTTAGCAACTTTAGGGGTTATAACTCCTATTGAACCTCTTTTTGCTATTCCTTTCTTTGTCTTTTTCTTTCTTGTTTTCTTAACAGTCTTGTTAGAATACTTAGGCTTTGTATTGTTTTTTGTAAGTTTTTTTAAATTTTTTCCTTCTTTTATATTATCCTCAAAAGAAGCAATAATTTTCTTTTCTTCTATAGTTTTTCTACTATCAGAACCTTTTCTTTCAGCCCAGTTTTTCTTTGTATTTATAGCTTTTACTAATTTTTCAAGCTGAGCCTTAGTTCTATTTGCTCTTTTCTTTAGCTTTGTCGCACCCTCTGATCTATTTCTATTAGCTCCTTCAAAGCCAACTTCAAATTCTGTCTTTTGCTTACTATCCTTTTTAGTAAGTTTCATAGTAAAGCCTAAGTCTGATAATTCTTTTTCTGAAATACCTTCTTCGCGTATTTTTTCAGATATTCTAAACTTAGTCTCATTGCCTCTAAAATTAGCTACTGCGGTGGCCCCTTTATGCCCTAAGTCTAAAAAATTTCCTTTATCTATTTCTTGTTTTTCTTCGTTTTTTAGAACTACATTTATCTTATTTACTAGTTCATTTTTTGGTGCTTTTATTGACTTCTGAAAACTTCTAAAAACGTTTCCAACTCTTCCTCCAGAAGCCTTGCCTTCCATTACTACACTAAAGTTTGCTAAATTTCCGGTTACTTTAGTCCATTCGTCATAAAAAGGTTTATTGTATTGAGAATAAACCTTCTGAGCTATCTTTTTTGCATACTCTTTTGCCAGTGCTTCTAGCTTTCTTTGTCCCTCTGTAGATAATTCTCCACGATTAGGGATTTGTGACAGAATTTCTCTTTGTAAGCTTCCCTGAGATATATTGAGCTTATGAGTATGTGTAGCTAGTTCTTTTCTAGCTTCTTCATTGAGTCTATCAAACCCTTTTATCTGTTCGTCTAAAAGTTTGTATAGAAACTCAGTTGACATTAAATGCCTCTATACAAGTCTAAAACTCGTTTAATATGATCGGGAAACCCAGGATTATTACGAATTGACGTACTTGCCTGACCTTCTCTCGAACTAGAACCGATCGCTTGATTGATTTTATGCTCATTATTATGATAATAAGTAACCAAATCTGCTACAGCAAGTCTCAAATCTTCTGGAATTGAAGTGTAACCTGCTGTATAAGTAATTTTTACAGACTGAACTCCGCGAGGCCAGTATTTATATGACCCGCTTTCTTCAGTTCTAATAATAGAGTCGGTAATATTATCATAGTACCACTCATATTTATTATTTGTACCATCTCGAAACAGCTCTTCATAATCTTCTGTCTGACTAGCTCTTTCATATACATTCAATATATTAATAACAGGACACTCTTCTAGCTGAACTAAGTGAGTATCCCATTGTATATCAAAAGTTTCGGTTTTTCCAGGCAACTGCGTATAGGCATCAAACTCTGTGCCACAGTAAGTCCTAATAAGCTTACTTACACTCGTAAGTAAATACTCATATTTCTCATCGCGGTCAGAAGAATTAATACCCTCTAGGAGCTTATAATCATCTAATGTGAGTAAATCGGCCATCAAAAACCCTTAAAGGCTGGGGGAGCCAGAAGCTCCCCCGTCCTCAATATGCTACTTAAGAAGCATACTTCAAAGTAATAGCTTGTCCAGCGGTTGAGAACATATTATCAAAACCACGACGCTGTGAAGCTACAAGTACACGACGCTGATTAGCGACTTCGTAATCCTGCTCGATGGTAACACCGCGAAGGACTGGAACAACGAAGTTCATAGGATTAACAGCAACGGCACAAGGCTCACCAGCTGCAGCTCCTGGGAACTCATCGCATACAACTACTGGGCTACCGAATACGTTTCCGATTTCACCAGTAATCTTAGTTGCACGCTGATCACCAACTTCGTTGATGTTCTGGAAGTCTGCATCTTGCAGCAACTGGTAGTAGTAATCAAGAGATACAATGTACATTACATCTCCAGGACGACGACCATACTTGCCCATTGATTGACGCATACGCAGAAGTTCATCCGCAGGGTTAGCAACGGTAAGATCAACTGGAGAAGCTGCTGTACCAGCAGCAGTCAGTACGTCAGTACCAGCATTTGCTTCTGAAACAGCAACCAGACCGTTATAAGGTGAGCTAATAAGATCGTTACCAGCAGAAGCACCAAGAAGCAGTGAATGCTCGATAGCGCGTGCGTGTGAACGAACCATTGCGTCACGAATCAGAGGAAGAATAGGCAGAATTGCATCTTCTTCAGTTTCGTTGGCCAGATAAGAATTAGACACCAGCTTACCAGTGGTAAGTACTTTAGATGTCATATCCAAACCGTTGTAAGGTGAGCCGACAGTATCGCCACGAGCCTCGAGATTACCTTTGTAGGCTGAACCAGAGCCTGCACCGGCAGCACTGGTGAACTCAGCGTAGCCAGCATCTGGCATCAAAGGAACAACCATTGAAGCAGCATTCATCTGCAGCTTACGGAACATTGGGTCGATAACAAGCTCGAGCTCAATGTCCTTTTCGATTGCAGTAGATACAGTGCTTTCGAAATCAGCAGTTGTAGAGGCAGAAACCTGTACACCACCGTTTTCATTGACTTTCTCCATAATGTCACGACCCAGCTTAGTGTCCATACCCTTTTGAGTAACAACACCAAGAATGTGAGCCTCAACAGCTTGGTCTTCAGTAAAGCCTTTTTCCAGACCTGCACGATCTGCGAAAACACGCTTTGAGTTACGAATTGCTTCGATCTCAGCTGACTTCTCTTTCAGCTCAGAAGAAAGTTCGCCAATCAGTTTTTCAAAGTTAGCGTCTTTCTCAGCAAGCTTGGCTTCAACATCAGCCAGCAGTTTTTCTGCACCTGTTTCAACTGCGGTAACAATTGAAGCAGACTGAGCAGCTTTTTCAGCTTCTTCTTCAGCAGCTTTAGTAGCAGCCGCTTCATCTGCAGCTTTGCGCTCAGCTTCTTTCATTGCCATTGCAGCCGCAGTCTTCTCGACAGTAGCGGCTACGATAGCGTCGATATCAATATCGCTCATAGTTTTCTCCTGTGCTTCGACTTCTTCTAAGTCGGTAGGCATTGACTCCTGGGAGTCTTGTGTGAAAGATTTTTTGAACTCTTCATACTCAGAATCAGAGTCAAAGGATTTTGCTAGCGAAAAAGTTGCAGCTTGGTTAGCGGGAATCGAAACTACCGATACCTCTAAAAGTTCTGCATCCTTGATCCTAAATCCATCAGTTTCCGAAAGATATTCCGCGTCCTTGACTCGGAAACCAACAGAAAAAGCTCCAAGAACGCCGTCTTCAATTAGATTACGAACATCACCAGCAGATTTAGCAATTTTTGCTTTTAGCTGTAGACCATTGTCATCAGTACTAAGCTCAACTGCTCTGCCAATGGGACGATTGTAATCGTGATTAAATAGAATAATAGGGTTGTTTTTATAATTGTCTAGTCCACCACCTTTTGTCCATGCTTCAGAAGGGATAGTATCTCCCATTCGATCGATGTCCTTCGTGCTGGCCATCCCATTAATATAAAGCTCATTGTCTTCGGTATTAAGGGACTTCTCAAATGTTGAACCAATATGAAAGATTTTATTCATAGTGAGTCTCTTTGCGAGCCTTTCTCAGTTTATCTAAAGGGGAAAGCTCCTCTGAAGAGTCAGAAGAAATATCTACTGTCTTCGGGGTGGGTTTAACAGGCGTATGAACTATGTTTAACTTAGTTTCATAGATTTCATGCCATTCGTTTTTGAAAATCTTTTTAAGGCGTCTCATGCCTGCACCCATACTTACTGAGTGCTTTCTGAGAGCTGCGGCTGCTTCTGGGTAAAGCTTTTTTGCTTCTCCTATGTTAAGTTCTCTTCCTTCTTTCTTGAAGGCTTCGAACATACCTAGGTAAGCTTCGTGGCGTTTACTCTTCATCTGCATCTGTTTCTCCTGGAGGTCTTCCGCCTAGACTCGCGTCTACTGCGGAACCTGCGATGTTTTGTGGTATACGAATCTCATCGCAGTTATGGTCAACCATCTTGTCAAAGTTCAACTGATGTCGAGCTTCGTTTGGTGTAATAATACCTGAGTTAACCAAGGTTGTGTAATAGCTACCTGCATCTCGGAGTTCTGGCTGAAGTGCAGGAATATTTGTTACATTTGGAGTTATCTCATACCCAAAGAATCTTTCTAAAGCTGTATTAATTTTTGTTACAATAGGTAGTATAGTTTCCAAATAATATAATCTGTGATTCGGTCTAATATTTGCATTATTACCTGAATCCATAAGTACTGGAGGAACTCCAAGTACTTTCATAATCTTTTTCTCAGCGGCATCAATTGACTCTTCAAAATCCAGTTCTTTAAAGTTTACAGATGAAAGTGAGTCAAGCGTCATACCTCCATCAAGTATAAGAGGCCGTCTTCCGCCGCCTGTAGGAGAGTATTTAGTCATCCAAGATTGGATCATTCTCTCTTTATTCTTTTCGCTAATAATATCTGGGCTTTTTATTACAAGTCCTGTGACAGCTCCGTTCTTAAAAAAGTTATCCTGGAATGAAAGCATATTCACCAGCTTTGCTAGTGTGCTTCTTGCAGCTCTCAGCCTACTTGTTCCTCTGTAGATACTATTAAAGCTGTTTTCTTTGATATGAATAATTTCATCAGGGCTAAAATTAGTGCTCTTCTGAAATGTATATCCAGTCACATAAGTTTTTGTGTCTGGGATAATGTCCATGTGGTTCGCTGGAATGTGATACAGCGCAGACCCATCAAAGTAAATAAAAATATTCCCATCAAGTATATAGTCGATAATGAGGTTTCTTCGAAAGCTAGATATATCTTGAAATGGATTAGGTTCCTTGTTTAATAACAAGTCGACTTTTTTTCTACGAACATTTTCGCCTTGAGTTACAGGCTTTGCTCCTTTAATGGGCTCCCCTATGTAAAGAGGAATCTCCGCTGCATCATCTACTATCATATTGACTCCGCGATTTACAACTTCCAAATGTTCATAGTACGCAGTGTACTTCATTGGAAGCTCGCGTGAGCCAATCGGGCCTGCACCCTCTAGGCTTACTACGATCTCCTCCTGGGCGGGGTTTAGCTTTTCTACTTTATCCCCTCTATTCCAGAAGTCATACCAGGCCATATTTCTCTCTTTGTCTCTCTACCCACCTTTTCTGCTTTGCTGCAGTATGAAGTGGCGGGTTCCTCCCATAAACGGAGTGTAATTGTAAGTGATGATCGTGGCAGAGGGTGACTGTTTCATCGTACAGCTCTGCCCAGTGATCTTCTATAAATTCGTCTCGCCAGATAACAATGTACTCGTTCGTATAATGTTCTGGCCTTGCTTGTTTCTTTTCCTTAATCCACTTGTCATACATCATCGTTAATGTATAGAAGTGATGAAAGTCTAAACGGGCCTTGGTTCCGCATATTTGGCACTCTGGCCCTTTATTATATTTAGACTTAGCTTTATCGCGGATATACTTTATGGGATCACGCTTTAGCTGGGCCATGTAAACGTTTCCGTATTTCCATTTTTTAATTCTCCTGAGTTATATAAATGCTCAGAAAGATATTCCTTTAATTTAGTTTCTGCTTCTATAGCAGCTTGGCCGCTTTCTTGCTCTTCTCTCCAGTGTTTCATTTTCATCCCCAAGTGATAATAGGGTGTCCTGGACTTGGGCCAGGAACGAAGGTAGCTACTCCTTCTCACCCTTTTTATTTTATTATGTGCTCATTATATCTAGCCTTGAGCTGAAAGTCAAGAAAAATTTTTCTGAAGGTCTTAAAAGGTATAAGCAGTAGTCTTATAAGTGTATAAAGCGTACCTCAATGCATCTGCCATGTGACTCGCATCGTTGTGCACGGGCTTTTCCCGCATAAGATTGGGGTTTGGGTCCCATCTATACTGGTCAAGAGATTCCAGCACTTTGTGACATCCTTGATGAACAATAAGTCTGTTGTTGTCTACGAGGGACGCTACGTGTCCTATTCCGTCGAGTACAGACTTCTTTGCATTTATCGTAGTCAAGTCGTAATTTTGCGCCCAGTCGAATCTTGTTTGCTGCGCAGCAGCGTCTATGAATATGTAGTCAACTTGCCAGCGGTCTGCAATTTCCTTGATGTAACCCGCATGTTCCTCAGTTGTTCTCTCTGCTGCATAGTACTCTTCGAGTACATAGTATTTATCATCTGATTCGTTATATGCTATAACGACAAAGGCGGTGGGATCTTTGAAGCCTACGTCCACACCAGCTATAATATCACATCGACTAGGAATAAACTCTGATAAGTCTTCTACGCACTCGTCATAATCGAAGTTCCATACTTGCCCCTCAAATATATTGAAGTCTGCTTCGTACTCTTGCTTAAACTCAGCTTCGCTCATAGTACGACGCGCTTCATCAATATCTGATTCTGAAGCTCGCGGGTTATCCTGCCAAGTAGCTTTTATTGAAGCCCATTCAGGATAATCATTATTGAAGCCACGATTGAAGAACTTGCTAAACCAATTATTCCTACCACGAGGAGTAGAGATAAATAGAGCTTTGCTGCCGGGCTTATCGAGAGTCGGTCGAATAGCCACGTTGAAAGCAGTTTCGCCATCAGCAAGAGCAGCCTCATCAAAGAGGACAAAATCATAAGAACGACCTACTACTGAATCAATTTGATTCACCGAGCCAAGACGAATAGTAGAGCCGTTAGGCAATTCTATTACACGATCCTTAGCATTATCCTTCTGAACCTCTAAATCAAATTTCTTAATCAGATTTCTTTGTAAGTCGAAACTAATCTGCGAGAGATTATAGTTTGGAGATACAATAAGAACATGACAGCCGGGACAAAGAGCCACACACTGTGCAGCTATGTTCGCTATATAAGTCTTACCTTGCCGTCTAGCAAGTGCAGCTGTTACAAATCTATACTTCGGATTGTTTAGCGCATTAATTATCGCTATCTGCGACGGTATTGGCTGTATCCCAAGCAGCTCCAAGTAACCAGCTATCGGTACTTTCAGGAAGCTCCCGTTCGGAAGAATCCTGTCTGTCACTATGTCCTTTCTCGATATTTCCATTTAATGCTTTTTCCGCATCCTTTTTTGTAGCATATTTCTGTGCTGAGCCGATTATCTTCCAGGCATTGCCTTTTTGATAAATCATAATGTGACTCCCGTAACTAACGCGCCGAGCAGCATAAGAATCAGTGAACCACTCACGGTTAACATCAGCTTATATAATGTGTCTACGCGGTCTTTGAGCTCCTTTTGAGCCTGTTTCGTGCTCTCCTGAAACTCTCTAAGTTCATTAAACACAGTCTTCCAGCGTTCTTCGACTACCGCTTCATGGGTATAGAAGTCTTGCCGTAATACTCTGTGTTCAATCCATAGATTATCTAGATCATCCTGTGCTGTCACCTAACAACTTCTCCATGAGCTTTCCGTAGTTACCATCACCATACACATTCACTTGCGTATTACTTTGTTTCGTGATGGCAGTAGAGGCAGTTGCTTTGCTGTGATCTTGAGAGATTTTATGTGCCAGTCCTATGATGTCTACTAAGTCCTTTGACGAGTATACTTCAGATTCGCGGGCTTCTTCTATCTTGTTCTCAATAATCTCGTCTAACAATTCTGCTAGTCTAAAACGATTACGGTAGCCTTGGTCTAAGTAGACCTGATTCATATACTCTTTTACATCTGACTTTTCAATAATAGCATACACAGTATCTGGAGACACCCCGAGCTGCTCAGCAGCTACAAGGGCGCTTCCAGTGGAAAGGTAGGCATTTGCCACCTCCAAATTTTCTGGTGCTATTTTTACGATATCCATTTTTGAATTTTACCCCAAGTTGACCAAAATGTCAAGAATTATTTATGGTGGGTTCTCATAATTCCTGTCCAAACGCTGCTGAACTAAAAGTTCTCCTCCACTCGTACCAAGTGTTACGTCAACTTCTTCAATTTGATAAGCGAGGCTAAGAACTTTAATAGATGTGCTAATCGGTGCATCCGCTTGGTCATAAGTATAAGTAACTGTAAAGTTACCGGGGTTTTCGGTGTCGGCTGCAGTTGTCACGTTTGAGAGACCTTCTGGGGA
>Ga0181574_10001634_pt1:17500-20917 | contig 20917 bp, 18 predicted proteins | sample 101ome_24_FD_145600 | JGI IMG/M metagenome (GOLD analysis project Ga0181574, IMG submission 145600) | Coastal salt marsh microbial communities from the Groves Creek Marsh, Skidaway Island, Georgia - 101410AT metaG (spades assembly) | ecosystem: Environmental > Aquatic > Marine >... | reverse complement strand
AGAAATCTTAACATATTTTTATTTCTAATTCAAGATATTTTCTTAGAGTTTTTTTGAAAAACTAGTATTTTCACTTGAATAGCAATATATTATGCAAGCACTTCTATAGTTATTTAGAAAAAAGTTTTTATTAAATGTAGAATTTTTATATTTGCAAAATATACATGTATTTTACAAATATGATTATATTTAAATTTTTTAACCACCACCAACAATTGTTACTACTTCAATAATATCTCCATCGTTAAGAAAAAAAGTAGACCAATTTTTTTTAGGACAAATAAATTTATTATATTCTAAGACAAGTAAAGATTGATCATAATTAAAATAATTAATTATGTCTAATAAACTGATCATTTTATTCGTAATATATTCTTCCCCATTAAATAAAAAAGTTTTTACTTTCATTATGCGAATTTTAAAAAATCAAATATTTTATTCAGAACCTAGACGTTATATTATATAACTTAGTATACTTATTACTAGAAATAGTGTGGCGGGTGTGGCCAAGTGGTTAAGGCAGTGGGTTGTGGTTCCACCATTCGCCGGTTCAAGTCCGGTCACTCGCCCTATTTACCAATAGTCTAAATTAAAAAGTAAGAAAAATCAAACAATTACATATTAAAAATTAGTTATATGTCTCGATATCGTGGGCCAAAGTTAAGAATTACAAGACGATTAGGTAATTTACCAGGTTTAACCCAAAAAAAATCAAAAAAACTTAATCGACCTGGACAACATGGAAAAATTTTAGGCGAAGGGAAGAAAAAAACAACAGAATATGGGATGCGGTTAGAAGAAAAGCAAAAATTAAAATTTAATTATGGGTTAAGTGAAAGTCAATTGTATGCTTACCTTAAAGAAGCTCGTCGTCGAAAAGGGGTAACTGGTTTAATTTTATTACAGTTATTAGAAATGCGATTAGATACAATTTGTTTTTCATTAGGTTATGCCCCAACAATTGCTGCAGCTCGGCAATTAGTAAATCATGGACATATTATTGTTAATAATAAAGTTGTTGATATACCAAGTTTCCAATGCCAACCTTCTGATGTAATTGGGATTAAACCAAAATCATCAGTAAAAAAAATAATTGAAAACAACTTAAAAACTGTTAATTTTATTGACCCCCCTAATCATTTAACATTTGATAAAGAAAAACTTGAAGGTTTAGTAAAAAATTATTGTGCACGTAGCGAAGTTTTATTAGACTTAAATGAATTATTAGTTGTCGAATATTATTCAAGACGATAGTTAAAAACTTAAAATTTATATATTGCTTTATGCTAAAATTACGATTAAAACGAAATGGAAGAAAAAGACAACCGACATATCGATTAGTTATCATGGAAAGTACTAGTCGACGTAATGGGCGTCCAATAGACGAAGTTGGATATTATAATCCACTTACAAAAGAATCATATTTTAATCAAGACAAAATTGTTAAATGGTTAAGCTATGGAGTTCAACCTACTGAAACTGTTTTTTACTTATTAAAAAAAAGTAATTTAATTCAAAGTTAAAATTTCATTTTATTAATTATCACATAAAATTTTTGGCTTTATACAATTAGATATAATAATGTTTGAAGCAAATTTAAGATAAATTTGCTTCAAACATTATTATATCTAATTAAAGCAATCACTATTACATATGTATATGTAAAATTGCTTAAAATGTCTAATTAGAATATATTATAATACATATTAAAATATCTATTAACAAGCACAATGTTTCTATGTCACATTTTACTAAATTAAATACAAGTTTTAAGAGTGTAGTATATTTAACTTATACATTAGATAAATTAGATATTCCTTTCAGATGGGGCGACCCTTCATTTGACCCAGTTACACAAACTAGTCGTCTTGATATGGTAATTCCATCAACTAGTATTTCTGGTGATCCTTTTACTGGAAAAGTTCGAGACAGATATCAACACCATACTGATGTCGCATTTAGATGGAATGGACAAGAATATGAATTAGTTTTTGATGAGAGTTTCTGGAATCAAACATCTTCAGTTAAAAAATTCATTAGTAAGCTTTCAACAAAATATGCAGAGATAGTAGTTATTAATGAAAGTGGAAAACTTGGTTTCAATCCAATGAAAATAAAAAAATACGTCGATGGATCGTATACTATTACGTTACGACGATGGAAGAAATCTGTTTCTCCAGCTCTAACAAAAACTTTTATTTCTCCCGGGATAAATTAATAGTCGTTAAACCTTTATAGGCCAAAGTCATAAGCCCTTTGATAGATTTGCTTGTTTTATTATTGCAAAAAGATTATCAAATGTTAAAATGATAGAAAAAAGTAGCAAAGGAACCTTAATCAAAAGACAAAGTATAATTTCGAAAAATCTATTTTTAGTAGTTAAATGTTTAGAAATAATTCTCGTTGAATATATCTAAGTTTTTAACCTTACAAAAATAAACATTAATAAATAGTCGCTTTTTAAGTAAAATAATGTATTGTAAAAATACTTTTTATTGGAGAAATTTCATGGATTGGAATACTACTCAAAATTTTTCATCGAATATTGTTTTTGGTATTCTCTTATTTGCTATGATTATATATTGGATTAGTTTCTCTCTATTTAAAGAGACAAAAAATATCATACAAATTGGAAAATGGAGTGCCCTAATAGCAAACATTTTATTATTTTTTATTCTTTGTTCAAGATGGATCGTTGCTGGTTATTTTCCATTAAGTAATCTTTATGAATCATTATTATTTTTAACTTGGATATTATTAACTATTTATTTGTATATAGAATTTAAAACAAAAAGTAAATTATTAGGTGCAGTTTTATTACCTATTACCTTATTAATTAATGGATTTGCTAATTTAACTCTTTCTGCTGAAATGCAAAAATCAAGTCCATTAGTGCCTGCTTTACAATCGAATTGGTTAATGATGCATGTTAGTATGATGATGTTAAGCTATGCAACATTAATAGTCGGTTCATTATTCTGTATTTTATTTTTAGTTCTCTCAAAACTACAAGATGTTGATCTACAGTTAGTGGATGAATATACATCTTTAGTTTTTTATAATAATATATTTGATTATTATGAGGCAAAAGTTTTTTCAAGAGATACTGAATTATCTAACTCATCTAGTATTCCTTTTGATGAAGATATCCAAGAAATTGCATTTCTAAAACTTTTAAAAAGTTTAGATAATTGGAGTTATCGAATTATTGGGCTAGGATTTCCATTTTTAACTATTGGAATTATTGCGGGTGGAGTTTGGGCAAATGAAGCTTGGGGTTCTTATTGGAGTTGGGATCCAAAAGAAACATGGGCGTTAATCACTTGGCTAGTTTTTGCAACTTACTTACATTCACGTATTACAAAAGGGTGGAAAGGAAAAAAAACAGCAATATTAGGTGGATTAGGCTTTTTTGTC
>Ga0181574_10001634_pt1:5000-12500 | contig 20917 bp, 18 predicted proteins | sample 101ome_24_FD_145600 | JGI IMG/M metagenome (GOLD analysis project Ga0181574, IMG submission 145600) | Coastal salt marsh microbial communities from the Groves Creek Marsh, Skidaway Island, Georgia - 101410AT metaG (spades assembly) | ecosystem: Environmental > Aquatic > Marine >... | reverse complement strand
CCGACCAATATTCTAAAATTTCTGTTTGACTAATCAGTTGTTTTTTTTCATTTAATAAAAGTTGGATACTAGTTTCATCAATTGTTTTATAAGTAGCAATAATTTTTGAAAATACACGTCTAATACGTTCTAACGATAAACCTTGGCATGCCCTCGTTAAACTCTCTAATAATGGTTGGTTAATTTCAATATTTAAGGATTCAAATAAGCGATTTAATTCATAGTTAATTTCATTATTAATCGGCAATTGAAATTGTAAAACTGTCATTAAGTCATATAGTTCTTGTGGAATCGTTAATTCTGAACCAATGATAATAATTGTTTTGGGTTGACTTTTTAAAATTCGAGTTATATTTTTTAATTTTCGTGAAATTGAAATATCTGTTAAAAATCTATTAAAGTCTTTTAATAAAAATAATGCAGGTGTTTGGGAAGGTAAACGTTCAATAAACTCAAGGGCTTGTATTGGATTTCTTTTTGCAAATCCTTCATTATTTGGATTCTTTGTATAACCATCAATAAAATCCCAACTATAAATACTTCGATTTAAATTTGTTTTAATAGAGTTACGAATTATATATTCTACTCTATCTTCTTCAATAGTAGTAATATAGATAATGGGATAGCGTGCTTTTAGTAAAAGCTTTAATTCGTCAGTAAATTTCATAAAATTAGTCGCTCGAAATTGTGTTTAATAAATTCTTATTATATTAATTTTACATAAAAAATGATTTATTATTAGAGTAAATAATCCTTACTAACTCTAATAATGTGTTTACTTAATGACGAATTGCTAATTTTTTTCGTCCTTTTTGTCTTCGTTTTCTAATTATTTTTCTTCCTTCCGCTGTTGCCATACGTGCACGAAATCCTGATACCTTTAAAATCGAAGAACGAGTTTTATTTGATAATGTACGTTTTGTCATAAATATATTTAATTTTTTTTTTCAATAAAAACAATTTTAACCTTTATAAAATAAAGGAATGTAAAAAATCACGAATTACCAAATGTCTGATTGTTACATTTCGGTTCTGGAATAAATTATATGCTTCTTCTTTAAATTCAAATAATGGATTCCGTTGTCCATAACTTCTCCAGCCAACAGCATCTCGTAATAAAGCGATTTTTTGTAAATGTTCTTTCCATGCAATATCTGTATAATATAAAATAATTGTTCGTTCAAAAGATCGAATTAAACCAATTTGACATATTTCAAATTCGAGAACTTTTGTTTCATAAGATAACCAAAATTCTTGGAATAAATAAGTTTTTAATTGAAATGGACTTAAATTATTTAAATCATCAGTTAAACTGACTAATCTTGTTTTAAAAAGTTCTTCAATTCCAGACTGCTCTTTATTAAATTTTGGATCTTGTAATACAGTTATAATATCTTTGATAACTTGCTCGCCATACGCTAAAATAGTTTCGCGAAGAGATTGACTTTCTAAAAGTTTTCTACGTTCATAATATACTATATTGCGTTGTTTATTTAATATATCATCATAATCAAACAAATATTTTCGCCCATCATAATCTCTTTCTTCTACGCGTTTCTGAGCAGCATCTAAACTCTTAGTTAATAAGTTTGATTCTAAAGGTAAGTCATCTAAAAATTGATTCTGCATAAAATTTTGAAGGTTTGTACTTCCAAAATTACGAAATAAAGAATCTTCTAAACTTAAGAAAAAGCGAGAAGTTCCTGGATCACCTTGACGTCCACATCGACCACGTAATTGGTTGTCTATACGACGTGAATTATTTCTTTCAGTCCCAATAATATAAAGACCACCTAAATTCTTAACAATTTTATTATTAAGCATTTGAGTCTTTTTCTCAAATCGACTTAATTGAGTTAATAAAAATTTAATTGAGCATTCATATGAAGTTTTTGGAATGCGAATCTGATCAATTTCGTTTAAAAATTTTAAAATTCCAGTTGATGATAAATTTAAAAATTGCGACTCAGTAAATAACGATTTTAAAACACTTAAAACTTTTTGGGAAGTAAAATCAACATCCCTTGTTAATACTTTTTGACTTTTATAATAAACTATTATTTTATAAAGTTGTTTTCGAATTTTAAATATAATATTACCACCTAAGATAATATCAGTTCCTCGCCCTGCCATATTTGTTGCAATTGTAATACTACCAATTTCCCCAGCTTGTGCGACAATTTCTGACTCTCGTTTTACATTTTCTGGTTTTGCATTTAATAATTTATAGGATAATTTATATTCTTCTAATAAATCTGCAAGCATTTCAGAATTTTCAACAGTTGTCGTACCAATTAAAATAGGTTGTTTTGTTTTTGCAATAGTTTTACATTCTTTGGCAATTGCAGTCCATTTTGTTAAGCTATCTTTAAAAACAAAATCTGGTAAATCTTTACGAAGGTTTGGTCGAGCAGTTGGTATTTCTTCAACAGATAAATTATAGATTTTCTCAAATTCGACTTCAGAAGTTTTACCTGTACCAGTCATACCCGATAGTTTTGGATATAATAAGAAAAAGTTTTGATACGTAATTGACGCCGCTGTTTCTGTATTTTGTCTAATTGGAACACCTTCTTTTGCCTCAACAGCTTGATGTAAACCATCATTCCATCGGCGGTCCGGCATTATTCGACCTGTAAATTCATCAACAATTACAATTTGATTGTTTTGGACAATGTAATGTACATTTCGGAAAAATAAAGCGGTTGCTTTAATTGCACTCAAAATATAAGGAATCCATGGGTCATTTGGATTATATAAATCATCAATTTGTAAAATCTTTTCAATTTGAGTTGTACCTTGTTCAGTTAAAATAATATTTCTATTTTTTTCATCAACTTTAAAGTGAACATTAACTTCTAAATATTCAGCAATCTCTGCCGATACAATATATTTATCAATACAAGTCTCAATAGCTTGTGAAATTATTAAAGGAACTTGTGCTTCATCAATAAAAATTGAATCAACTTCATCTACTATGCAATAATTAAAAGGTGGTAAAACAACTTGAGTAAGATTAGAAGCCATATTATCACGTAAATAATCAAACGCTAGTTCATTATTTGTAACATAAGTAATATCAGCTTGATAATTTTGCTGTCGTTCACGAAAAGCCATATCTTCTTGAATTAAACCAGTATTTAACCCCAAAAATCTATAGATTTGTCCCATTGAAATTTGATCACGACTTGCTAAATAATCATTTACTGTAACAATATGAACACCTTTACTTGTTAATGCATTTAGAACAGCTGGTAAAGTTGCTACTAAGGTTTTCCCTTCACCAGTTCGCATTTCACTAATCTTTCCACTATTTAAAACAAGTCCCCCAATCATTTGAACATCAAAATGACGAAGGCCTAGTGTTCGAAAACTTGCTTCTCGCGTAATTGCAAATGATTCAGCAATTAAGTCATTTAAGTCTTGGGTCTCATTATATCGCTTTTTTAATTGAAAAGTTTTATTTCTTAATTCTGTATCAGTTAACGTTTTTAAATTTGCTTCAAGTGATGTAATTTGATTAATTAAAGTCTGATATTTATTTATAACTGAAGGTTTAATAAATGGATTTTTTAGCATTTTTAAGAATTTCGAAAAATCAACTAAGCAATAATATTTATTCGTTTATGTTGAGCATCTTTATAATCAAATTTTACAGTACCATCAACTAATGCAAATAACGTAAAATCTTTTCCATACCCAACATTAGCACCTGGCTTAAATTTCATTCCTCTTTGACGGATTAAAATATTTCCTGCTTTTACTTTTTCCCCCCCAAATCTTTTAACTCCTAATCGTTTTGCATTTGAATCACGACCATTTTTTGTACTACCTGCACCTTTTTTATGGGCCATAGTTATATTCCTTAAAGTTTAATTATTATAAATAAAATTTATTCTTTATATCTTTTTAATTTAACGTATGTATTTTAGTGTTTAATAACTTATAGAGCTAATACGAATTCTAGTTAAATTTTGACGATGACCTTGCTTTTTACGAGTCTTTTTTTTAGGTCTCATCTTATACACAATGGTTTTAGGACCACGTAAATGTTTTAAAATTTTTGCTTTAACTGTTAATGTATTTAAATAAGGAATTCCTATTTTTACACATGTACCAGATTCACAATTTGCATTTGCTAATAAAACCCGATTTAAAATAATTTCTTTCCCAACTTCGATTGGAATCCGATTTACATCGTACCATCGTGACGGTTCCATCCAAAACTGTCTTCCACTAATTTCTACTATTACATAATTAACATTATTGGGTATATCCATAAATATTTCCTCCTTTTATTACATAATATTACAAAATAAATTTAATTTAAGTCAACTTGAATTAGAAATAGATAAATTTATAAATTTTTAATTAACCATAATTCATGATAAAAAAACTCAAAGGCTTTGGATCTCTCTAAATATGGATTTGTAATAATTGACAATGTTCGATTTATTTGAGTGCTTTCAATAGGTAAAATTTTAATCATCTCTAACTCGAGTTCTTTTTCTATTGCTATAGATGAAACAAAAGCAGCACCTAACCCCAAACTGACGGCTGTTTTGATAGCTTCAATTGAATTTAATTCCATAAGTACATTAAATTGTTGAGTTTGAATCTGATTTTGAATTAAAAGATTATTTATAAATCTATACATTGTAGAGTTTGATTTTAACGTTATAAAGTTTAAATGATAAATATCATCTTTACTAATTTTTTTTTTACCAAAAGAATGAACCTGTGAAACTATTAGAACCACTTCATCGTCAATAAAATTTTCAATTTCTAAATTTTTTTTTAAACCAATAGGAATATCTCCCCCTACAATAGCAATATCAAGATTTTGATTTGCAACTTTTTTTGCAATAATCTGGGTTGAGTTAATCTCAATATGTAAATTAATTTGCGGATAGTTTTGTGCAAATAATGTTACGATACGTGGTATTAAATAGGCCCCAACTGTTTGACTTGCCCCTACTTTTAAGTTACCTCTTTCTCCATCTTTTAGGTCATTTAAAGCACGACAACTTTCTTCACATAAAGCAAGGATTCGTTCTGAATATTGAAGAAAGAGAATTCCAGCTTCAGTTAATGAGATTTGATTTCCAGTGCGATGCAGTAATAAAACACCTAAATGATGTTCTAAAGTTTTAACTTGTTTACTTAACGTAGGCTGAGAAACAAAGAGAATTTCAGCTGCTTGAGTAAAACTTTTTTCAGATGCAATGGCTTTAAAAATCCGTAATTGTTGTAAAGTAAAGGGAAGAACCATAAAAACAATATTCAAACTAATTAATAAAAGAATTTTTATACGTGCGGATGGAGAGACTCGAACTCTCAAAACAAAAGTTACTAGGACCTAAATCTAGCGCGTCTACCAATTTCGCCACATCCGCTCATTTAAATGTACTAGATTTATTTAACATTTAATATTTAATGTAAAGATTGTTAATTCTGATTTAATAAATCTACTATTTTTCTTACTATAATCTTTAATTCTAGTAAGAAAAATAGTAGATTTATTCTTCAACATATAAACGATAGACAAAACTTGTAGTTTTACCTCGTAGAATTGATTTTGCTAAGGATAAAGATTTTTGTGCTGATTTTGCTGCTTTTCTTTTCCAATTAGCTTTACGACTATTTTTCTTTGCTTTTGATGTCCGTTTTTTAGGTACAGCCATAATTTTTATCTTTATTTAAGATATTTTTTAATCTAAACATATTGTACACAATAGAATTTAATTTGTCTATATTTGTCTAGAGTCATCTTAAAAAAGTTAAGTAAAGTCAATAAAAACTATGATTAATTAAATTAAAAAAAAGTACATAAAACTATACAAGACTATTTTTATTTTTTTTAGTCTTGTAATAGTTTTTTAACGCGATAAACGTTGAATTTGTTGAATTGCTAAACGACCAATATTAAATAAAGCCCATGACGCTGCTACTAAAACAGGAGCAGCAATTACTAGTAAACGAGTATCCATAACTGATAGTCCTTTAGAAATGTTAAAATTTAAATACAGAAAATAATATTAATGACTAGTATTATATCTAATATTATATACAAAACTTTAAATATTTTTAAAGAATAATTTTTTTATTCTTTAAAAATATTTAAAGTTTTACGTCATTATTATTTGTAAAATCGGAGTTTAAAACTTTGGCATTGAACTATCTTCCCAGGAGGTCCCCCCCCAAGTATTGTCGTCGATTTATAACGTTTCACAACTGAGTTCGAGATGGATCAGTGTGGTTCCGCTCAGTACACTAAAAACACCAAAGCAGAAAATCTTTAAAATAAGATTATTTTAAAGATTTAAAAAATTCAAGTCCTCGATCTATTAGGACATCTCAGCACATACATTACTGTACTTACACTTGATGCCTATCAAACGGTTAGTCTTACCGTGATCTTACTCACTTACGTGATGAGAATACTTATCTTGAGGTGGGCTTCCCACTTAGATGCTTTCAGCGGTTATCCACTCCATACATAGCTACCCAGCGTTTACCGTTGGCACGATAACTGGTACACCAGAGGTATGTCCTTCTCGGTCCTCTCGTACTAAAGAAGGCTCCTCTCAATATTCTAACGCCTACACCGGATATGGACCGAACTGTCTCACGACGTTCTGAACCCAGCTCGCGTACCGCTTTCATGGGCGAACAGCCCAACCCTTGGGACGTACTACCGCCCCAGGATGCGATGAGCCGACATCGAGGTGCCAAACCTCCCCGTCGATGTGAACTCTTGGGGGAGATCAGCCTGTTATCCCTAGAGTAACTTTTATCCGTTGAGTGACGGCCTTTCCACTCAGTACCGTCAGATCACTAAGACCGACTTTCGTCCCTGCTCGACTTGTAGGTCTCACAGTCAAGCTTCCTTATGCCTTTACACTCTAGATACGATTTCTACCCGTTCAGAGGAAACCTTTGTACGCCTCCGTTACCATTTAGGAGGCGACCGCCCCAGTCAAACTGCCCGCCTGAAACTGTCCTTTGACCAGATCATGATTCAAAGTTAGAAATCTAACATTACAAGAGTGGTATCTCACTGATGGCTCCAATAATCCCACAAGATTATCTTCAACGCCTCCCACCTATACTGCGCGAATAAAGTCCAATTTCAATTTCAAGTTACAGTAAAGCTTCATAGGGTCTTTCTGTCCTGGTGCAGGTAGTCCGCATCTTCACAGACAAGTCTATTTCACCGAGTCCCTCTCCGAGACAGTATCCAAATCATTACGCCTTTCGTGCGGGTCGGAACTTACCCGACAAGGAATTTCGCTACCTTAGGACCGTTATAGTTACGGCCGCCGTTCACCAGGGCTTCAGTTACCAGCTTCGCTATTGCTAACCGACTTCTTTAACCTTCTGGCACTGGGCAGGCGTCAGCCCCCATACATCGTCTTACGACTTAGCGGAGACCTGTGTTTTTGATAAACAGTTGCTTGGATCTTGTTATTGCAACCCTATAAATAGGGCACTCCTTCT
>Ga0181574_10001627_pt1 | contig 20945 bp, 16 predicted proteins | sample 101ome_24_FD_145600 | JGI IMG/M metagenome (GOLD analysis project Ga0181574, IMG submission 145600) | Coastal salt marsh microbial communities from the Groves Creek Marsh, Skidaway Island, Georgia - 101410AT metaG (spades assembly) | ecosystem: Environmental > Aquatic > Marine > Intertidal zone... | reverse complement strand
CCCCTATACCAATCCCCAATGCGACCGCTATCGCGATACGACGAGGACTCAGCCCTTCTCGCAGCAACTGCTTAATCAGTTGAGTGGATTTTTTAAACATGAGACTACCAACTCCCTCGTCCGACACCGCCCCTTACAACAAGTCCTCACATTTTCCAACTGCACACGAAACAATGTCCGGATCGGGCCCCATCCTTTTATAAACTTGCAATCGTCGAGCCCCGGCAATAACAAGGTTTCAAGCCTACAAACAAGGGCGGAAAGATCGATTTATGCAGTCTGCAAAAGATATAGTTGAAGAGGACCTTGCGATCATGTGCAAGGATCTCGAGGAAGAACTGGCCACCATGGCAGGCAAACGCCTACTCATCACCGGGGGAGCAGGCTTTTTGGGATATTATCTGGTCAAAATCATCCTTTGGCACAACAAGCACTGCGCTGCGGAGCAGACCATCGACCTCACCGTTTGGGAAAACTACATTCGTGGAATTCCCAGTTGGCTGCAGGAACACGAAAGCGACCCCACAATGACGCTCGCGGAACATGACATCACTCATCCGCTTCCTGCCGACATGGGTGACTTCCAATTTATTATTCATGCGGCATCTATTGCCTCGCCGATGTACTATCGCAAATACCCGATAGAAACCATGGACGCAAACGTACGAGGCTTGCGCTACCTACTGGACTACTGCAAAGAGCAGAAAGACCGGGGCACTCCGGTAGAAGGCTTTCTCTTTTATTCCACCAGCGAAATTTACGGTGATCCACAACCAGAGAACATCCCCACGCCTGAAACATACCGGGGCAATGTAAGCTGCACCGGTCCACGCGCCTGTTACGATGAGTCAAAGCGATATGGCGAAACCCTGTGCGTCAACTTTGCACAACAGTATGACTTGCCTGTCAAGACTGCACGACCCTTCAATAATTATGGACCCGGACTGAAGATCACCGACAAGCGCGTACTTCCCGATTTCGCTCGTAACGTCTTGAATGGGGAGGACATCGTTATGCTCTCTGACGGATCTCCTACCCGTACATTCTGCTATATCACCGATGCCATCACCGGGTATTACAAGATCCTCATCAAGGGCCAACCGGGAGAGGCATACAACATCGGCGTCGAAGAGCCCGAAATCTCCATGGCAAAACTTTCAGATAAAGTTGTCGCCCTCGGTAAAGAGTACTTTGGCTACGAAGGTCAGGTTATTCGGCAGCAAAGCGAAGATAAAGAATACCTTACCGATAATCCAAATAGACGTTGCCCCATCATCACAAAGGCCCGTGAAGAATTGGCCTACGCTCCAAAAATCGATATCGATGAGGGTCTACGCCGCACCATGATCTGGTACAGCGAAAACATGAAGGCACCGGAAGCCTGATGAAAATATCCGTTGTAGGAACCGGATACGTAGGCCTCGTATCGGGAGTATGCCTCGCCGCAAAAGGGCATGATGTCACTTGCATCGACGTCGACCAGGCAAAGGTCGATATGATCAACCGTGGCCACCCCCCCATTTACGAAGAAGGACTTGAAGACCTGCTCAAGAATCTGGTGGGCAAGAATCTGCGCGCAGATACCAATCTTCAGAAGGCCGTGCTCGACACCGACCTCTCCCTGATCGCGGTCGGCACTCCATTCAAGGGCGACGAAATCGATCTTCAATATATCCAACAGGTTTCCCGTGACATCGGTGCAGCCATTAAAAATAAGGATGCCTATCACGTGGTCGTGGTCAAAAGCACCGTCGTGCCAGGCACCACGGATCGCGTCGTACTGCCCTTACTGGAGGAATCATCCGGGAAAAAAGCTGGTATAGATTTCGGGGTTGGCATGAACCCTGAATTCCTGCGAGAGGGCGTCGCGGTCAACGATTTCATGGAGCCGGACCGCATCGTGCTCGGCGGCATAGACCAGCCAACGCTCGCTGTTATGGACCAACTTTACACGGTATTCGATGGTGTAGACATCCTGCATACCAATCCCCGCACGGCGGAGATGATCAAATATACAGCCAACTCCCTCCTCGCGACCATGATCTCGTTTTCTAACGAAATCGGCAATCTCTCGGCAAAAGTCGGGGATATTGACGTGACGGAAGTCATGAAAGGCGTACATCTGGATAAGCGGCTCAGCCCCATTCGAGAAGACGGGGAACGCATTACACCCAGCTTTACGACCTACATAGAAGCCGGGTGCGGATTTGGGGGCAGTTGCTTTCCCAAGGATGTGAAAGCACTCATTGCCCATGGCAAGAAGTTCGGTCAGGCCATGTCATTACTGGATTCGGTCATCGAGGTGAACGAAGACCAACCCAACCGGATGATTGAACTGCTGAACAAACATTTTCCAGATCTCAACGGGGTAACCGTCGCGGTGCTCGGACTGGCTTTCAAGCCGGGTACCGACGACATTCGTGAATCGCCCGCTATCCCCATCATATCTCGCCTGCTTGAAGCGGGCGCTACGGTGCAGGCCTTCGACCCCATCGCAGAAAAAGAAATGAAGCATCTCTATTCCGAAGAGCAGGTATGCTATTGTCAAGAAATTGACCATGCGATCCGCGGAGCTCAGGCCGTACTGCTCGTAACCCGGTGGCCCGAGTTTGCCGCATTACCGAATATGCTGGATAAAGATGTCTTGCTCGTGGATGGTCGCCGTATGCTCCCCAAAGATTCCATCGCACGCTACGAAGGGATTGGACTCTAATCATGGCCGGCAAGGTTCTCGTGACCGGTGGCACCGGCTTCATTGGCCGACACACCCTCGCACCGCTGATTGAGAAAGGCTATGAAGTTCACGCTACCGGGCGCAAGCAGATTGATGCACCGGCAGCGGCCACGCTTCATTCCGTGGACCTGCTTGACCACAACGCCCAGTGCGCGCTTTTCGACGAGGTGAAACCCGACTACCTCCTGCACTTTGCATGGTATGTCGAACCCGGAAAATATGTTTCCTCCTTCATCAATTACGCATGGCAAGCCGCCACCCTTCATATGCTTGACCAGTTTAAATCTACTGGTGGACAACGAGCCGTACTTGCGGGCACGTGCTTTGAGTACGAATTCGGCGAAGCTCTGCTTCGCGAGGACGATTCACCCGCCACCGCCAATACCTTGTACGGACAGGTGAAGAACGCACTCCGACAGGAGGTTGCGGCGTGGTCGAGGAGTAACGATCTGCCCTGCGCCTGGGGGCGCATCTTCTACCTGTATGGTCCGCACGAATATGAAAAACGACTCGTCGCCGCGGTGATCAACAACCTGCTGCTCAACCAAGCCGCACCATGCTCCGAGGGGAACCAGATTCGAGACTTCATGCATGTACAGGATGTCGCGAATGCATTCGTGGCTGTGTTGGAATCTGAAATTACAGGAACCATCAACATTGCTTCCGGGGTTGATGACACCATCCGGGATGTGGTCAACATGATCGGAGAATTCACCGGGAATACCGACCAACTGGACTTCGGTGCTTTCCAACCCCGCCCCGGCGACCCCGAATCCGTACTGGGTGACGTCACGAAACTACGCGAAACCGTTGGCTGGTCGCCAAATTATGATTTGCGATCAGGCATTGAGCACACCGTTACCTGGTGGCGGGAGCAGCTCGCTTCGGAAAAGGCCCTTTAACCATGCCGCCACCAATCACCGACTTCCCTCTCTCCCAGAGAATCGTTTTTGACAAACCAGCGGGACAGGCTAAAACCTACGCTGCGGTACTACCTCTCGAAACATTTTTTAGACGATACAGGATCAACGTATGAATATCTCTATCCTTGGATCCGGCATGGCCGGCTACGGCGCCACCTACCACCTTCGCAATGCAGGCATCACCCCTACGGTATACGACAAAAATGCCTACCCCTTCGGGCATACCGTGTCCTACGAACATCCCGGTGAGGGATTTATATTTGATGACGGACCACACGTATCTTTCACCAAAGACGAGCGCATCAAAAATCTCTTCGCAGAATTCCTCGGCGGTGAATTCGAAGAATTTGCTACTACGGTGGATAACTGGTGGCACGGCCATTGGGTCAAACACCCGGCAATCTGTAATCTCCACGGACTGCCCATTGATATGGTCACCAACGCGATTACTGATTTTGTGGACGCGCAGCACACAGAGAAGCCCGATTCTTTCGCAAATTACGAAGAGTGGCTACTCGCCTGCTACGGGAAAACCTTTTACGAAAATTTTCCCAAGGATTACACCATTCGCTACCACACCGTCGAACCCAAGCAGATGAGTACAGACTGGCTGGGCCCTCGTCTGTACCAGGCCGACCTCGGCGAGGTGGTACGAGGTGCACTCACCCCTGAAACCGAAGACGTCCACTATATCAAGGGATTCCGCTACCCGAAAGCCGGTGGGTTTCAATCTTATCTCAAGCCGTTCCTCGACTGGGTAGACATCACTCTGAACCACCAATTGATTCGAGTCGACCCAAAGGCCAAGATCTTGCATTTCGGAAATGGCGAACAGAAACCTTATGAGCATCTGATCTCATCCATTGCCTTGCCCGATTTCATTCCCATGATCGATGGTACACCACAAGACGTACTCGATGCTGCGGAGAAACTGGCCTGTACGTCATGCGCCCTCGTAAACGTCGCAATCAATCGGGAAGATATCTCCAACTCGCACTGGACGTACTTCTACGATATGGACTACTCATTCACTCGCCTGAGTTTCCCGCGGAATTTATCCCCACACACGGTGCCTGACGGCTGCTCCGCAGTCCAATGCGAGGTCTATTTCTCAAAAAAATATAAACCGGTCGATTGCACACCAGACGAGTGTATCGAACCCGTTATCCGTGATCTACGTCGCTGCGGCCTGATAAAAGATAACGACGAAATCGTTTTCAAGAACGCCACCTGGGCGGAATATGCCAACGTGATTTTCGACCTTGAACGCGCACAAAATCTCGAAATCGTGCATGGCTATCTTGCTGATATCGGCATACATCGAGCCGGCCGTTATGGGGACTGGGGCTACATGTGGACCGATGATTCATTCAAGAGCGGGGAGCGAGCGGCGCAGGAAATTCTCGACTCCGCAACCCGTTGATATGTGACTCGCCGACTGAGTGGGCGGCGCGCCACCCACCCAGAGTATCGACTTTACAGCATGAAGGCGCGATATCGTAGACTTTTTTATCGACCGGAAGGACCCCTCTGGCGAAATATAAGCACGCTATGCATAAGACTATGAAAAAATGGTGCTCCCACTTGGTGGTAATACTCCTTCTATTTATCTCCGGATGCTCGGAATCCTCCAGCAACGGTGCAAGTAGCAATGAGCCTCTATCCATGCAAACCGGCAGCCTCAAGGAATTTACCGGTGCCCCAGCCCGCATGGTCTGGGTTCGACAAACCGAGGGGGATAACAGCGATGCATATTGCGAATCCCCCTTACACCAGATCATGGGCTATGACACAGAGGATGGTAAAGGGGAGCGCATAATCCTTTCTCTCAAAGGAGCGTATCGGAAGCCCCTGCTCACCGAGGATGGACGTCGCGTGGTGTACAATAACTTCGCGGAAAAGACGGTACATGTAATAGATTTCGACGGAACCAACGCAAAAAAAATTGCTGCCGGCATTGCGGCCGAAGTATGGCGCGACCCACAAACAGGCACCGACTGGGTCTACTTCGTACTCCCACCCTATACCGATGAATTGTACGCGGGAAAAGCAATGATGCGTTGCCCTATTGACGCTCCGGACCAACAGGAAGTGGTCTGGGACAAAACCCAGGTCAATCCAGACAACTTTCAGCTCAGCCGTGATGGCACCACTGCTGCAGGATTGTTTCCCTGGAACACCGCGGGCATTGCCAGCCTACCCAACGGTAAATTTTCACAATCGGGAAACGGGTGCTGGACCTCCATGGCACCCGACAACAGCAAAGTAATGTGGGTGTTCGATGGCCAACATAAAAACGTATTGTTTGTTCGACCCGGCGCGTCCAGCGGAAAAAAAATTCGCTTGAATTCCGCCGAGCCTAATCGGAAGTGGGAGGTTTACCATCCACGCTGGAGCAACCACGTTCGCTTTCTGGCACTCACAGGCCCTTACCGAGTGAAGAAAGGCCACGATGCCATCCACGGAGGTGGTCCCGGCATCAATGCTTTTATCGGGCGATTCGACGAAAACTTTACGAAAATTGAAGCGTGGTATGAGGCCACCTATGCAGATAACGCCGATTTTTTTCCGGATTTATGGATAGCTGGTGGAGACCAGGCTCAACTCAACACGTCCAACGATATTCCTGTGATCGCCAAGCAATTCGATCAGTGGCCCGGAGAAACCAGCCGTTTGAAATTCCTGTTCGAGAACAAGAAGAAAAATGATTTCGTGAATCCCGACACAAACGAACAAGTATTCTGCCGCATTACCGCCCGGGGACGCGCTCGCTACGACCGCCACATGCAACTCAAACTGAACCAGGGGTATGTTACCCCCACCGAACTCGGCCCCGATCTATTGAACGACGTGAGAAAAACCAACGAATTCACGCTCGAGTTAACGGTTTCTCCAGACCACATTCACAAAAAAGGCTCGGTTCTTATCGCTCAAGCCGAAAGCCTCACATCCGGCAACTTCATGGTTGCGTATTATCAAGGCCGATTGGACTTCCTTCTGGGCACGAGTGAACAAACCTTCGGCAGCGATCATGCGATTACCTGCTTCAAACTACCACCCGGCCAGAACAGCCACATCATCATTACGGTGAAAGGCGATGAAGTCGCTTACTATCTGAATGGCCAGGGAGAAACGTTCCATGGACTTGAAGGCGACCTCTCGAACTGGACAGAGCGTCCTCTGGTTATTGGCGGACTGGCCAATGGTGAGTTTGACTTTCAAGGCACCATGGAAGGAGTCGCTCTGTACTCCCGGGCATTGGATGCGGGAGAAGTATTAGGCCATTACCAGACCTACATGAAACGCTTTGCTGACCGAAAAGAGGCAACACGGTTCAAAGTACAAGCCAAACTCAACACCATCACCCCCACCCCCAACGAGATTGGTGCTTACACCCGAGGCATGTGCGAATATGAATATGAGGTAGTATCTGGAGACCTCCCTGAAGACTCCATTATCGTACGCCACTGGACGATGTTCGACCGCAAAAAGGTAGATCTTGGCAAGGTTGTCGGAAAAACCTATCATCTGGAGCTTGAACGCATCGAAGATCATCCCGAACTTGAAGGCGAACGGGTAACCAGCGCGTTGGATGACCCGCTGCTCGACGTATATTTTGCGATAGAATAGATGCCGGCACCGGCAATTTTTTCCGGCAAAAAACACAATAAAGGCTTCGTAAAGTCGTTTTACTGGATGAACCATTCTTAATGGCGTCATTCGTAGTTCCGAGAGCACGATAAAATTAGAGGTACGATCATGAAAAAGATGTTATCTGCACTGCTTGTCTGCTTTTTATGCAGGGCCTTCGCCGGCGTGGAACAGCATCCGCCTCAATCAGCGATCAACGGCTTGATGAATGAATACTACGCCGCTCAGAAAGTCACACCTCTACCTGCGATCAGCGATCAGACATTTGTACGTCGAGCCTATCTGGACATTGCTGGTCGCATACCGACCTACGAAGAGTGCACCACCTTTCTGGGCAGTAAAGATCCATACAAACGTGACAAGCTGGTTGACGATCTACTGGACTCTCCGGCATTTAATTCGCACATGTTCAACTGGTGGGCAGACCTGCTGCGGCTAAAATCTCGTCTGAGCAATCAGATACCGGGCGGACAGGAATACATCGATTGGATCAAGCAATGCATCGAGGATAATGTTCCCTTTGATCAGGTTGTCTACGCATTGATAACCGCCGAAGGTTACCCCCACGAAAACCCTGCGACCGGTTACTACATGCGGGACACGGGCATGCCTCTCGACAACATGTCCAACACCGCACAAATATTTCTCGGCACTCAACTACAATGTGCACAGTGCCACGACCACCCTTTCGATGATTGGACGCAAAAGCAGTTTTACGAGCTGGCAGCACATACATACGGAGTACAAACCCGAATCCGCCCGCAAAACCAAGAGGCATTTCAAGGCGTCATGGAACATGCCCGCCGGGAACGCATGCAGGCCTCGCGCGATGGTGACCGTGCCATGTTCCGCGCATTTCAGGAAATCTTCGCACCCTTTGCTTTCGGCGCCAAAGAATCCATCCGCCCACTCCGCCTGCCCAAGGACTACCAATACGATAACGGAAAGCCGAACGAGACCGTCGAACCCCGGGTAATCTTTGGCGAGGCAGCAGCCACCAGCAAAGGCGTTCCTGCTCGAGAATCCTACGCGAACTGGATTATCTCACCGGAAAACCCTCGCTTTACCAAGGTGATTGCCAATCGCATGTGGAAGAAGGTGATGGGCCTGGGACTCTTCGAACCCGTGGACGACTTTACCAGCGAACGAGAGATCACCCATCCCAAACTCCTCGATTATCTTTCGACCCTGATGACCGATGTGGATTATGACCTCAAAGAATTCCTTCGGACTCTGTACAAGACGGATCTTTATCAGCGAGAAAAGAACACGAAGGATATTCGTCATGACGAAACATGGCATTTCACAGGTCCCATCATGCATCGCATGACCGCAGAACAGATCTGGGACTCCATGATGACCCTCGCTATCAAGGATCTTGACACCAAGTCGGGACCACGCGTTACTCAGCGTTACGGCGACCTCGAGGCCCGGGCAAAGAATCTAAAAGGAAAATCAAGCGAGGAGATTTTCACCATGGCCAAGGACCTTGCCGACCTCGAGAAAGGATTAATCACCAAACAAGCCTCGCTACGCCAGAGAGCCCAAGATATGGGCAACGACCCGGCAGAGCGTCGACGCCTCGCCCGAGAACAAAACCAATACCAACGTGAACGCCGTATAAAGACGAATGAGATCCTCGGCATCGACCAGGGCGGCGGTGAGATGATGGGTGCCAGTATGATGTCACCGAATCCCCGCAACCGGATGGAACAACAATTTGTACGGGCTTCCGAATTGCCCTCTCCAGCCCAGAACGGACACTTTCTGCGACAGTTCGGTCAATCGGATCGTGAGGTCATCGAAAATGCAAATACCGAAGCTTCCGTGCCCCAGGTGTTGGCCATGATGAATGGACAGTTCTCACAAAATTTACTGCACGAACGATCCATGCTACGTCGAACGGTTTCAGAGGGAGATGGATTAACCGAAATGATCGACCGCTTGTTTCTGACCGTACTCAGCCGTAAACCTGATGCCTCGGAGCGCCAGATCATTGCCCAACAATTCAAGAAGCGCGGCAAGATGGCCATGCAGGACATTACCTGGGCACTAGTCAACACCCAGCAATTTGTATTTATACCCTAACCAGAGAGTCCCTCATGAACACATGGATGAAAGACCCGATCGAACGCCGTCAGTTCATTACCAATGCGGCCAAGACCTTGCTTGGAGTAAGTGCACTGCCTGTCGGAGTTCACGCCAGACCGACGGTTGCTACCGGAGGCAAAGCCAAACGTGTTATTTATCTCTACATGGCTGGAGGAATGAGCCAACTCGACACCTTTGACCCAAAGCCCGATAATCGCGCGGTACAAGGTCCGGTTAGCGCCATCAAAACCAAGTTAACCGGAGAGCGCTTCAGCGAATATGTACCCCGCCTGGCAGCCATGGCCGATAAATTTGCAACCGTGCGTTCGCTGGTCAGCACACAGGGTGCGCACGAACAGGGCACATACTTCATGCATGCAAGTTACATTATGCGAGGAACCATTCGGCACCCCGGACTTGGCGCGTGGATTCAGAAACTTGATGGTGTCCACAATGAGCGGCTGCCTGCCAGCGTAACCATTGGCGGCGGCAGTCGTGGTATCGGAGCTGGCTTCATGGAAAGTCGCTTCTCTCCGCTGGCGATCGGAAATCCGCGACAAGGTCTGCAAAACAGTAAGCTTCCGCCCCACGTTAACAATAACACATTCGAGGATCGACTTGATTTAGCCGATGCTTTCGATCGTAATTTTCACAAAACGTATAATCTCAAACAAACCCGCGCATACAAAGACATGTACACGGATGCGGTGAAACTCATGAAGAGTAAGGACCTCGAGGCTTTTGACATAACCAAGGAGCCAAAGAACATCCAGGAGGCATATGGTGATAATAACTTTGGTCAGGGTGTCCTCCTCGCCCGCCGACTGATTGAAAACGATGTACGCTTTGTCGAAGTAACATCAGGTGGATGGGACACACACACCAACAATTTCACCTCGGTACCTGATAAAGCTGAGGAGCTTGATCAGGCTTTAAGCACGCTTCTTAAAGACTTGGACAGCAGAGGCCTCCTCGATGAAACCCTGGTTGTAGTGGCCACTGAATTCGGTCGTACTCCAGAGATCAATTCCAACGACGGGCGCGATCACTCACCCACCGGCTTTACCTGCCTCCTCTCCGGCGGCGGCATTTCAGGCGGACAAGTCTACGGAAAAACAGATGAAAACGGAAAACACGCAACAGACAACGAAGTCACTGTTCCTCAATTCAATGCCACGATTGCCCATGCGCTGAATCTACCACTCGACCATGTGGTTATGTCACCCAGTGGCCGTCCATTTACCGTTGCTCACAAGGGCAAGCCGGTCATGGACCTATTTGGGTAATCTTCCGCCGCACGATCTATCGCGTCGAAAGGCCTGTACTTCAGAGTTCATACGGTCACACAATCGGCATTAAACTACTTGCCCATCCTCATCGAGCTCAGGATAGGGCAAACCTTTTTCACGATAATGCCGACTGATGCGTGGGTAACATTCCTCAAATACTCGAGTACGAAGCGTCGCCTCGTCTTCCATTACTCGCTGATAGAAACCAGCAGCTAAACGTTGTCGCTGCGCCTCAAACAGTAATACCGCAGCAGCCACTGAAACGTTCAAGGCACCCACTACACCCATCATGGGTATGATCACATTGACATCCGCCAACTGCACAGCCTCCTCACTCAGACCTTCCCCTTCGTTACCCATCATGATCGCGGTCGGCTGTGTAAAATCATAGTCGCGAAAATCGATTGCATCCTCGCCTAAATGCGTCGCAACGATGGTAAACCCTTCCTTCTTCAGTGATGCACAAGCTTGCGCTGTGGTAGAGTGCGTTTCCACCGTAACCCAGCGATGCGCGCCTCGCCCGGCCAATCCCCGCAGTTTGACCGGTTCCGGGGCAATGGCATGAACCCGCTCGACGCCTACCGTTTCTCCCGTGCGCGCAATTGCGGCGAGATTATGCACTTTTTCGAGGTTTTCATACAATACGGTCAGGTCGTGCTGACGCTGCCGCAAAGCACGATACACTTTATGATAGCGCTCCGGAGTCATGATTGTGGCACGTAGGGCGGATGCGCATCGATGAAGTCTACCACATCGATAGGCTCGTCAAAAATTCCAATCGATTTTGCATAAGCACGCCCACCGGTAAACGTCTCCAACATGGGATAGAGTCCGATGTCCTCCTGATAATACTGCTTATCAAGAAACACCATCGGACTGACCAACTTGAAGGTGCCATAGTGATTCTGACACAAGTCCATAAATACTTCCTGCAACGTACCGGCCGACCCTTTTGCATAGATCACTCCTGACGTCGCAATCGCCAGCAATCCATCTTCTCGAAGACTGTTCGCAAAGTATTTTGCAATGTGCTGCGAGAACAGGTTACTGGGTTCGTGGCCATAGAACCAAGTCGGAATGGCCAGGCTTTCCCGGCCTTCGGGAAAGCGCTCCACTACACGCGCTGCAGCAGGGGTAAAATCTTTTGACGTATAGGTTGGCGCAACCTTCAGGATCTCAAGGGCTTCATCCAATGCCGTATCATCATAACCCGCCAACCATGCCCCAAGATTCGAGGCCTCCATAATGCCTGGGCCACCACCAGACACCACAAAATATCCGCGCCGAGTCAACTCGCGTGCAATCTCGCATACCTTACGGTAATTTTCATCCGTCCGTGGGGTTCCGTGTCCCCCCATAATGCCTACCGGCTTTTTTTCTACGCCATCATCTCGCCCGGACAACAAAGCGGTCAGAGCATTATCGATGGCATGGTCGTGTATTCTCTGCGACAACGCCTCGATGATATCCGCACCCCGCTTACGATGATACGAAAAATGGTCATAAATCCGTCTGTCCACACTTTGATCATCGTCGGGGTCATACCCCTCCATGAGCTCGTCAACCGAATACAAGGCACCACGGTAAGGATCGTAAGGCAGTCCACTGAATCCTGGGAATATGATCGCTCCTCTTGCCTGCAATTCGAGTGCTATTTGGTCGGAGGCAAAGGTGCAGCCGAGGAAAATGGTATTTCCGAGGTCCAGCCCCTTCAAATCAAAAGTATATTCCGCAAAATTCACCCCTTGAATTGCTGTATTCTTCAATCGGGGATATTGCGCTTTAAATTCAGCCAGAGATTCAATTTCTGTAATGTCGCCATATCGATACATAAATTTTCCGCTCGAATTGATTTGAGAGGACCATACGCTGTCGGGAATGAGGGAAACAAGTCGCAACTTAATCCGTAGCCTTTGGGCGATAGACCTGTTAACTCTGTTCGCACTGTTTTTGCTACCTGCCAGCTGGCTTTTCGAACGGGTTATAATTCGATTGGGCCCCGGCAAGCTCACGGTTTCCTGGGGCATCAAACCCATACTGGCCCTCCTCATCATTGTCGGCCTCCGCATAGCCATCAGCATGCTGCTTCGCAAAAAAGGTGCCTCTATCCGAGGCCTGCTGGGACTTCCAGCAATCGGCCCTTTTGCGATCGGGATCGTATTGCTGTTTGTCGTTTTCTGGGGATGGGAACAGCACTTGAAAAAGGAAGGCTTCCGTCACGAAACACCCGCCCTGGTGATCACAGGTCGAGAAGATCCCAAGCAGCTCAAAAGTCAGTGGCAATACAACGATCCGGAACTACTGTGGGCCTGGAAGCCCGGAGTCGAGTTCAACGGCCGCATGGTGAATAGCTTGGGTTTTCTCGATCGAGAAGTTGACCCTGAAAAGAAGGCAGGGACCACCCGGGTCATTTGTATGGGGTGCTCCTGTACCGGACAAGGCATTCCCCCCTACTCCGGATTTCTTCACGAATACCTGAATGCAAAACAACCGGGAAAATGGGATGCGTTCAATATGGCAGTGCATGGATATTCGACGTCTCAAGGTCTGCGCCTTTTTCAAAATCGTGGTCCAGCTCTTGAGCCCGACATTGTTACACTTTTTTACGGTTGGAACGACCACTGGCGCGCCCGCAAAGAAGATTCAAAACGCATGGCCTGGCGGGCAACGAGCGCGTGGCAAGGCAAGCTTGTTGAAGCACTCAAGAAGAAGCGCTTTTTTCAGTACCTGGTAAAACGTGCAACCCCGGATTATGAGAACGTACTGCAAAGCGATGAGTTTGTTCTGCGCGTACCACCCCCAGAGTACCGTAGCAACCTGCTTCGCTTTCTGAAGGAAATCGAAAAAACAGGCGCGGTTCCCATTCTAATCGCACCACCCCGTGGGGAGAAACTCACTCCCATTCTCGTTAAAAATCGACAAGCTGAGAGCGTGGAAAGTGCGATCAAGCTTCACGATGAATACCTTCAGATTCTCTACGAGGTAGCCGAGAAAACCGGCACCACACTCATTGATTTACCTCGCATCTTTTCGAGCGAAGACGAAGCCACCCTTTTCTCAGACGATGGGATTCACTTTCAACGCGAAGGCCGAAAGCGCATTGCTCGTGAAATTGAGAAAAAGCTTTTCGAAAAAGTCGCACAACCCTGAAAGCTATGTTACCCTCCCCTTAGATGATTGCGTTTACCAAATGGTTTTTACGCCGCAAACGCCGGCAAATTCCGATTCCCTGGCCTGATCACTTTATCCTTATCCGCAATTCCGATACCGAGAGCATCAATGCCGTTTTTGATGAACAAAACCGGATAAAGACCTTAATCGTGCATACTCGACAGCCCTGACTATCCACTTGCGGTCACGAAAACCGTGCCCAAACACCTTGCACAAAGTCCAAAAACCTTGCCCACAGCCCAAACACCTTGCACCCAGAGGGACCGACGACCGATTGACCTGAGGCCCATCCGCCGCCCGCCTGCATTCAGGCTGCCCGTCAGAAATTGATCGACCAGCTACAAGCGCTCGGAGAAATTCGCAGCGATAATCGCAGCGCCATTATTGTTGGGGTGAATACCATCACTGTTCATGGTTCCACTTCCACTACCGAAGTCGCGCGCAATATCTGCAATCGATGCACCTGAAATTCCACGAATCTGACCGTTCAAGCTATCGACAGCCGGCTGCAGAGTTCCGCCCCGCTCCAACAACGGAGGAATCGTTCCAACAATCGCCACCGCACCGGCTGCGCGAACCGTATTGACCATACTTTGAATATTACTAGCGGTCGAACCCGTATTATTCACTCGCACATCATTCGTGCCAAATAGAATACAGACGTGTGTAGGATTAGACCGATTGATTTCACTTTGAATACGGCTGACGCCCTGATCACTACGCTGACTGGTTACGCCGGCATTGACCACCTTGTCCCCCGTAATCCGGGCCAACTTACTCGGATAAGGATCCGTCGTTCCCACTCCCTCGGTAATGCTATCACCAATACAAAGAATTACTCGATTTCCGGCACTAGCACTGGAGGACTCAGAAGCCTCGCTTTGCTGAGATTCTTCAGCATCGTCAGCAGAAGTATCTTCCTCTGACTCATCATCCGCACTGCCGGCGTCCTCTCCTGCCGAGCCATCCCCTTCCGTCTGAGACGCATCGGGACTATCATCATCGTCGTCGCTACACCCCGTGGTACATACCGTCACCCCAACAGCTAAGACAATCGCAAGGACGTAAATAAGCCGACCTATCCAACTATTTTTTTTCATAACAAGTTCCTGCATAAAAAATACACGGCTGATCCCCAACCAAAGACGCTAAATAGCGGATCCACTCAATCCAGACAAGCGGTTTGTGCCCGTATTTTGAACCGGAAAAAACCTCAGCACCCACCTTTCTGTATTCCACCCTCATCATTTACCCGAGTGACAGATGCTATTCACGATCGCCCGGGGACATTCCGGCCAGTTAAACCAATTCGCGAATCGGCTCAAGGTTGTTAATCAGGGCCATTAAGTCAGCAGGCAGGCCATCCATTAAGCGAAGCTCCCCAATGTCAAACAAGGTATGCATGACCGTACCAAGTAAGTGCTTCGGCTCATAACCAAACGTAGCAGGCTTAGCCGCAAAACTGTCCGACTTGCCAATCACCTGCCCCATCGGCAGGCCACCACCGGCAAACACCAGACTGGTCAAATCACCATAGTGATCACGTCCACCACCACCATTAATTTTAGGGGAACGCCCCATCTCGCTGGTAACAATCAACAAAATGTCTTCGCTTAATCCGCGCTCTTGAACATCCTGAAGAAATGCCGATACAGCGTGGTCTACCTGACGGCCCATCGGGTAAATACCCGTCATGTTTTTTGGGCTGTTGTTATTCGCGTGATAATCCCACCCGCAATCCGACACCGTTACAAAACCACATCCGGCCTCACAAAGGCGGCGAGCCATCAGGAGTTGATGTCCGAGGTGATTGCTCACGCGTCGCATGTCGCCCCATTTCTGCAACTTTTTCGCATCGAAAATCGAACGGGTATCATACATCGACAAAGTTCGCGGATCTTCTTTGGTCAGATCAAATGCGTTTCCGATACCCTTGGAAATAATATCGAAGGCCTGCTGCTGAAAGCGATCTACGCTATCCATGTTTCCGGAGGCATCCACCTCCTTACGAATCGCGTCCAAGCGAGAGAGCAATCCCTTCCGATCGGTCAACCGGTCAGGTTCGATTCGCATTTCCATATCCTGCTGCACATCTCCACTGCCGGCCGGGTCAAACGCGGACACCCCGCTCCCCAGACTCCCTGTTTGAGTAAGCGTTGGCAGAGCTTTCGTCTCAAAATTACTGCCCAACTTGAGCCCCTTTTCAATCGCCTCCGGACGAACCAACACGTTGGTCGGCATCCCTGTGCCTGCATGATTGGTTCCTACGATGCGACTGTAGATTGCGCCCATAGTGGCTTTTAAATCATTCCGTCCGGTTGTCACAGACTCGTAGGTATGTCCGCCATTTTTTGACCCGAACGATCGAACGACAGCCATGCGGTCCGCCATTTTCGCCATCTTGGGGAACGTGCCACCAAAAGTCACACCGGGCAACGCTGTTGGAACCTCACCGGTCACACTACGATACTCCGAAGGTGCCGTCATCTTGGGATCAAACAACTCGATATGAGGGGCACCGCCCTGCAGGAAAAGTAAAACCACGGACTTACCAGTGACCGGAAGCCCCATATCCTTGGCTGCGAGCAACTGGGGCAATGACAACCCTCCCACGCCCAAGCTACCGACTTTAAGAAAGTCTCGGCGCGAAAAGCCTTGGCAGTTACGTGCCAATTGATGATCAGAAATCCTAAACATACCGTGTTCCCTTAGCAAATATTAACCGAATCAGCCAACCATTTCCTACATACTGCGCCTGATGTCACAAGCAGTGTTTGGCCACACTTCGCGCTACGACGATTCGCCTGGCGATACAAACCGGCTCCTGTACCAGGCAAATCCTCGAAGATCGCGGATGGTCCGCGGCAGACGCTTCAAATTCGTGTACTTGCTCTCTCCATGCAGGCGCGGACGATGATTAACCGCAACTTGATGAATCTTTCTGCCGTGCAACATGAAATAGGCCGGCATAAAACGGTGCACGCCATCCAGCGGGGGCAGATCGGTTACGCAGGCACGCCGGAAAACTTTCAAACTACACCCGGTATCGATTATTCCATCCCCGGTGACCAAGCTACGAACCCGATTGGCCAACTTTGATCCGATTCGTTTCGACCAGCGATCCTTCCGCTCTGCACGGTATCCACAAACCACATCGTACCCCTCGATCGCACCCGCCAATTTCGGCAAGTCAGCGGGGTCATTCTGCAAATCGCCATCCAGTGTGGCTACCAAATCGTAGGCTACCTCCGCTAATCCATGCAGCATGGCAGCGCTCTGGCCCCGATTCTCCACACAACGAATACCGCGTAAAAACTCGAAGTTTGATGCACACTGAACAATTGCTTCCCACGTTTCATCGACACTTCCGTCATCAACCAGAAGCACTTCGAAAGCGTCAAATGCTGCCGCAATCGCTGCCAACTCCTTAACCAGCAATGGTACGTTTTCCGCTTCATTATAAACTGGTATGACGACCGATAGTTTCATTGATGCAATGACTTTAAACCATTACCATGCTGGGTAAAGATGAAAGAAACCCACAAATACAACCGAATGGCATAGGCGTGAAGTTATCCATCATAATACCTGCGCACAACGAAGAGCAGCGCATTCGCCCCATGCTGGATAGCTACCTCAACTATTTTATCGACCGCTACCAGAATGAGGTTGAATACCTCGTCATCGTCAACGGCTCTAACGATGGAACCGAGCACATTATCCGCGAATATGTCAAAAAATGCGGCAATATCAAGATGGTGGTGATCCACGACCGGGTGGGAAAAGGCGGGGCACTGATCCGCGGATTCCGTGAGGCTCAGGGGGAATTGGTTGGCTTCGTCGATGCGGATGGGGCAACCCCTGCGGAGGCCTTCGAAGACCTCGTGCAAAATATTGGCGACGCCGGCTGCATCATTGGCTCACGCTGGCTGCCAGACTCCAACGTCACTCACGAACAATCACTACAACGACGGATTGTATCTCGTCTGTTCAATTTCTTGGTTCGCATCCTGTTCGGCGTCAAAATTCACGATACCCAATGTGGCGCAAAGCTCTGCACCAAGGCAGCTGCTGAAGCCGCCGTACCCAAGATCTCCTCGCACTTCTGGGCGTTCGACGTGGACCTGCTTTTTCATATTCACCGTGCCGGGTTCTCGGTTACCGAGCACCCCACCACCTGGCGGGATATCGACGGCTCAAAAATTCGCATTTGGAATTCGTCATTCGAGATGCTGCTGGCCATTTTCCGTTTGCGACTATATTACTCGCCATTTCGCTTCATTGTACACCTCGTTGATAAAATGGGTGCGCGCCACCTCTACGACAAGCGGATCATGCAGGGACGACTTATTCAACAACAGCAACAGGCCATACAGGGGAAAAATCCGAAGGAATGATTTACCTCGTCTCGCACTATTATCCACCCGAGAGCAATCCACCCGCCAACCGTTTCCGGCATCTTGCCAAGATCCTGATGGATCGATACGGACAGGAAACCGTACAAGTAATCACCGGCCGTCCCAATCACCCCGATGGCGTATTACCACCGGGTTTTCGGGGACGCCTGTGGAAAAAGCGATACGGACCAAATGGTGAGAAGGTCCTGAGCCTATGGGAAATCCCCGCTCCCAACGAAGGGTTTCGTCGCAAGAGCCTCGGATTCGTTTCCTTTTCCATCAGCATCTTTTTCTATTTCTTGTTCAAGCGTATGAAGAAGGAGGATATCATTTACGTGACCTCACCCCCGGTGTTCGCAATGTACGTATTATGGTTCCTCTCCCGATTCAAACGTAACTTCCGCTACGCCCTCGATATCCGCGATCTGATGCCACAAATTGTCGCGGGCATGGGATTCATTCGCGACGATACCATGCTCTATAAAATTTTACTGGGTCTCGTCCACCGCAGCTATCATGGAGCGACTAAGATCAACGGGGTAGTTGAGGGGATCTGCGAATACATCGACGGCGTAATCGAGCCGGATAAAACTTCTTTAATTTACAACCCCATGGATACTGACTTGCTACGTCCCTTGCCGGACAATGAGGTGCAATCCTTTCGAAAAGCCCACCCCACATTGTTCGGCGATCCCCTTAAAACCACGTTCCTTTTCGCAGGATCACACGCGGTATACATGGACTTGATCGGATTGATGAAATCTCTGGATCTACTCAAAAAAGAGACCACGCAGTTCTTATTTATCCTCATTGGATACGGCGAGGAGAAAGAGCACATCATGCGCTTCGCTACAGAACACGGACTCGATGACGTGGTAACCTTCCTTCCTTATCAGGAACGAGAGGAACTCGTGAAGTATATGTGCGCCGTCGACTTCTGCTACTCATCGACCATCAATGCGCCAATTTACCAAATGGTAATTCCCACCAAGGTTCTGGAATATATGGCCTGCAACAAATTCGTGGTAAGTGTGCATGACTGCCCGTTCGCCGAAATGCTGAAAGATCTTGGACACACCCTGCTGGTGTTCCCTGAGCGGCACGATGAAATCAGGGACGCCCTGCTTGAACTCATCAACAAACGCGAACAGTATCTGGCCAATGTAAACACCCGCGCCTTTATTGAGTCCGAGTTTTCACATCATAAGTTTCACGAGCGCATTATCGCATTTTTTGAGGAACTATTGCCCGACGCCTGACCGCCCCCAAAGCCCCTTCCTCTTGAGGCCCTCAAACTGCGCCTCAGGAAGCTCCAGCAATACATTGCCCTGCTTCTAAATACGGCCGCAACATTGAAAAATTAGTGGCGTACCCTGTGCTTCTGAACTATAGTGCTTCAATGAAAATCCTGTTCACGCTACTCATCATCACCACCACCCTTCCCCTATGTGCTGATCGAGTCACATTGGTCAGCGGAGAAGTCCTCGAAGGCGAAATCCTAACTGAGAACTCAAAAGAACTGGTCTTCGAAACCGCGCGTACTCGCTCGCGGACCTACCGCATCGTCCATCACCTTTCTCACGAAGTGGTAAAATCCGTTAATCGAACCAATCCAAAGCCTCAGATCTTGCCAGAACTCACACCGGGCAGCTTCACCCAAAAAGTACAATCTGATTTTGCTCTCGTGGAATACAATGCACAAGAGATGAAGGATACCCTGCAACAGGATACCCTGATCGACCAAGGACAATTCGATGAGGCGATCAACAAATACCAGATGGTCGCCGAACAATCTTACGAGGCATTCAAGGCCGAGACCAACGTGGTCGAGAAAGGCACCTTCCTAACCATTCAGCAAAACGCCTATCAACTTTGGATCGTTGCCATCGAAGGCAAAGTCGATGCACTCAAGGAAAAAGAGAAACGTCTCGAGGACACACTCGACAATGAACTGGAAGCGGCCGAGGATCAACTTGAAGCATTACGCGACCGGGTCGCCCAGCAAAACCGTAGTAGCCGTACCGTTCGACTGGGCAGTGGCCGCACCACCGCTACGGCTGCGTCACCCGCCGAGCAGGCCTTGCTCGCCCGCGTGAAACGCGCACAATCCCGACTTAGCCAGTTTGATACGTGGAAACAACAGAATGGTGCCCAAATCAAAAGCCTCGAAGCGGAAGCCGCAGTAATTGATGAAAAATCTGATCAAACCCGCGACGAGCTTAAAGTCATACAGCGCGAAATTCGAGACCTGGAACGCCTGCGCCGGTAATTCCTCAAACTCAATTCCACGACCGTTATCGACACCGAGTACCGGCACAGCACGCGGAAAAAGGTGTGAGCTGCCGATCAACGCCTAGGCCAAAATCGGCTTCATGACCCTTCCATGCACATCGGTCAGGCGATAATGGCGCCCCTGGAACTTGTAGGTCAACTTCCTGTGATCAACGCCCAACTGATGCAGCATGGTTGCATGCAAGTCATGAACATGCATGGGGTCCTTGGTTATGTTGTAGCAATAGTCATCCGTTTCGCCATAGGTCATACCGGGTTTGATGCCGCCACCCGCCATCCAAATGGTAAAGCACTTCGGGTGGTGATCCCGACCATAGGTTTCACGGGTCAGTTTACCCTGGCAGTAAATTGTGCGGCCAAATTCGCCGCCCCACACCAATAAAGTGTCCTCAAGCAA
>Ga0181574_10001626_pt1 | contig 20957 bp, 22 predicted proteins | sample 101ome_24_FD_145600 | JGI IMG/M metagenome (GOLD analysis project Ga0181574, IMG submission 145600) | Coastal salt marsh microbial communities from the Groves Creek Marsh, Skidaway Island, Georgia - 101410AT metaG (spades assembly) | ecosystem: Environmental > Aquatic > Marine > Intertidal zone... | reverse complement strand
CAAGAGCAAGAAGCCGTGCAAGAAGAACGGACTTCCCGAGTTCGGTGGAAAGTGCAAGCAGCACAAGGACGAGCAGGCTCCTGCAAGGGTTGTTGCCGTTGAGACCAAGGTAGTTGTTGAGGAAGCCAGCACTTCCAAACACGAAGAGGATTATGAGCTGAGTGACGAGGATGCTAAGATTCTCAAGGAGATGAAGCACTACGAGGAGAATTATGAGGAAGATATGGAAGAATATGAGGAGATTGATGAGATTGAATTTGACAACTACGAAATGAATTAAAGATAATTATACAGTTTAATGAAAACATGTTTAGGTTTGTCGCAATCGCCACCGGAATGTGGACGTTGTCTTTGGGTTTGACATACGCGCATTATAGATTTTGTTTTCCCTATTTCACATTGATGGAGCCGTGTGTTAGCATGCAGAATGGTTCCTTGTTTTTGAACAAGACCCTACAGAGTTACGGAATGATGATGATCGGGATGGCGGTCGACACGGGTCTCAAGTACATTCCATCGTTTCTTAAAGAAAAAACTAGTAATGAGAAGAAGGAGGAGTGATGTTTTTTGCACCTGTGTTCGGGTGTATTCACTTTCTCGCGGAGAAATTCACCATCCCACGTAAGGCTCATGTATTTGTTAATATGTTTCACGTGGCATGTGTGTTTGGTTGGAATCCCAGATTCGTGATGTCAAAGAGTTATTTTTTGAGCGATTCCCTTATGTTGATCAAGAATCGAAGCACATACCCCAATATGTTTGCTATTCTTTTTGCGCATCATCTTATATCCCTATACATCTTGGATTCTTATAAGGATGATGAGATGGTTGAGTTGGGCGTGAAATGGTTGGAGATTTCAAATCTATCCCTCGCCCTCCACGAGTTTTTCCCATCGGAAGAGACTAAGATTGCGAGGGCTATTGTCTACCCTTTCTGTCGTTGCATCATGTTTCCCATGGTTCTTGGAACCTCCATAGGTCATCATGGAACGAAGGCTGCTGTATTGGGTTTGCCGTTGATGGCTGGTTCTGTCTGGTGGTCGGTCAAGGTTATTATTTCAATTTTTCGTTAAATTTTCAAATTTTCCTAAATTCCTCAATGAGGATGAAATTTTTCCATTTAGATTAGAAGAAACCCTAATCTTTTCATTCAAAGCTCTTTGGCTGGAAGGTGTCAAACCTCCTCTACCAACTAATGCTTCTTCCTTTTTTCTCTCATTTTCAAGTTTTTTTTTAGCATTGGCTTCATTTTTAAGTATTTTGTTGGCAGCAGCAGCAGCTTCTTCATTTCTTTTTTTTTGTTCATTTTCTAAAACTTTTGTCTTTTTTCGTCCATCATCGGCAATTCTTATTGCTTCCTTGATGTTTGACCTCGTGATTTCAGCACCGCTTCCTAAGTATTTTTCCACTACATATTTAACGCAACCATTTGGGTCCGTCCCTATGAAATTTATTTCACTAAAAAATGGTATCTTTTCGATGAGGTATTTTTCTATTAATGCCATTTTATAGGTTGTATTTTTCAAAAAACTTATCTTATTATTTTTATGTTTGTTAATTTTTATTCCATACTTTTTCATGGAACTTTCTTTGTTGTCTTCATGACTCTTTCTATCCCTCGCCTTGGGTTTGTAATTTAATTTTTCATTTAGTTTCTTCAAGTCGATATTAACCAGACTCATTTATCTATAATAATCTTTTATTTTAAAATCAGTGTATCTTGACCGTGCACTTTTTAAAATATTTCTGATACCTCGGACGATCCATTCTGTATAGGATGGATTGAATTAGTTTTTTCACCTTGATGGGAACCCTTATTCTATTCTTCCTAAGGTATTCGTAGAGGAAGGTCAACCTCACGAAGCGGGATTGACACTTTTCCTTTCTCACCTCCTTCCTATGGTAGTCACCCGTCAACATACTGTCCAGTGCGAATAGCTGATCGTATAGGAGTTCCGGTGCGTCCAAGATGGGCAATCCCACCATGGGCTTGAATGCCTTTACACAGCACTTGGTCTGTTTGAGGCGGTCCTTGCTCTTGGAGTAGTAAGCATTGGATGCGTGTATTTCCAGATACTTGTGTCTTGTGTTCTTCCCTGATAGGGTGATGTCGATGGTGAACGGGGTTCTGGACTCCACCTTGAGTTTGAATAGGGATTTGTAGGGTTCCATAGCCAATGTGATTGTCTTGGTGAGATAATTCTTGAGTTTAAAGCACTTCGAGATGTTTGCGTTTGACAGTATCTTTCCGTTCTTCATAATCTTCACGAGGAGTTGTCCGTCAAAGTCTGAACTTGGCACCATGTCCATGGCTTCCGCCACCTTTGGGTCTATAATTTCTCTGTTTGTCTCGAACATTTTTTGAATGACCTGACCCCCGTAGAGGAAGAATCCATTTCTCACTATGGAATAACCCTGGGGAGGTGGCGTTTTCCTAAGGATCGTGTAAAAACGAAGGAGAATGATTGTGAGTGCCACCTTCTTTTCCGAGTAGGTATCCCTAAATGTGAGGAGTGCATTTCTCGTGTCCCTTGGGAGGTCCTTGAGAAGTTTGTTCGAACCGAATCGTGTGGGCCCTGTATTGAGTTTTCCAATGAACTTATCCATACTAATTTAAGAGGAGAATGTTTTTTGGCACCACCACCTGTTGATATTTCCGAAGGGACCATACTCGAAGATGAGGTGCGCCAGGGCACCCGAAAGGATAACCATTAAAAATTTAGGAAGTTTGAGTGGTGTGAGAAAGAATACCGTCATTCTAAATATGGCATAAAGAACCAAACCCACGACAATGGCTTCAATCAAAACAGTATTTATAGGGCGCATATCTCTTATTCAAAGAAACTGAAAATTTTTATTCGGATTAATTAAATATTGCATGAGATGGATAGTTAAGATGGAGCTAAACCCAATTTTGACGGAATTCATACAAAAAAACAACATAAAACCTATTAATAAATATAAAAATGGAAAAATCACTATAAAGTATGTTGTGTTAAGTAAGATGACTAATGACGATGTAATTAAAAGTGGTGCATGGTTTTCTAGAAAAGCGCTTGATGAAGAATTGGAAAAATATGGTTTGGTTAGCAGAGATTGTATTCAGTCCATCAATAAGACCGAGCAGTGGGGTTTGGGAAATCCTGAATCTAGGACGGTTGGAAGGGACATAGAGTATCGTTTCACCTATCCCTTTAAGTTCGTGGATGTCCATATAAAGAAGAGGAAAATCGATGGTTCCATGTCACTGAATAGGGATGAAGAAATCAATTTGATAAAGGAAATTATTAAGAAGGATTATTGGGATGTTCCTAATGAAAGATGGGAACTTGGACACAGAAATCCAGAAGTAGAGGACAGCAGTCCTTCCAACTTGGTTTGGCAGCCACCCATCCAAGGAAAAACTCGTGATCGTTACATTTTCGATTCCCTTGGATTGATGAAGTATCCCACACCAAAAGAGATTGCTAGAAATCCCTTGAAATACTACAGCGAAGAACAGCTAAAGGAACTTTATGGTTTCCTCTTCAATCGTTTCAACGCCAACTCGTAGTGACCTTTGTCAATTTCAAACCCCCTGTAGTTTCTCCCTGTATTCAATGCAGCCACAGCCGTGGTTCCCGATCCCATGAATGGATCCAGCACGACGGCTCCCTCTAGGGTGAACAGTTTTATGAGCTGCTCTATGAGAGCAAGAGGTTTCACCGTGATGTGATCGTTACCCTCCTTTTCCTTTTTATTAGGCTTATCTACCAAAAATACTCTATCCATGGTTGATTCCATTTCTTCGGTCGTAATTATGTTGCTTGGAAATTTCCCTTCACCCGTTTTAGTCGTTTCTCCGCAATACATCAGTCCCGTTCCATATTTTTCAAAATTTTGAACGAATGTACCTTCTGTGGGTTTTTGTGCCAGGCACATGGGTTCTATTGCCGGTTTGAGTTGGGGTGTCCTCCAGTCTTTGCATTTTTCTTTCAGTTCATTCTTTTCCTCTTCTGTTTTTTCCTTTAGCTTATCTATAAAGTGGTTTTGCGAAAAGGCTTTTGTTTGTGACTTTGTATAAATCCACCCAAGCATGTCCCTTATGTTGAAATTTGCATCTTCCACCCCCATAGCCATGGCGTGATAGAGCCTCGCACTGGAAAAGGAAATGAAGAACCCTCCCGGTTTCAGCACTCGGTAGACCTCTTTTGATAACTCCGTGTAATACTCTCTGAACCTCTTGGACTGATTTCTATCGAATTTCATCCCCTTTGGCAAATTTCCAACTGCCTTGGATGCCTTATTTTTTCTGACATCCTCAGAATTCCACGAAGATTCAAGTTTGTCGAGGAAATAGGGTGGATCTGTAATTACAATGTCTATCGTATTTTCTTCAATATTTTTCAAACCAACCATGCAATCTATATTTTCGAGCATGTGTTACAAAAAAATATAACCAAACGTTTAAATCAAAGGAACATACATTTTTCTCAAAATTTTTATTCGGGTAGACTTCTTTCTTCCCGAAGGTCATATAGAAAAATGCTTCGCATCCAGAGTTCCGAGGTTGGCATGTTGGCGGGTTACGCTCCCTTCAAACCCGCGTTGGAGTCCGCCGAGCGTTTTTGGAAGAGAAATCGTCCCGAAAAGTTTCACCTTTACCTCGAGAAGCACGGCGTTCCCGAGTGGTATGAGCAGGAACACTTTGTCAACACCAATCGAAATGCACGAACCCTTCTCAAGGAAAAGGGCAACACGGACACAAACAACACGGGTGATATTAAGAATGTGCTCACGAGCGTCGCAAAGGACGAGCGTACCCAATCGTTCACCGAAAAGCAGAAGAAATTTTTGGACAACGAGGCGAAGAGCATGGTGTTCAGGAGGCATGGGACCAAGAAGGAGTCCGTGACCCTTGCGGATTGGTGCTCTGCTAACGGGAAGGAGGCCATCAAGTTGGAGAAGACCTTCAAGTTGGAGATTCATCCCGAGGTCGCTATTTTCGGGAAGATCGACGGCATCACCTCTGATCAGGAGTTGGTTGAGATCAAGAACCGTTCGGGGGGAAGGCTTTTCAATACCATCAAGGACTACGAGATGGCTCAGTGCCAGTCCTACCTGAGGATGTTGGACCTCCACAGTGGATATTTGGTCGAGTGCCTTAGGACCGAGGAAGGACCCATCGTTTCCCATAACACACTGGTGAGGGACGATGCCTTTTGGGAAGATTGCTGCGAGAAGATTTTGGAGAACATATTTTCTTCCCGTTTCACCATGATGAGATGATTTTAATGAAATCGTAGGGAACAAAGGGTATGTCTTTCCTTTTCAGGATGTATTCTATAATGTCACAGAGTTCGGCGTATCTCCTCACGACCTCTTCCCTATCCTGCAGCCCCCAGATGTCCCTTTTGGAATCCATTCCGGACAACCTCCACTTTTTGTCATATTCACAGTAATATACGAAAGTCTGATCCTCAGACCAATATTTTTTGTAAACCTTGATGAACACCTTGTTGAAACGAAACGAAACGGTCACGCCAGACCTCACGGGCTGCTCCACCATCTTCCACGCCTTCTTCTTCAAAGCCTCCAAACACTCCATCGTCTTGCCCGAGTCCCTCACTGACACATATTCCATGACTTTTCTGGGAACCCTCTTGATGTTTTTCGTTCCGAAAGTAAAATTCCTGCTAGGGTGTTTATACTCTTGATACTCGTCCAACCCAAGGGTATAAATACTCAAGGGGTGATAAACATAGTTCGGAACCTCTAAAATGGTTCCATCTTCTAATCTTGTAGAAGTCAAGCCCTCTTTATCTATGTATACGGCTTCGCAACCTGGATAAAGGGAGAATTTGTAAAGAGCGTCCTTGAGTAGCATTTCTATATTAACCGAACATATTCATTATGAACAGATTAAACCCAAGGAAGACCATGTAGACTACTGAGGTGGTGAAACGGACGGTCCTTTCGCCATCTGAGAGAACCCCCTTGATCTTCCTCATCAGATAGAACTGGAGACCGAATGCGATCACCGCCAGACCCGCGAGGAGGTAGGTGAATCCCTTCATGGGGAAGATCCTCTTCTTGGAGACCAGAGTGCTGGTGCTCGTCATGAAGAAGATTCCGAAGAGGCACACGAGGGCGAATGAGCGTGCACCCTGAAGGAGGGCGAGATTGCTATCATTTACCCCCTCCTCCACGACCTCTTCCTTCTTCTTTTCTCCCCCCTCCTCCTTCACCTTGGGAGCGGGATTCCTCTGTGCCTCGGCAATGAATGCGGCACAGGTCTGCTCCATGCTCACGATCATGGCACCGAAGGCCACGGCGACACCTATGTTGGCGATTCCGGCGATGCCCGAATTTGGTGTGTTATTAGAGTTTTCGGACATATCTTAATTAAAATATAAAGCGAAAAAAATGCTGACTCGTTCCGGTTACATAACTTCAAGGGACAAGACTGTGGAGAGAGAGTTGACCGTGACACCTGAGGTCAATACGGATTATGCTCCCAGAGGAATTCCCTTCAAGGTGTTCAAAAGGAACAAAGACAGTTTGTGCATTCCACAACATTACGGAAGGTCTAAAATAAATCCCGAACCCGAAGACAAACGCCCGGAACCCCTCAAGGTTGACATACCCTTTTCGGGAACCCTTAAGAAGGAAATAAGGCAGGACGAGGCGGTGGGTGCGGTGATGGAGTCCATGGAAAAGAATAAAGGAGCCGTTCTTACTCTTCCCACTGGATACGGTAAAACCACCTGCGCCCTAAAGATTGCAAGTCTCATGGGGTACAGAACCCTCATTCTCGTCCACAAGGAGTTTCTGGCGAATCAGTGGAAGGAGAGAATAGGGTTTTTCTGTCCGGGGTGCTCGGTGGGAAGAATTCAGCAAAACAAATTTGATATAGAACACCCCTTCGTCGTCGGAATGCTGCAGACCTTCGTGTCGAGGGCGTTCGATGTGGAATCATTCGAGAGTTTTGGGTTGGTGATAGTGGATGAATCCCATCACATATGCGCCAAAGTGTTTTCCCAAGCCATGTTGAGGATGTGCCCCAAGTATACTTTGGGTCTCACCGCAACGCCCGAAAGAAAGGATGGGCTCACCGAAATCCTTTACTGGTTCTTGGGACCCTCCGCATTCTACATAAAAAGGGAAACGGAAGAAGCTGCGCAACTGGATGTCTTTCATCCCAAATTGGAAATCCATGAGAATGCATTCCCGGTGGGAAGATTTGGAAAGGTTTCCATGGCGGAGGCCATCACCATGCTCACCACGGACAAGGAAAGGAACCAACTCATTTTGGAAAAGGTGAATGAATATCCCGATAGGAAAATACTCCTACTCACCGACAGAAGGGAACATTGCAATTGGTTAAAGGAAAACATACCGGGTTCTTCCCTTTACATAGGAGGAATGAAAGAAAAGGATCTTGACGAGTCCTCAAAGTCCAGAATCATCGTGGGCACCTACAACATGGCACAGGAGGGTCTGGACATAGGTGATGTGGACACCGTATTCCTCACCACGCCAAAGTCGGACATTGTGCAAGCCATAGGGAGATGCATGAGGGAGGGAGGTAAGCGAAAAAACAATTCCCTCATAATAGACCTTCACGACAAGTGGGGACCCTTCGATGCAATGTATTACAAAAGGAGAAAAACATATAAAGAATTGGGAATGGTTAAAGAAAAACCTAAAGAAAAACTCATATTCAAGCGTTTAGAAACATTTAAAGACTTGGACTGATTAGTATTCAGACTGATGTCATACTTCAACGTAGGAGTAGGTCAACCTAGATTCCCATACAAAACATTTTTCACTTATCTGGGAGACGGTCAAAATGCTCCTGAAAACTATGACTATGGCGACAAGACAAAGGACCTCTTTACCATTCGCACATTCAGAGATTCATCCGAGAATTCCTTTGTGGATCTTTCTGCCATGGGGCATGGAACAAGCACAGCTCAGTCCACATACAGATGGTTTTTGAACTACGCAACCAACAATGCAAGTCCTGTTCTTACACTAACGGCAACAGAGAACCCAAACAGTTCGGAAAATGTCACTCTTGACTTGAAGGGGAGGTTGAAATCCACGATCATTTATGCACAGGATATAAGGGATTATACAAATTATGAAACCTCTGGTGGGAAGATTCGTTTTGACGACAGGAGGCTTCTAATGAATTTTGGCGACTATGTTTACATAGGTGACTTGGAAGATCCCACCACGGATTACTCAGCCTACAAGTTGGTGGTTGATGGCGACTGTTCGGTGTATAATCTGACCGTGAATGGAAACTTCACTGTTTCGGGAACCTTCAGTGCCGACGCATTTGATTCGGTTAGTTTCTCCAGCAGTGATTATGATGGAGGAGTGGAGATTGGTTCGGATACGGTTAGACTGAGGAGTTCGGGAAGTGACCAAATCACCATGTCCAACTCTTCGGTTCAGATTGACAACTCAAACTTCATCATCAATGCACCTCTGGGAAACGATGCAACCTTCAGAATGTACTCGGACAACGAATCCGTGGGGAGTTACATGACCCTAAGCAGGAACAGCGATGCATTCCACCACTTCCTTAACCATGATGGAACAATCTCTTGGTTGGGACAGAATGGGAACTCGAGTTTTACTCGTGGCTATCTTTCAAAGGACGGAGAGATGCACGCTTGGTCTTTCCATACACTTTCAGATAGGAGAATAAAGGAAAATATTCTACCCCTTTCGGAAAATGAATCCCTAAACATAATCAAGAGAATTGACCCTGTAAAATACACGCTAAGGTCTTCAGGTAAAAATAAGTTAGGGTTCATCGCGCAGGATGTAATGAAGGTGTGCCCCATGATGGTCGCCATAGGAACGGGTTCCTTTGAGGTGAATAGGTCTTGCGAGGTTGAAAAAGAGGGGGAAAGGAAATGCATAGAGGTTGAGAGTTTAGGTGATATCAAGGGACATGTGATTGGAAGTGCCATGAACATAGGAGAAGAGGGAATGCATGTGGAAATCACGCAAGAGGGAAAGAAAATTTACTTCAAGGCGGACGAAAAAATGGATGATGTCAAGGTGAAATCCATAGAGGTGAAGGATGTGCACTCAATCGAGTATACCAACCTTATAGCCGTTTTAGTATCGGCGGTCCAGAGTTTGACCTCTCAGGTAGAAACGCTTTCCTCAAGGATCGCGGTTTTGGAAGAGAGGTAAAATTTGGATTTTAAAATATAAATTAATTATATAGCCCCTAATGTCTTCATCAGCATTGACGACGACTACATTGGATTTCAAGAGTTCAGGGTCCACCGTGGCTCGCCTTAGTGCATCTTCCAGCATTTTCACCCTCGTGGGTGCAGGAGGAAGTGGAACGGTAGAGTTGAAGGGTATTTCCACGCCAACCCAGGACAACAGTGTTGCCACCAAGGCATATGTGGATTCCATCTCTGCCGGTCACTACTGGAAGGACAGCGTGGTTGCAGCTTCCACCACCAGCGTTACCCTTTCGACCGCCGTCCAGAACGGTAGCACCCTTGATGGCGTGACCCTCGCCACGGGAGACCGCATCCTTCTCAAGGATCAGTCATCAGCCGCGGACAACGGTATCTACATTGTCGCCGCATCGGGCGCTCCCAGCCGTGCCACCGACCTCGCATCGGGAGCAAGCGCCGGAGGTGCATCCATCTTCGTCACCTCGGGTACGACCAACAACGACTCCGGATGGGTGTGCACGAACACAAAGGGAGATTCGGACGTGGTGGCCACCGATGATCTCTCCTTCGTGCAGTTCTCGGGTCTGGGTCAGGTGACTGCCGGTGCCGCTCTGACAAAGACCGGCAATACCCTGGATGTGGGTGTCGATGACTCTACCATCGAGATTTCTTCGGACGCCCTCCGCGTGAAGGACAGTGGTGTCACCAACGCCAAGCTCGCCAACAGCAGCGTGACGGTGACGGCCGGAGACGGTCTGGGTTCGGGAGGTTCCGTTGCTCTGGGTTCCAGTGTGACCCTCGCCGTGGACAGCACCGTGGTGCGCACGACCGGAGCCCAGTCCATTGCAGGTGTAAAGACCTTCTCCGATACCACGGACAGCACTGCATCTACCAATGGTGCCGTTGTGGTGAGCGGCGGTGTGGGTGTCGCCCTCGATATCACGGCGGGCGGTGATGTGAACGCAACGGCTTTCAACGCCACTTCCGATGCCCGGCTGAAGAAGGATGTGGAGGGTATCTCCATGGAGCAGGCCGACGATCTGCTGAAGCTCAACCCCGTAGCCTTCAACTGGCTGGACGAGTCCAAGGAGGGTCGCGAGTTCGGTTTCCTTGCACAGGAGCTGCAGGAGGTCTTCCCCAACCTCGTGGGCGAGAGCAACGGTCACATGAATGTCAACTATCTGGGCCTTATTGCCGTTCTGGTAAAGAAGGTTCAGATGCTGGAGGCTAAGCTTTCCGCTCAGTAAGTGAATTAACTAATAAATAATTAAATATCACCTTGAACGAAAAGGTTCACGATGATGTTTTATGATATAGTCGTGATGCTCAGTTGTGTGTGCGAGTCATTTCTCGGACGAAGCGTCCCGGAACCGCCATCCACAGTCTGCACGCGAATCTTATACTCTTCGGATGACGAACCCGTCCTGTAGGTAAAGCACGCGGTGGGTGTATTCACAAAATCGCCCGTGTACCCAGATACGGGCATGATGAGTTGTTTTACCACGACACTTCCATTGAGGTAATGATGTAAATATACATAATTAAAGTCATTTCCAGATCTTTCCGTCAGGAAAAACGATATCATGTAAGTCTTATTTGCCGCAAGGGTGAATATTGTTCCTCTGTCCGTGCTTGGGGTGGACGGCAAACCCGTCTGAGAATACGATACATCGGAACCATAGCTGTTAAATGAATCAAATCTAATATCATCCCCGGGATCCCGCTGAACATCGGAACCGTCGGAGGTCACGGTTGCCCTAATGTAGTATCCGGTGGTTGAACTTGTGGTACTCGTAGTGGTATTCAATTCAACAATGGATAAGGAGGTGTAACCTTGTCTGGGGTTAAAATAGGATTGACCTACGGCATCGTATACATTTACCACATAGTCCTCTGATGAACTTCCTGTCTTGTATACGAAATTAACAGAACCCTGATTTACGAATTGATTATTGGTGTCACCGCCGTCGTTGGGCATCACCATCTGCTTTAACACTACTACATCATCAATGATGTGATGAAAATGAGTGATATCGAAAGTATTTCCCGCAGCATCGGTAGTAGTAAAAGATATACTGTAAGTCTTGTTTGCAGCCAGGGTAAACACAGTACCGGAACCATTTCCCGTGTTTGCGTAAGTTATGGCCGAACCAGACGAAGCGAAGTTTGAAAAGAGAAAGTCTTGTCCGTCACTCCTCTGGTAGGTTGAAGTGGCAGTGGTGTCCACGTCTACGGTGGCCCTTATGTAGGAGGAAGAAGTCGAACCTCCACCCGCCGCCCAACTCAGATTCCCGCTCCCGTCATTGGTAAGAACCGTAGAGGAGGAACCCTGAGAAGCCGGCATAGTTAGGGTGTAGTCGGTGGTAGTAGCCGCCGCTTGTAGGGTCAACTCTCCACTGGTGCTCCCAGCGAGCTTCAAAGTGTCCTGAGCAGAAACCGATACGGAACCTGAACTGACGGAAATACCAGTCACATTGATTCCCGCCGAAAAATTAGTGGTCTTGTCAATTGTAAAGACATCGGAACCGAAAGTCATTTTTCCAACATTTGATGAAGTATCCGTGAACTTAAGATTAGTAGTAGACAACTTTGAATCAGCCGACATACTTTCTATATACTATCTATGAATATTTTATACAAAGTATTCTTTAAATGATTATAATCACGACTTAAAGAGATGGAGCAAGAGTAAATCAAAAGAACAATGACGATGAAGAACCGTGTCCAGAAGCTTATGACCAAGATGAATGTGCTCCCCTTCTTTGACCTGGTGGTTAGGGAGGGTTACTACGACCTGAAGGGAACCCTGATGAGGCACCGGGAAATCTTTGAAAAGACGGGAAAACACTTCTGCCTAGTCCACGACGGAAGCATGCCCATTCCATACGGTTTGAAGAATAGCGCTTTTAGATATGGGTGCGTGGGAATTCACGAGGAAAGGGAAATGAAGGATGTGTTCAAGAAGATGAACGACCTTTATTCAAACAGACCCAACCTCAAGGACAACCTCATGGAACCCAAAAGGTCCCTTATGAGTAAACCAAAGGTAGAAAAGTATTCCCTTGACGACACCAATGTAGTTTTGACTGGAACCCTGAAACATTGGTCCCGAGACGAACTGGGGAAGGTGGTGAAGAAAGCGGGAGGACGCATGACGAGGGGTGTTGGATGGAACACCGATTACCTAGTCATGGGAGATTCTCATGGAAAAGCTAAACTATGTGATGCAAAGCGCTTTGGAACGACTGTCCTAAACGAAAGGGAGTTCATTCAGCTGGTTTCTCACTGAGAAGCACCCTTGGGAGTTGCAACAGCCTTGGCGTCGGTTCCATACTTGATGGTGATGGTCTCACCTCCACCGAACATGCCACCTCCGCGGGTGATCTCGATGGGCTCCTTGAGCTTCTCACGAACCACCTTGTAGGAGAAAACCTTACCCCCCTCACCACGGGTGGTCTCCTGAATAGTGACAATCATAGAGCACTTGCCCTTCATCTTTCTGTCCTTGCAGATACGGCCAAAAGCCTTCTTAGCTGCAGAGACAGGAGTCCTAGAGACATAGCGCCCGTCCTCGGAGAACTTGATCTTCTTTCCGGCTGCGGACTTGCGAGCATCAATGACGGCAAAAGAACGTTTACCTTGGTCCATCTTTTACTCATTATCCAGATTATTTTTGATGCTCATGCCAACCACCTCGTCGTAGAGGGGCTCCTTGATGTCATCGTAGTTAAGGTTCTCACTCATAATTCCAAGGGGTGCCATGGGAACCCGAAGTTGGGGTTGGAGAACGAAAAAATAGGAACGCTTCTTGTATTCAAGTGCCATGAATAGGATGAACGCAAGAACGATGATAACCTTAAACATTTTTACTATTATTAACTATTAATTTTTGAACCCTCCTTAACCAACATTTTATCGAATGCGTTATTCTTCTCGGGTTCCTTTTGCTTGAACCCTTCCTGTGGCTTTCCCATGACTGCACCCTCCCCTGTGGTTATCTTTGCAATATTTGCCGCGTTGTTTCTCTTGATCTCCGTGAGGTTCTCTGGCTTCCTTTCTACGGGCTCAGGTCTGTTGGAACCGTTATTCTTCACAAGTCCTCCATTCCCATTTTGGTTTGAAACCTGTGTGACACCTTCTTGACCTATAACACCGACACCCTTCTTATTATTTGAATTTCTGTTTCTGTTTGCATTCACAATTTGATTGGAAGGAGGAGACATGTTGTTCCTCGGTGCACCCATGTTGTTCCTCGCTGCACCCACATTGTTGTTCCTCGGTGCACCCATGTTGTTCCTCGCTGCACCCATGTTGTTCCTCGGCGCACCCATGTTGTTCCTCGCTGCACCCACATTGTTGTTCTTCACCGCTCCGGTGTTGTTGTTCTTAACCGCTCCGGTGTTGTTGTTCTTTGACGCGCCCTTGTTGTTCTTTGTTTCCTCACCGGCGTTTGCACCTCCCGAAAGGACACCAGAGGCAAATCCTCCCAGTGCCGAACCCAATTTTTCTCTGGCATTTTGTTTGGGAACTTCATTCACTATTCTGTTATTTATTTCGTTTTTCACGGAGTTAACTGAGACCTTTTGCTTCTTTGCGATGGTTTTAACCACGGTCTCTGGCGGAACGAGGTACCCTGCGATACGAGTCTTCACCTTCTTCCTTATAATGCGGAATGAGTAACCTTGTTCGAGTAGCTCAATGAATCTTGGTCCACCCTTGATAATGAGGCGACCCGACACGGGATTGAGGACCTTTGCCATTGCCTTTTTCTTGGGGGGGGACTTCTTGGGTATTTTCTTTATCTTGATACTGACTATCTCATAATCCTTTTTCTTGAGATTCTTCTTCACACTTTTTATTACAGATTTTGTCTTCTTGGCCGTGCCCATTAAAATTAACCTATATTTTTTTTTATTTTGTTATTTTTTTGAAATTGTTCAACATTTTGACGTGATACTCCTTGATGTCTTTATTCTCCACCGTGGGGTTCACCACTCCCAAAAGGTACTTTTTACTTTTCCTGTTATTATTCTGAACAAAGTTGGAAAGCAAACTCGTTTCGTTAAAGGAAACATTCACATTCTTCACGACGCTGAGTTCTTTCTTTATATTGGGATTGAATACCTTCTTTATATTAGATAGGGAATCTTCTATGTAAATACTTTCCAAACACCTCTTGAACATTTCAAACATGTATTTAGCCAAGGTGTATTTCTTTAGCACTTCGCTGTGTTTCTTGAAGAGATTTCCCAGAACTCCCGTTTTTATTTTTCCAATCTCTATTCCTGGGTCTTCTGACATCTGTTTGAAGAAAGCCATTTTGTATTCTTGTTCCTTGCTATTTTGGGACTTGTTGTTATTCTTCGGTGGACCTTTCGTGAGAACCTTGATTGTTCTCGAAAGAAATAAGAAGATATAGAGATCCGAAATATCCACTATACTCTTTTTCAAGATCTTCCAAAATTTTTTTATTTCAGGTTTTGTATCTTTTTTATTCACAGTCTTATCGAATTTGGCAATCATTCCATTTTCCCTATCCCTTTTTCTTTCTTTGACATCTTCAGTCATGTAGTCGAGTATTTCAGAAATGTTGGAAGAATTGGAAGTAGAAAAAAAACCGTAAATGAACATCAAGTCTATATTTAAAATCTCCATGATGTTGAACCCAAATGCTTTAAGGGACATTTTGACGGGACTCTCAAATCCACATAGATCTATAATGTTGAACCTCTTCCCCGGCATGCCACCTGCAATCGTTTTCATGCCCTTAGCGGGAGGAAGTGAATACACAAGGTGCGCCCTAGAACTCTCTGTATTGTATACTGTGGGCTTTATGTATTTTTTTGTATATTCTCCGTATGTTAATTCACGATCATCCCTCAAATCCACGCACTCCCTAATGAAAACATTTACCTTTTTATCACCATTTTTTTTAACAAAATCGAACTTGGGGTAGTATGCTGATACATATTGAGTCCTGAGCATACCAATTAACATTTGTTGATTTACCTTTTTCCCAGTGACGAATTCGTAGAATAATTTAGATATGTAGGTCTTCCCCGCTCCCGTGGGTCCCAAAAAGAACACATCCACGCAATCCTTTTGGATATTTTTGTTGAAATAATTTTGAAAAATGACTTTCGAATTTTTTGCATTCTTCGGCACGGGAACCACCGCAAGATTATTCCCAGAAAAGTTAGGAACGAGCTTCTTAAGGTCACTCACCGAATTTGACATGCTTGAAAATAAAATTGTGCTAGGAATAATCCCATCCTTAAGTTTTTTAATATATTCTGCATATTTTATCATGACCTTTTGATAATTGTTTGGCGATTCGATTACCTTGACCTTGTTATTGACAATCACCATTTTTTGGATTTCAGAAAGGAGATTCATGAGTTCGGTTTCTGTATTCGCATTAGACTTTGAAATGCGATTTTTAACTTTGATAATCAAATTGTAATATTTGTTAACGGCACGCTGAGGCATCTCGGGTTTCTTGCTCGACGAGGGGGGGATTTTATTGATCTCCTTATTCGTGACCACCTTCTTCTTGTTCATGTTCATGTATTCCACAAGAGCATTTGTCTTTGCCACGAGGTCGGCGAATTGTTCCTTCATCTACTAATAAAAAACTAAATTTTTCTTACTGAACAGAATTAAAATTTTTATTAAAATTACTATGGTATCCACTTTTAATTCCAACTTCTTTTATTTTATTTTTCAACATGTTCCTAACCTCTCCGAATGATTTTTTTCTTTCTTTCGATTGTTCCCAAAGCGTTTTCAATCCGCTTGCTGAAGGTCTCCCCATTAAAGGTACTTTCGAATTCCGCGCCCCGGTTTTATCTAAATATTTTTTAACAATGTGATTGGCAAACTTATTATTGTTCAAAGGGGGTTTAACCATTCCTAATCCTCCTCGAGATGCACCGGATGGTTCCGAGTCAGTTTTTACCATGAGTAATTTAAATTTGTTTTTGTTTTCATTTGAAAAGGGTTTTCCATTACTAGCTAAAATATTAAAAATTTGCTTTGCTTCATTTTCAGTTAATTTTTCGAGACCTTTACCTTTAATCCTTTGAGCCAAAGCCGCTGGTCTAATCACGGAACTTCCTTTCGCAAGGTCTCTCATCATATTTTTAACTTTTTCAAATGGATTTTTAGTAGAATTATTAGGCGCAGGGCTCTCTACCTTTTCTACCTCGTGAGTTGCGCCTATTAGTTTAAAGAATTCTTAGGTGCGGGTGGTGCGGGTGCGGGTGCGGGTGCGGGTGGTGCGGGTGCGGGTGCGGGTGGTGCGGGTGTGGGTGCGTTTGTGGATGCGCTACCCTTTTCTGTCACATTTACCAGTTTGTTAATAGCTTCTACAACATTCATAACCATATTATTGAATCCGGAGACAGTACTTATAGCCTCACCCCTTTCTTTGGCAAGTTCACCTTTTTGTCTATTTATAGCTCCAAATACCTTACTTGCTCTATTGTAGCGATTCTTGTGTTTTTTCAAAAAATCATTAATGAAAATCAAAATTAGAATGAGAACCTTACCTCTTTCGGGTAAACTATTATTTCCTGTATTAATAAATTTATTATTAAGAATTGAGTTGCCTTTCTTTTTAATGTTGTTAAATCTTTTTTTAAAAGTTGCTGCTTTATTATTATTTGTTGCATAAACACCCATCTTTCTCTTAAAAAATCCTCCGTGGGGCATATTTTTATAACTGTTATTTCTCATACTTTCCGGAAATTTGTCGAAAACATTACCTTTGAATGCACCTGTTAAAGTATTCCATTTACTACTAAGTTCTTTAACAGCACGATACTTATTACTATTATTTTCAATATTTGCCAATTGTTCAATAACTTTTCCTGTTTTATCAAACAATCCATAGAAAAGTTTGGATGAATATGTTTTTGGATCAATTTCTTTCAGTTTAGCCTCGGTATTAAGATTTTTAACAGAATTATTAATTTTATAATAATTTTTAAGTCTATTATTAGTATTATTTACCTTATTGTTGTTTTTAATATTCAAATTCGGAATACCAGTTCCATTTTTGATATATTTATTTACGTTTTCATTCTTAATGTTCTTTTTATTGAGTTTAAGTGGAGCTCCGCTCACCGCTTGAACGGCGTTTTTTTGTTGCATCAAACCAAGTGGCGTTGCACCACTTGCTCCACCAGAAAGTCCAACACCACCAGTGTTGCTCATATTTACTAAAAATGTATACTTTTTTTTCAATAATTGCTTGATTAAATTATTGAAAAAATGTATTAATTTGAATACCACTGTCTTAAGAAAAAATTAGTTGGCGAATGCCAGACCGGCCATTCCATTCTGTACCCTGAGGATGTTGTAGTTGACGGCATAGACCCATGACATGCTTGATGCATTCGTGACCGTCCCGAACTTCATCTCCGCGTTATCCAATCTTGAGAAGTTCACCGTGCCGCAGGGCTGGTGCTTGTCTGCCTTGAGTGCGAAGCTGTACATGTAGAGGTTGGTTGATTCACCACCAGTTCCGCCGTGCATCTCCGAACCGTTGCTGGTGTGGTGGTAGGTCTGGATGTGGGAGAAATACTTGGCGGGCATGGGGTCGAACATGTCCACGCCATTGAGGTTCAACTTGAGTTCGTCGAAACTGAAAAGGGTTCCCGAAGGGTTTGCCGTTCCCCAAAGGAGGCACTTTACGGGATGGTTGAAGTAGCTGAGGTCCACCTTGGTGTCCGTGTCCTTCTGGATGCGCTGAACCTGGGTGATAAGCATCTCCCTTGGCTCGTTGGCAAGTGCCTGGCGCTCCTCCGTATCGAGCTGGATGTAGTTGGCGTAGTATTTGGTAGTGGCACCCGTTCCTGAATTGAAGTTGACACGGATTTCCACATCGTGATACTGGAGACTAACAAGGGGCAGTGAGAGACCTACCTCGTCGCAAAAGGAGAAATGCAGGGGGAGGAAGGTGCTTGCGTTGACTGCTGCCTTGTCGCGGTTTGCGGTGGTCTTTGCTCCCGCATTTGCCAGGAACTTGGTATAAAGAATTGATGCGAAGTAGGCATCGTGCTCCTCAATCAGCTGACCTCCGACATAGAGGCGGAAAACCGAGGGGGTGGTGGTTGCCATTCCGAACGCCGTAGAGATGTTCGTGGTGTCAGTGTCAGCCCACACATAGGAGAGGAGGTCTCCCTTGCGCTGAATGGGAAGGCTGATGGTGCCATTCGCTGCAGCCGTTCCTATGGGCTGGAGTTCCACGGGGAACATGGAAAAGTTGGTGTGGCGCTTGTAGGCAGCCTTAAAAAAACTGATTTCGGGTTTACCGGTGATGAAAACATCCTGAGCGCCTCGGGCCACGAGAGAGATAAGACCAGACATATCTTTTACAATTGATAATCAAAAAAAATCAAGGTTAAACACGAGACCCTAAAATAAATTAGGATGCTGGCTGAGAACATTCAGTTTCAGACTATCAGTTGGGAGGGGTATGATCATGAGGACAGGTACAGGGTCTATGCTTTTGGGAGAACAGAGGATGGAAGGAGCACCTGTGTTCACTTTCCCTACAGACCCTTCTTTTATGTGGGTCTGAAGAAAGACGGTCCCAATGTGAGCCACTTATCTATACTAAGAGAGCTTTTCAAACTTTTTGACAGGAAGGTGGAGAAGTATTTTCCTTGCGACCGCCACAACAATGAACACTGCGGATTTTGTGACAAGTTTGCTAGGACCCCTCTATGGGGAGATTACTACATGCCGGGAGTGGAGAGGTTCGTTCCTCACAGTTCGGTCAACCTGTGGGGGTTCAACAACGAGAACAAGATTCCCACCGTGAAACTCGTATTCAAAAATTCAAAGTCCATGAGATCTTTCAGGAGCAAAATTAGATTTCACCAAGACTACGAGAAGAATTTTCAACTTTTTGAATCCAACCTCGACCCAATCTTGAGGGTCATGCATGTGTCCAAGTGCTCTTCGACTGGATGGATAAAGGTTCCCTATTTTTTGACCACCGAAAAGCATACAAACTGTGATATCGAGATTGAGTTGCAAAACTACAAAGACCTCACGCCCCTTGACAGGCAGGACATAGCACCCTTCAGAACGGGTTCCTTTGATATCGAGTGTTTCAGCGAGACGGGCGCCTTTCCGAAATCAACCAATAAAGAAGATCTCGTATTTCAGATCGGTCTGACGAGGCAGGACTATGGTCGTCCTGAATTGATGAAGGTGGGTCTTTCGGTGGCGCCGTGTCAGGAAAGTCAGACATTGCTTGTGTATGAAACCGAAAAAGAATTGCTGCTGGCGTTCACAAAGTTGGTGAGAGAATGGGATCTGGATATCATCACGGGTTGGAATGTGTGGGGTTTTGATTTTGAATACATCATGAATCGCTATGCAGAAGACGAACAGTTCATGAACGAGTTTTGCAGATTCGGAAGGTTCCTTGGGGAAAGGGGGAAAAGCAAACTCGTAAAGAAGGAACTATCGTCGAGTGCTCTGGGGGACAACAAGTTGATGATGCTTCCCATGAGCGGTCGTTTCGTTTTTGACCTCATGCAGTTGGTGAAGAGGGAGTTGAATCTGGATTCCTATTCCCTGAACAATGTTTCCAAGGACCTCCTGAACGACAAAAAGATAGACATGCCACCTCAAGAGATATTTGACCGTTGGAGGAGAGGTGACCCAAAGGAAATAAAGGAGGTGTGTGACTACTGTATCAAGGATACCGTTCTTCCTATTCACATCATGGACAAGCTGAAGACCATTCCAAACTTGATTGAGATGGCGAAGGCCACTTGGGTTCCCATGAGTTTTCTCATCGAAAGGGGACAGCAGATCAAGGTATTCAGTCTGATGGTGAAGACGGCGAACGAACACTGCTACTCCATTCCTACCCTGTTTCTGGACCCCGAGGAAGATGCATTCGAGGGTGCCACCGTCCTCGAACCCAAAAAGGGAGCCTACTACGAGCCCATCGTGGCGTTGGATTTCGCCAGTCTGTATCCAAGCATCATGAGGGCACACAATCTGTGCTACTCCACCTACATCTTTGACAAAGACAAAATGGATCGCGGAGCCTACGACTACGAGGAATTTGAAATAGGAGGCGAAAAACACTACTTCGTGAGGAACCGAAAGGGAGAGGACAAGATGGTGTTCGCCCTACTCCCCCACATCCTGAAGGAGCTGAAGGAGTTCCGAAGCAAGGCGAAGAAGGACATGGCGAAGGCAAAGGGAACGCCGATGGAAGCCGTGTTCAATGGTAAACAGCTCGCCTACAAGGTCGTGATGAATTCGGTCTACGGATTCACTGGAGTGACCAAGGGAATGCTAGGTCTGAAGCAGATCGCCTCGGCAGTCACCAGCAAGGGAAGGCAGATGATTGACGAGACCAAGCGCATCGTGGAAAGTAATTTTGAGGGCTCTACGGTTGTATATGGCGATACGGATTCGGTGATGGTTAAGTTCAATTTGCCCGATCACCTGACGATGGACGAGAAGATTGCGGAGGCGTGGAAGTTGGGCGAGAAGGCTGCGGATATGTGCAAGTTCCCTCCGCCGAACGAGTTGGAGTTGGAGAAGGTTTACTGTCCCTACATTCTCTATACCAAGAAGCGTTACGCCGCCAAGATGTGGGTTCAGAACAAGAAGGGCGAGATGGAGTTGGAGAAGGTGGACATCAAGGGGCTTCAGGTGATTAGGAGGGACCAAACGCATTTCGTGAGGGAGACGGGGAAGAAGGTTCTTGACATTCTCTTGGAT
>Ga0181574_10001624_pt1 | contig 20962 bp, 18 predicted proteins | sample 101ome_24_FD_145600 | JGI IMG/M metagenome (GOLD analysis project Ga0181574, IMG submission 145600) | Coastal salt marsh microbial communities from the Groves Creek Marsh, Skidaway Island, Georgia - 101410AT metaG (spades assembly) | ecosystem: Environmental > Aquatic > Marine > Intertidal zone... | reverse complement strand
ATTGGGGTCTTCTCTGAAGTAATTGATGAAGTTTACGGCATTAGAGCCGTTCCCACTTGCCAGAATACCTAGTCTAATCATTTTTTAACTTCAAATGTTGACGCTGCCAGTTCCATTGTTCTCAATGGTACGCGTTTCGATTTTCCCGGAGCAAAGACATTGGTTTCAATCGTAACTACTTTGTTGATGTCGGGACAATGAATGGTGTAGCAAACGAAAGGTCCCCCCATGAACTCATTGGCTAATTCCCACCATCCACGGGTTTCCACGGCGCGATAACCGTTCAGCGTTATATCCTTTGAGTGGGTGATAACGTTTGCCGTATCCGTAGTCATGTAGGTACGGATGCTATCCGGTCTGTCTGGCCCCTCAATATGCTTTCCAACCATAGCATTTCGTTTTGCAATGATGTAGTCTTGTGTGAACTGCTCATCTCCGGTGTAAGTTTCTTCATACAAGTACATGGCACTGCGCTTTTCACCAAACCATCGATTCACACCATTAAACTCATCGCTTCGTACACTTACGGTGAAATTACTTGGTGTTCGGAATCCATAGCCGAGCCGACGTTGCATGGCCTTAAAAAACTTATCGTCTTTCTTCTTGCCCCGAATTACATATTCAATAGTTGTTTTTTCTTCGGTCTTATGTGCGAGATCTCGGATTTTTACCGCGTTAGTAATCATGTTTTCTCGTAAGTCCGCGGTGTCTTTACCGAGAATAAAGCAGACTTCCTGTGGTTCTGCAAACAAGTCTTTGACAACAAAGAAGTTGCTGCCTGAGGCCAATTTTTCGTCTAGCATCTTTACTAAATCGCTTCCGATTGCCTTTACATATTTAGATCTCAAGTCTTGCTGGTACAAAACCGCAAGGTTGTAATTATGCTTGAAGTAGTCTGTGAAATTTCGATCGTTGCCGTGATTCACATTAAAGTGAGGCTCATATCCCGGCATACCGTCTAACGGTGCTTGATAAACGGTCTTAATTGCCGATTTACATGCGACATACGTTTCATCAGGAACCAAAATTGCAACTTTCGCAACCTCACCCATAGCTTTTGGTTTTCTATCGGTTAAGGGTACGTCTTTACCCGATTTCTCGCACTTCATTGCAGTTGTCGCAATGAATAAAGTCAAGAAAACAGAGGTTAGAAGTTGTGATTTACGAGAAATGAAGCGCATGAAATGTACTTGTTAGTTTACAAGTACAATTTTAAGCGATTTCCCGGATGAATCATGTTCGAACGGAGGTTATTCCACTCCTTTATTTCACCAACGGAGCAACCTTTTTTATTAGCGATGGCCTGGAGGGAATCACCGCGTCGAACGACATAGGTGATTTCTTGTACAACCGGTTTGTATGATTCCGACAAAACCAGGATTTCGCCTTCTTTGTCGATGAAATTAAGTGCTTTTTCTGTAGGCAGGTAAATCTCCATGGTTTCGACGTTAACCGGAATGTTGTCGCTCTTTAGAGGCGGATTTAACTTTCTGATTTCGCTTACCTCAATTTCCAGTAATTCTGAAATTGCCTTTAAACTATGGTTTGGACTTACTGATACTTTAGTAATGTCTTTGGTAGGACTTTCAACAAATGCCGGTAGTATGCCATGTTGCTGATGGAAGTTCATCAAATAGGCCACAGCGATAAACGAAGGAATGTAGTGCTGTGTTTGTTTTGGGAGATATGGATAGATTTCCCAGAATCCTGTTTTTCCGCCTGATCTGCGGATTGCTTTACGGATGTTTCCTGGTCCGCAATTGTAACTAGCGATTACCACCAACCAATCATCAAACACCAACGACATGTCTTTAAAGTATTGTGCAGCCGCTTCGGTGCTTTTGACTATATCACGACGTTCGTCTTGATATCTGTCAATTTTTAAGTCATAAAGCTTTCCAGTGTAAGGCATAAACTGCCACAATCCAACGGCACCGGAGCGAGAGGTCGCATATGGGTTTAACGCACTCTCAATTACGCTTACGTACTTAAGCTCAAGTGGTAAGTCTTTCTTATCTAGAACGGACTCATATATCGGGAAGTAATAGTCACTCAAGGTTAGCATCTCCTTGAGCTTAGGTTGCCAACTTGTTCCAAAGTAGTCGATAAATCGTTTGACCTCTGAGTTGAAATCTAGAGGAATCTCAAACTCGAGTTGTTCAATGTGACCGAAAAATATCTGACTATCCAACGGAATCTCATCATTCTCAAACTCTGTAATCGCATCGGTGAACATTACCTCTGCTACCTCAGCCGTTGGAACGGTCTCAACCGGTACTTCGACCTTATTGTCGGTATTTACGGTTGCCGTTGTGTCGGATTTCTTTGTTTCATTATCGGCCAGTACGACAAACGGAGCAAAGAAAAGTACGCATCCTAACGTTATTAGATTTCGCTTAATCATAGTCACTATTTTCACAAACGCCTAAGTACCACATTAATTGTGGTTTGGCAAAAAAATGTTGTGCGGTGGGCGAATATATTTCTAGACAGTTGTAAATCGAAGTTTACGAAGTAAAAATTCCGTTTAGACTATCTTTGATGGAATTAACACCTCACCGCGCTTATGTCGGATTTTTCAAAAAAAGCTTGGTCCGAACTGGCTAAACAAGCCAGTTTGCAACCCCAAGAGAAAATACAACAGGTAAAGAAGCATCAGGGAAGCCTTACCATAACAGTGCCCGCTGAAATTACCTATCAGGAAAGACGAGTCTCTTTATCTCCACTTTCGGTTGAGATGCTCGTAAGCAATGGCCATGAGGTTTTAATTGAAGCCGGGGCAGGCGCCAAGTCCAATTTTGACGATATCCACTACAGTAATGCCGGAGCACAAATCATATACGATCATGAATCAGCCTTTAAGGGGGATATTGTCTTAAAAGTGGCTCCTCCAACTCCGGAGGAGATAGATTTCTTGAAACCCGGTCAAACCATATTCAGCGCATTGCAATTAGCCGATTTGAAGCGAGAATGGCTGGTAAAGCTCTGCAAGAAAAAAGTAACAGCCATTGCGTTTGAATTTCTTCGAGACGATGGTGGAACCTTGCCAATCATTCGAGCCATGAGTGAGATTGCAGGTAGGGCATCGGTTCTAATAGCCGCGGAGTACCTCAATAATGCGAAGAACGGTAAAGGTGAGTTGATTGGAGGAATACCGGGAATTCCACCCACTGACATTGTTGTTATTGGGGCAGGTTCGGTAGGAGAGTATGCCGTTAGGGCCGCACTCGGATTGGGTGCCAAGGTAACAGTGTTTGATAATTCATTGCACCGGTTAAGAAGGTTAGAGGCCAGTGTGGGTAGACGGTTGTCTTCTTCAACCATTCTTCCGCACATATTGCAAAAGTCTTTGGCATCATGTGATGTGGCGATCGGAGCACTTCGTAGCTCAGAAGGTCGAAGTCCGATAGTTGTTTCAGAACACATGGTTCAGCAAATGAAGCCGAAATCGCTCATTGTGGATGTGGCAATAGATCAAGGTGGTTGTTTTGCAACCAGCGACATTACAAATCATGAAAATCCAATTTTCATTAAGCATGATGTGTTGCATTACTGTGTACCAAACATTGCTTCTCGTGTAAGTAGAACGGCAAGTTATGCCATCAGCAACATACTGGCGCCTCTCATGCTGGATATATGTAATCACGGAGGAATGCACAGCTACATGTGGACAAGTGAAGGTTTGAGACAAGGGGCGTATGTATACAAAGGCAACCTCACCAATCATGCCTTAGGAGAACGGTTTAATATAGCCGCGAAAGAAATCGACTTTTTATTTGGAGGGAACCTATAAGGCCGGTTGAATTAGGCTTATTTTTGCGCCCGGAAAAACATGCTGAATAGAAGACTCATCCGTGTTAAGGTTTTTCAGTCGTTATATGCTTATCTGCAAGATGATGAACCGAGTTTGACCAAGTCAAAATCTTACCTGAAGAACTCAATAGAAGGTATAGATCACAACTTTCAAGCGGTATTGGTATTTCCTTTGGAAATGATTCACTACATCCGTGTGAATCACAATCCAGCTGAGAATAAGTACCTGCTGAACGAAAACGATTCGAACGCGTATAAAAACCTCTCATTTCAAGGGTTATATGAACAACTGGTGCAACATCCGGTGATTAAACCGGCTATGGAAAAACCATTTGTTCGTTGGCAAGATAACCAAGACGTCTTACGTGCGGTGTATAAAGAAATTCGGAAAGAGAGTACGTTGGAAGAATATTTAAACGCTTCGGATCTTGATGAAAAGACTACGCAGAAGTTTTTCCTTCGGTTTACGGCGTTTATTGTGGAGCGATCCAAAGCGTTTGCCCAGGAGATGGAAGAAGTGAACATGCTTTGGGAAGATGAGCACATTCCAATAAAGAATGCTTTACATCAGTTTTTCAAGTCTATCCTAAACAACGAGCAGGTGCCTGAGGTAGGGGTAGAAGATGCAGATTGGGAATTCGCTGAGACTTTGATGGATCAAACGATTGAAGAAAACGAAGAATATATCAACCTTATAGATAAAGCCGCACCTAAGTGGGATAAAGAGCGAATTGCTCGGACAGACATGGTGCTTATGTCTATGGCATTGGCTGAGTTGCTGCACTTCCCGTATATACCGGTTAAGGTAACCTTAAATGAGTACCTAGAGCTGGCAAAGAACTATAGTACACCGCAATCCAGCCGTTTCATTAATGGTGTTTTGGATCGCTTGGTAAAGCAGTTCAGAGCAGATAACAAGCTGGTAAAAAAAGGGCGAGGTCTGGTAGGTTGAGGTTAGAAAATTCTAATTTTGTTGGTGAAAAAAACAGAATCAAAAAGATGATGAAACGATATGTTCAAGGTTTAGTAGTAGGGCTATTTATAGCCACATTGTTTATGGGTTGTGGAAGCAATTCAACGGATAATGGAATCTCTTCTATTGCCGACAACAATAAAACGGCATCAAATCCGGGTGCACAGAATCCGGAACCGGCATTTGAATTTGAACACACCGAGTGGGATTTCAAACGCATTAACGAAGGCGAACAAGTAAAACACGTATACCGATTTACCAACGTAGGTAATGAGGAACTGGTTATCCGAGATGTAAAGGCTTCTTGTGGATGTACAATCCCTGAATGGGACAAACGCCCAATACCTGCGGGAGAGAAAGGAAGCATTACCGTAGCTTTTGATAGTAAAGGGAAACCGGGTAACCAGAGCAAAACAGTTACAATAACGGCAAACACAAATCCACCGACTACGATGTTAACATTCAGAGCGATGGTAATGCCGAATGAATAATTTTATGGAAGTATTGATTTTACAAGCAGGCGGATCTGGTTTTGATCCAGGTTTTTTAATGATGATGGGAGCCATGTTTTTGGTTTTCTATTTCTTCATCATCCGCCCACAAATGAAGAAAAACAAAGAACAGGTTGCTTTTCGTGAGTCTGTTAAGAAAGGCGATAAAGTAGTTACCTCAGGTGGAATCCATGGAAAGATACTTGAAGTACGTGATGCTGTTATGATTATTGAAGTAGAAGGCGGTGGTCGCTTAAAAGTTGAGAAATCAGCAATTTCTATGGACATGACTAAAGGTAAAGAAACACCAGCTAAATAGAAGCAATTTGGCGAAGCACTTGAAAATTGGCGTTACAGGAGGAATCGGTTCCGGTAAATCAACCGTATGTTCAATTTTTGAACATTTAGGAGCACCGATTTATAACGCCGATAATCGGGCCAAACAATTGATGCAGGAGGATGAAGACCTCAAGAAAAAACTTCGACTGGCCTTTGGCTGGGATGTATACGACAAAGAGGATAAACTCGACCGTGAATACCTCGCTAAGATTGTTTTTAATAATCCACCCCAGTTGCGCATCCTCAATCAAATCGTTCATCCGGCTGTATTCGATGATTACGCTGCCTGGGTAAAAGAACAAGAAGAGAAGGGTGCACCTTATTCTGTGAAGGAAGCCGCACTTTTGGTTGAAGCACAGAGTTACAAAAAGCTCGACAAACTCATTGTAGTTACTTGTCCAATCGATACACGTCTGGAGCGAATCATGAAACGCGATAACATTCGTAGGGAAGAGGTGCTCAAGCGAATTGAAAATCAGTTAAGCGATAAAGATCGTTTAGATCACGCGGATTATGTGATAAAGAATGCACCGAGCTTTTCGCTTATTGAGCAAGTCTTAGAGCTCCATAAAACTTTTGTAAACGAATCTCAAGTTGCCAATGTCTAAGTCAACCAAAACGCTAATTTTAAGTCACGAGGAGATTGTTCAGAAAATCACTCGAATGGCTTGGCAAATTTGGGAGAACAACACCGCTTCAAGGCCGTTAATCTTGATTGGGGTTGAAAATAAGGGCAGTATCGTTGCAGATTTACTCCACGCCGAATTGAGTGAAATATCGGACCTTCAAGTTTCGATTGGCAGTGTCGCCGTAGATAAAGAGGATCCTACCCTGGACAATATCCGATTGAACTGTGAACAGGCTATTGCCGATGCAAACGTGGTCTTGGTAGACGATGTTTTGAACAGTGGGAAAACACTGATGTATTCTACCTTACCAATTCTTGCACAAAACCCACACGCATTGCATACCGCAATATTGGCAAACAGAGACCACACGCGTTTTCCTGTAAAAGCTGACTTTGTGGGAATCTCACTCGCAACAACGCTTCAAGAGCACATTCATTTTACACGAGATGATTCAGGTAAGATGGAGGTGTATTTAACTTAGCTATTAGCTATTGGCTATTGGCTATTGGCTATTTTCTTTCCTTAATCTCAGTTTTTGTTTTACCAGTGAGTACTTCGTGGCGTTCAAGGATGCGCTCAAACGTTTCCGCATTTGGCATTTCGTTTCGCCGGTAGTTTTCCATTAGGTTATTTGCTACTAAGAGTTTGAGTAGATTATGAAAATCTCGCAATGCCCTGTCATCACGTTGGATGTTTGAGTCTAACTGGTATAAATGAACAACTCTTTCTTTCTGTTTGCCTATGATGTCATCTAGAAAAGCTCGACCTTCTTTGCGCAAATTTGTGTCTCTAATGGCTTGAAGTTGGAATTTTGCATCGTCAAAGAACTCGGCATTTTTGCCAGTGTAATCACGCCAGTCGGCAAGACTGTCAAAACTATGCTCAGCTAAAAAACCGATTTCCCTATCCAATTGGTTCAACGCTGAATCATGAGATAGTGCTTCGCTGTACAAAAGATCAATCAAATTGCTTCGTCCACTTTCTTTACTGAACTTGATAGATACTGGACGAGTTTCTTGCAAAACATTAGGTGTAGATGTCTGTACATTTCCTTGGTCACTATTGACATTTGAAGAGCAGCCAACCGCAGCAATTGCTAGCACAATGAAGATTTGATTAAGTTTCATGGCTGCCTAAGTCTAATGCGTAACAATTTTTATCTCAGTTCTACGGTTCTGCTGGCGCCCTTCATCCGTATCATTTGTAGCAACCGGAACTGTACTTCCATATCCTTTATAACTCAGACGATTTGCATCAATACCTTTTTCAATCAAATAGGAGTACACCGCTTTTGCTCGATCGTTCGACAAGGTTTTATTTCGTGCTTCAGAACCCGTGTTGTCGGTATGTCCTCCAATCTCAATCGTAATGTTCGGATTGTTTTTGAGGAAGCGTACCAAGTAATCCAATTCTGCATACGAAACGGGTTTTAAGTTCGCCTTGTCTACCTCAAACAATACGTTCTTCATCACAATGTTTTGATCTTTTTCAATTGGCTTTAGACCTACTTTTAAGACAAAAGGTTCGTCCAAACTGCTTTGGGTGAGCGAAAAGTTTTCTGAATGGAACAGGTAGCCATCGGCTTTTGCCTCCAACGCATAATCGTTGTTTGCCGGAAGATTCACTATAAAGTTCCCGTCTTTTGCATCCGAGGTTGTTCGACTTTCTTCTTTTCCCGTCCCGGTATTTAATAACACCAGCTGAGCCTGAAGTCGCTTGTTTGTTTTGATATCGTAAACATAACCTTTCACATAGGATGTCTTGTTTGGTCTAGCGCCCTCGTAAAGCGGTAAGGCATAAATATCCATTCCGCCATAGTTCGGTTCAATTCCTTCACTAGCAAAATAGGCCATATCACCTTTGCGATTCACAATAAAGTTCCATTCGTCTTTACTTGTATTTATTGGATAGCCGAGGTTTACAGGAGTTGACCACTCGCCATTTTTCAAGCGTGTAAAGTATATATCTGTACCACCCATTCCAGGAAGGCCTTCTGATGAAAAATAAAGTGTTTGTCCATCCGGGTGGATGAAAGGGAACTGTTCATCTTTATCGGTATTGATTTTCGGTCCTAGGTTTACAGGAGTTTCCCATCCGTTTGACCCATACTGACAGGACCATATGTCTATGCCTCCAAATCCACCTGGTCGGTCGCTCGCAAAGAAGAGTGTAACTCCGTCTGCGGAGATACTCGGCTGGCTTTCCCAGTCTCGGGTATTAACCGGTCGCCCAAGGTTGCGCGGTTCAGACCACTTTTCACCGGATCGCGTTGTAACCCAAATATCACATCTACCTTCGCCACCGGGTCTGGCACAAGACGTAAAGAATAAGTATCGTCCGTCGGGTGAAGCGCTAAATGCGCCTTCATTTTCACGCGTGTTTACAGGAGGACCTAAGGACTTAGCTTGTTGCCAAGACTTGTCATCTCCCCATGCGCTTACGTATAAATCTTCATTTTGCTCATAGAGATTTACAGAACCGTCTCGCCGGGTGAAGTAAAGGGATTCCTCGGCGATGTCTAAACCGGGAAAGTACTCTTCGAGTTTAGTATTTACTTGGGGTCCTACGTTTACAGGTTCATATGGAACAGGGTTGGCATATGCTTTTTTCGCGAACTCGGCTTGAGCAATCCGTTTTTGTGTAGCCAATCGCTCATCACCTGGACCTACAATAGACAGTAAATAGTTTAGGTTTCTTAATGCATCATCGTATTCGTGAAACTCAAAGTGTGCTTTACTCAAATCTTTAAGTGCAAAGACATTGTCGGGGTCTAGCTGTAATATCTTTTGGAAAGGACCCTTGGCTTCTTCATAACGTTCCGTGGTCATGAAAATATTTCCTTTCAAGTCATAGGCCTCAATGTAGCTGGGATCTTTGGCGATTGCTTTGTTAATGAGGTCTAACGACTTGTCAAATTCATACAGCTGAAACTGTTTCAAAGCCTCACCAAACAACATGTACGCCTTTTTGTTGTCGGTTCCGCGCGGGGTGACCTTTTTTTGAGAACCACAGGCTGAAATCAATACCGTGATAACAACCCATGCGATTACTTGTATTTTTTGCATGTGCTACTAAACTAACTGAATTTCTTCAGTTCTATTACGTTGGCATTTTGAATTTTACCTGCATCGAGTTCCAGAGACACCAAGGTGCGTACTTGATGAAAACCATGTAAGCCCATAGCGCCCGGATTGATGTGTAAATGCTGATGTTTTTTGTCGAACATCACCTTAAGTATGTGACTGTGTCCGGTAACAAAAATATCCGGTTGGTGTTTTCGAATGAGTTCTAGAGCTTCAGGCTTGTATTTACCCGGATAACCGGCAATGTGCAACATTGCAATTTTGACACCTTCAGTGACAAATACAACTTCTTTTGGGTATATAATACGAACATCTCTGCCGTCGATATTCCCGTAAACTCCGCGTATCACAGGGCATTGCTCCGCCAAAGCGTCATGAACTTTTATGTCGCCCCAATCACCTGCGTGCCAAACCTCATCGTAGCTTGCAACGTGTTTCAGAACATCCGGACCTATGTGGGAATGACTATCCGACAAGATCAGAATGCGTTTCATAAAAATAAATTAGAATGGAAGGTCGCCTTCAGTCTCGTCTGCCGTGAAGACTTGATCACCAGGATTCTCGTTGATTTGGTTGAAAGATCCAGTGTTGGTGTTGTCTTGTGGTTGACTTCCTCCAACATCAATTCGCCACGCTTTGATATCAGTATACCATCGATCGTTATACTCTCTTGATTCGATATTAATTCCAACCGTTACCGGTGTACCTGGATTCAAACTTGATATTTCATCAACCTTCTCACCCCAACAGGTAATAGCAACCTTTTTTGGGTACTGCTCATTCGTTTCTAGAATAAAATCTCTCTTCTTCCAAGGACCTCTCTGACTCTGTCCCGACTGCTCTGGAAGCAGCTTTACAACTTGACCGCTTAGCTCTAAACTCATGTGACAAAGATACATTCCAAGAGCACGTCACGAACGACGTTGGGAGGAAGTTTTTAACGCTTTGTACACGATTTGGTGTTCATTTCCAATTAACTACATTTGACCATGCGGCAACTGCTCACATTCGTTATACTAACAACTATATTCTCTGGTTCAATCGCACAAAACTGGGAATGTATTGGGCCGTTTGAGGTACCGCAAAGTGGGCTAGATTCGGGGCATTGGTCGGCCAATGGAATTGGGTGGATAGAAAGCATAGCCGTGGCCGGACGGAAAGACAAACGCGTTTATGCGGGTAGCAATGTCGGAGGCTTTTTTTTCTCGAGAGACCACGGTAATACCTGGGAAAGTCGATTTGATGATAAGAGAATCTGTGGGGTATGGGATATCGAAGTAGGAACATGGCCAGGACGCCTGTGGATTGGAACAGGAACGAATACCTGGGACACAGATTGGGGACATGGCGTGCTTTACTCCAGCAACAACGGGAAGAGCTGGAAATCAACCGGACTGAGTTTCAATCCAACTGATAAACAAGTTGTCTATGCGTTGGAGCGGTCTGAGGTAAATAAGAAAGTCTTTTACGCATGTACAGAAACAGATGTTTTTAAAACCACCGACAAAACAAAAACGTGGGAGAATGTCTTAAATCACGACGACAAGCAGCGTGTGCACTTTCGTCATTTAAAACTTCATAATACAGATGTTCAGAAGGTAGTGGCTTCAGGTACTGAGTTGTTCACATCAACGGATGGGGGGAATACATGGAAGACCCATTCAGACAAGTTTACTTTTCAGCAAATGAACAATGGAAGAGACTCACTTCCGGGTAGATATGCCGTAGCGCTTAATCCGCTGAATAATAATCAACTAATGGTAGTGTATAGCTACCGCCGCATTAATTACATAGATCGTTCAAATGATTTTGGAAAGACATGGTTCAACGTCCATACAAGTCGGGATTTCGACCGTGTAGATATGAATCATGCGGAGTTAATTTGGGATGACCGCGATACATCTGTTATTTATGTAGGTGGTGTTCGTTTGTATCGATCAACCAATAGTGGAAAGTCGTTTAGCCTATCCACCCAGCCGGTGTGGGGTGCACCTAATTTTATGCATGATGACATTCGTTCGTTTACCCAAGGAAAGCGCGGTCTTTGGATTGGGAACGATGGAGGTGTGAGCCTTTCTTCAGACCAAGGGCTGTCTTGGACAGATCGATCCGGTAAGGGGCTGACCGCAACGCAGTTTTACGATATAGCAGTTGAAAATGACATTGTTGTAGGTGGATGTCAGGATTTGTCAACGCTAATCCTAAAAGACGGTAAGTGGCATCATACCACGTTGATTTATGGCGATGGGAGTATGAATCTGATTGATGGGGAAAAGTTATACATCATGCACAACGGTTCGCGAATACGAACAGGTGACACATCCAATACGGCGTGGGGAATGATTTACACACCCTACTCGCCCAATCGATTTAAGTACCCTTTTGAGTTTCATCCCGAAACCAAAACTAAGCTATGGTTAACGGATCACGACCTTTGGCAATACGATTTGACAAGTAAACGATGGAAGAATTTGACGAAATCGATTCCTCACGGTTTTACGAAAATTGTTGCAATGGATTATACCGAGACGTCGGTCTACTTGGCTAAGGACCAACCTACTTGGAGTACCGATTCGTCTGCCATGACGGGTAAGTTATACAAAGGCATACTATCGCCCAATGGATACTTTTGGAAAGATATAACAGCAAGTTTGGGCATACTTGCTTGGAGAGAAATAACAAGCATCGAAATCAATCCTCAAAACGATAATCATCTGGTAGTGAGCCTGTATGGCTTAGATGACGATTCAAACCGATTTAGAGTTTATGAAAGCTTGGATGGGGGAGAGACTTGGCGAAATATCTCACAAGGGTTACCGAATTGTAATGCACTTGATGTGCTTTTTGGGGGTGAATCGAATCACTTGTGCCTCGGTACAGATGATGGGGTTTTTAGGTTTAACGATAACAAGTCGTGGGAACGGTTTGGCGTTGATTTACCACGGGCACATATCATCGACCTCGAGTATGATAGCACGACTAACACACTTTATGCCGCAACGTTCGGGAATGGTGTCTGGCGATGTAGAATCATTGACTAAAGCATATCCGGTCGCAGAATCCACACCGTGCTTTGTTTCTTCTTTGCTTTTCGATAATGGGTCATAGCTTTGCCATGGCTGGTACCAGCATATAATCCTACTCGATAGATGCCTTTTGACTCATCGGTAAGGATTTCTGCCGTAGGGTTTTGCTTTACAAATTTTGACCAAAACGAATAGGCCTGTTGATAGCTTCTCGCGGATGCGTAAATGATGTAATAGCTGTTTCCTGGTAAATCACCAACTTCATTAAACACCTCACCGTTGTTTGCACTGGAATCAATACTGCCTCCAGTTTCCTCAGGCTTAGCCGGGATTACAGACCGTGATGGTGTATTAACGATAAATACGGGTTCGGGCTCTTGTTTATTAACTTCAGACAAGGGAACAATGAGCGGATTAGCACCCAACGTATTTAAGTTTACTAGCATTTTGGTGGTTACATAACCGGGTTTGTACACCTCAATATTCCAGTTGGATGCCGAGTCGGGTAGGAGGATTGTAAATTCTCCGTCTTCAGAAGTTTGAAGTGCAACACCTTGTTTTTTGCCAACTTGAGTAACGGCAACTCGAGCTGAAGTAACCGGTTCGTTAGCTGGTCCTAGAACTGTACCGGTCATCGTTCGCGAGTAATCGTATTCAACACGAATTAAGTTGAGGTTGATTTTATCATCTTTTTCCTTCAAAATGGTGGCCATTTCGCGGTTTTCGCTTACTACGAGGTAGTCGTTAGCTTCTGAGTTGAAGGGATACTCGAGTGTTATCAGCCGATCAAAATTCCATGTAGAGATATAAACATCATAACCACCTGCTCCTGGCCAGCCATTTGAAGCAAAGCTAAATTGACCGTCGATGGTAGATGGAAGGATTTCGTTCTTGTCGGTGTTTACATAATCACCTAAGTTTTTCGGTGATTCGAATCGTTTTCCATCCCAGAAACATCGATATAAATCATATCCACCATAACCACCCGATTTTGTGCTGGCGAAGTATAGATAATTGTTAGCATACAGCGGAAAGGCATAGTTTGCAGAGGTTTCCCCAAGGTCTATCTGCTGAGGTTTTGACCACTTCCCGTTTTTTCGCTCTACTTCGAAAAGGGCGTAGTAGTCGTTCTCTGTGCGGTATGAGTAAACGAAATGGTCGTCCGACAGTTTAGAGAAACTGCCTACATTTAAAAATTCATCTGCAGGAAAAATCAATGCTGTTTGGTTGTTGAAAGTATTGCAACCCATGTTGGCTGTAACTGTTCCTCCGTCTACATTCAAGCTTGCGCCACCATTGGTATTAATCGAACCGTAAACGAAGTTGTAGTTGGTAGTGGTTTTTTCTGAGATGCGTACATACGGATTATCGCTGGCGGCTTTTCTTGTCCATAACGAATTAAAAGGACTAACACCTCTACTACGGATATACTCTAAATAGAAATCATTGGCTAATGCATAACTACCAACTTGCCGCAGACTGATGGCAAGAGCTTTATAGTCCAATGGGCTACAAATGCTCTCGTTAATCACTTTCAAGTAGTATTTGGCTGCTAACTTGTACTCATCGAGTTTATAGTAGGTTCTTGCCACACCTAGGACAAATACCGGAGACTCTACTTCAGAGTTATCGAGTAAGGCTTTAGTCTCCACTAAATCGCGTTTCACAAGTTCTGTTTCAGACTTGAGTTCGGGTAAAAGGGATTGAGCTTTTGAAAAGATTGAACAAGACAAAAGCACCACAAACAAGGTGGAAATACGATACATACTACACTGACTTCGAACTGCTAAGTTAGTTAGAATTGAATGAAATTAAAACTAACACTTTGTTTTTCAGTGTCATAGCCAATAACCGGCAGTGGAAATTTAATGCAGTTTAACATCCGAAACGCGATTTTTAACCCTTTATTTTCGATGGGCAATCGCGTTAAATCTATATCAGGGGAAAGGTAAAACTGTCGCTGTTGAACGATGTGCGTATAGTCATATATCTGCCCATCACGCTCAAATATATTGTCGTCAGAACTAACAAATCCATCAATTCCATAACCAACGGCTATGTTCAACCATTTCGGAAAACGTGATTCTTCTTTTAAGAAAGATGAAATGTTGGCGCTCAACCAATACGTTTGTCCGTTGTAATCTTTAAAGAGGTTTTCGGTGAAGCTCGTTCCCAGGAGTTCCGGTCTGATCTCACTGTAGGGACTTGGTTGAAACGAGAGTTTCATCCACACACGCTGTTCATCCCAAACAGAATGCTGGCCTATGGCCATGCCTGTACCCAACGCATTCGCAATTATGTCTCCTTTTGAAGCTCCCCAAGCCTCAGAAAATCCATCAAATATTTCAATTCCACTTTGCACAAAGAAGCCTAAGCTTCCACCAATCCAAGTAGACTGTTTTTTGGTGAAACCCGCCCATTCAAACATATCAATACCAACAACTCCTTCGTAATAACAGCTGTACATGTGCCCCACTTTGTCCATTTGAAACCAGTCTCGGTTATCGTTGTGGAAATGGAATTTTGTAAGCGGATAGTCTTTATACCACAGGTGGTAAAGACCGGTCATTGTACCTGCAAAACCGGCAGACGTACCAATAATCACGAGCTTTTTACGACCAGGGTAATCGATAGAATCTGTGCTAGTTGCGAAAGAGCAACTAGTGGTACCAACAAAGAGTGCTAGTAAAAGAAGATTACGCCAGAATGGTTGCTTTCGTAGCATCTAATATGGCGAATGCATCTTCAGACGATGAAGCTTCTGCGTAAACTCGTAATACGGGCTCAGTACCACTTGGGCGAATCATAACCCATCGGTCGTCACCCAAATGAAACTTGTATCCATCAGTAGTTTCAATGTCCTCTACTAAGTAGCTTCCAAATTGCTTATACGAACCGTTTTTACAATTACTCACGATTGCTTGTTTGAGTTCTTCATCCAACCGTAGATCGTAACGTTCAACGGCAAACGAACCAACGATATCGTATACTTCCTCAATCAGCTCATCTAATGATTTACCCGTTTTGGCCATGTACTCCCAAATCACAAAACCGATCCAGACGCCATCTCGTTCCGGAATGTGCCCTTTGATGGCAATTCCACCGGACTCTTCACCACCAATTAAGACATCATCTTGAACCATGATGTCGCAGATGTATTTAAATCCAATCTTGGTGGTTTGCTGTTCCAATCCATAGTGGGCGCATAGTTTTTTGATACGTCCGCTACAGCTGAAACTGGTAACTACTTTACCGGATAGCCCTTTGTGTTGGTGTAGATAATTAATCAACAACAAGATGATGTGGTGCGAGTCTATAAACTTACCTGCTTTGTTGTACAAACCAACTCGGTCTGCATCGCCGTCGGTAGCGAGACCACTGTCGATATCACCCGCCACTGAAATCATCTCAGAGAACTCGGTAAGGTTTTTATGGATTGGCTCAGGTGCTTGACCGTCGAAACCAGGATTGTGATCGCAGTGAAGGAATGTTGCATCCGGTAATAGCCTGCGAACAATGTTTTGTCCTGCTCCGTACATCGCATCGTAAGCCCATTGATACTTTGGGTTCGTAAGCACATCCATGTCGAAATTCGATTCTACATGGTTCGCATACTCGGTTTCCATATCCACCACTTCGATCATGCCTTCGCTCAAGTATTCGTCGAACGACTTTTGCGAAACAGGTACGTTGTCTAAAATCAATTCCTCTATTTCTCCAACCACTTTTGGTGATGACGGTCCACCATAATGAGCCTTAATTTTAAAACCATTATAGGATGGTGGGTTGTGACTTGCTGTGATAACAATACCCAATCCGGAATCCGTTGTACTGGTAGTTAGTGACACCATTGGTGTAGAGACAAATCCCTCAGCAATCAGGCACTTGATACCTTCTGACGCGAATGTTTCAGCGGTTGCTTTTAAGAACATTTCACCACCAAAGCGGCAATCGTGTCCTATGGTTACCTGTTGTTTTAAACTGTCTCGTTGTTTCAACCATTGGGCGGTTGCCATCGCAACTCGTCTAACATTGTCTACCGAATAATCACGTGCGATTATCTCTCTCCAGCCGTCGGTTCCGAACTTAATCTTGTAAGTCATTCGTCTTAGTTTTTTATCGTGTTTGGTGGGGTGTAGTGCAGTTTATTCCAATCCTTGCTGTAGAGCGATGTTTTGATTTCATCAGCTTCAAATGCGTAAATCGGTTCATTGTTCACCCGCTTGATTGTGTATTTGAATTCTTTTTCGCGAAGGTATTCAGACATCGGTTTAAATTGAACCAAAATGCCTAATTCTTCGAGTTGCGATAAAGCCATTGTTGGCATGGCCACATCGTTCACATAGATCTTGATTTGCTGTGGTGTATATGTTATCTGAAAGTTTTGGTTTCGTGTCCAAGTTTCGGATACTTCGATTCGAGTAACCTGTAAGCGCGTATTGATATCTAGGTAAGACACAGCCGGTGTTTGAGTGTTGTTGTAGTACACGTGACGGTTGGAATTGAAGAAGTTTTCGACGCTGTGGCAAAGCAAGTAGTTTGCACTTAACGTATCAATTCCGGGGTATACATAGTACTCGATGTCTTTGGTAGGGATGATAATGTGTTTGTTTGATTTTATTTTCTTGCCAAAGAACAACTCTTCTTTCAAGTCGAATGCCTTTGTCGGATCTTTCTGGAAGTCGGAGTTCCCAAATTTTGCAATGTTAAAGTGATATTGTTTGCTCATTAGAGCTTGCCAGTAGGTCAAGTTTGAGCAACCATTAATGTTAGAAGGAATCACCACCCGACTGAACAAACTACGAATATCTGCTACGTCTACGTAACCAAAATTCACACGCTCTTTTTGCTCGTTCCGAGTGAAGAAGGATAGGCCAAAAATCTGAAATTCAAATTCTTTCTTATAGAGCTTCCAGAACTCATATATGAACAAATCGTTGCATTCTTTGAAACGCACATCGTGCTCATTTTCAAGAGCTTGTAATGCGTTTGGTTTAATCGTTACTTTCTTTGCCGGAGAGCCATATAGTGGGATTGAACCGTCGATGATGTTCTTGTATAACAGTGCGTAGACATCCGTAACTAGATTAAAACCTACGGTGTCGTTTTGCTGCTGCTTATTTACATGTATTAGTGCAGGTGTTGTCTCGAAACCTGCACCTACAGTACTCAGGTTAAAACCGACCAGTAAACAGAGTATGGTAAGTATGCGTAGATGAATCATATGCTTATACAAGTTCACTCTGTTTATGGTAAAATATTGTGTTAGGTAAATAGAGATTCGAGTTACACAAAGGCATTTTCGCCCGTTATCTCCATTCCTAGGATTAAAAGATGGATGTCGTGGGTTCCTTCGTAGGTGATTACAGATTCAAGGTTTGCCATATGTCTCATGATCGGGTAGTCGCCTGATATTCCCATACCTCCCAAAATCTGTCGTGATTCTCGTGCAATATTCAACGCAATCTCAACATTGTTTCGCTTTGCCATACTGATTTGAGACGGGGTGGCTTTACCCTCGTTCATTAGAGTACCAAGACGCCATGCGAGGAGTTGGGCTTTTGTGATTTCGGTATACATCTCAGACAACTTCTTTTGTTGAAGTTGAAATCCGCCGATTGGTTTACCAAATTGATGTCTTTCTTTGGCGTACTTAACCGCTGTATGAAAACAATCCATGGCGGCTCCGATTGCCCCCCAACTAATACCGTAGCGCGCCGAGTTGAGGCAGGTTAATGGTCCCTTTAGTCCAACAACACCAGGTAATATATTTTCTTTCGGAACGCGAACATTGTCAAAAACGAGTTCACCGGTAGCAGAAGCACGCAAACTCCATTTTTTGTGTGTGGTTGGTGTTGAGAAACCTTCCATTCCACGCTCTACGATTATGCCTTGTACTTTTCCGGATTCATTCTTGGCCCACACAACTGCTACGTCACAAAATGGGGCATTGCTAATCCACATCTTCGCTCCATTCAAGATAACATGGTCGCCATCCTCTTTGAAGTTGGTCTCCATGCTTCCCGGGTCAGACCCATGGTTGGGTTCGGTGAGGCCAAAACTGCCAAGCATTTCACCCGAAGCGAGTTTAGGCAAATACTTCTTTTTCTGTTCCTCACTACCAAAAACGTTGATAGGATGCATGACTAAGGAACCTTGAACAGAGGCTGTTGAGCGAATTCCGCTATCTCCTCGTTCAAGTTCTTGCATGGCAAGTCCGTATGAGATGTAATCCAATCCACCACCACCATATTCGGTCGGAATCTGTGGACCAAAGCAACCAATTTCACCAAGTTGAGGGACGATGTGTTTTGGGAAAACGGCTTCTTGACAACAAGCATCGATAATGGGAGAAATTTCGCGCTTGACCCAATCACGTACCGATGAGCGGATTAACTTATGTTCTTCCGTGAGCAGTGCATCGACGTCGTAAAAGTCGGCATGACTAAAGTCATCTGTTTGATTGTTTTCTGCTTTGATCTTGTCAAAATCCATTTCCATGATGCGTTTTAAGTAGATTTGCAAAGATAGCCTTTCCAAAGAGCAAGACATGGTCGACATCAACAAAACAATGTCAGTTCTGCAAATCAATGATTTGAGGATTTGGGCGTACCATGGTTGGTATGAGGAAGAGAGATTGATTGGAGGTGAGTACCGAATTGATGTGGTTATGAATTTGATTCACACGCCTCTTGAGAATGAACTTGATTCTACGGTCGATTATCAATTGGTCGTGGATGCAATCCGAGCAGAGATGTCTAGAGAACATAAACTAATCGAATCGGCTTGTAAATCTATCTTTGTACGACTATCCCAACTTCCGATTGAAGCGTTGGAAGTGACCATAACCAAACTAGACCTGCCCATCAACAATTTGAAATCAACTTCGTTTACATTACGAAGTGCGTAGCGTAAATATGAGTAGGAAAATCACCCTTTTAGTCCTTGTCTGTATGCAACTTTTTAGTTGCCAGCAAGACGTAAATAACGATCAAGAGCAGTCGCAAGCACCAGGCATACCGGAACAAGAATATCTGATGACACGGAACCCAAAGACGGGTGAGGTTGAACGCGAGAAACTATGGGATTATTTGCTTAGCCAGAAATCATTTCTGGGAAGAAAAGCCTTTGATAAAACGGTGGTCTATCCTGCTACTTGGGAACCGGTAGACGACTATTTTGCTAGTTTAGCCGTGCAACGATTGGTTTACGACCCGAACAATACCACCACCATGTATTTCTGTACCGGAGAAGGGTGGAATAATGCGGATGCGGCTCGGGGTGCAGGTGTCTGGAAAACAGAAGATGGAGGTGATAGCTGGGTTCAATTGACGTCCACGCTCACTGATACTTTTTGGTATTGCCACGACATGTTGGTTCATCCGGTTACTTCGGATGTTTACGTAGCCACACGAGTTGCTGGACTCATGCGGAGTAAAGACGGAGGAAATACGTGGGAAAAGGTTTTAGGGGAAGACGTCGGATCACTGTCAAACCGAACAACGGATATTGAATTAACAGCCGATAACGAATTGGTGGTGTGTATTGGAAATTTTGATACGGATGGTATCTACTTTTCGACCACAGGTGATGCGGGATCATGGGAGAGGCGGATGAATGGAATGACACCAACTAATCGGAGGATTGAGTTGGCTACAGCACCTTCCAATGCAAATGTGATGTACGCTATTCCAACCTCGAGTATTTCGTCGGATTCGAACAAAATTCATGGAGTTTTTAGATCAGACGACAAAGGTCTAAACTGGCGCAGGCTGAGTTTGCCTGGTGGAGATCGTAATCTTGCAAAGAAGCAGGGATGGTATGATTTGATTGTACAAGTGGCACCTGATGATGAAGATTTCGTACTTGTTGGTGGGTTAAATGTGTATCGATCTGCCGATGGAGGAGAGAATTGGCAATTACTTTTTGAAGGCGACCGTCGTAAAAAAAGTGATTTGCAATATGTACATGTGGATCAACATGAAATCTATTTCAAAACCGCGGATACGGTTTTATTTGGTAATGATGGGGGTATTTATAAATGCGATGATATCAAAGCAGATACGCCTTACTTCGAAAACTTGAATGCCAACTACAATGTGACCCAGTTCTATGCGTGTGATATCGCGAGTCAGAAAGGAAATTCATTTGTGATTGGCGGAACACAAGACAACGGTTCGTTAGGGTCGCAAGGAGAAGGGATATCTGAGTTTCGTCAATTGTCTCGGGCGGATGGCAGTTACTGTAATATCGATCACGAGGATCCGGATATCTTTTACACGACCACACAATACCGAAGGTTGTATCGAAATAATCACGGCGTTATTGATACCTTGACAAATGATAACATTGTGAACAACAATACGCTGTTTATCAATCCGATAGAGATGGATCCGAATGATCCGAACATCTTGTATCAGTTAACAAATCGAGGCTTATGGCGTTTGACGAATGCACGAACAGCAACTGCGGATGATTGGGTAAAAGCGTCTCGCAATTTTGGGACCTTCAGTGCGATTGGGATAGCAACGGATAAGCCGAATACCGTGTTCATTGGTCGGTCTTCCGGTGGACCTATCTACCGGATTGACAATGCAAACACAACGGA
>Ga0181574_10001614_pt1 | contig 21013 bp, 20 predicted proteins | sample 101ome_24_FD_145600 | JGI IMG/M metagenome (GOLD analysis project Ga0181574, IMG submission 145600) | Coastal salt marsh microbial communities from the Groves Creek Marsh, Skidaway Island, Georgia - 101410AT metaG (spades assembly) | ecosystem: Environmental > Aquatic > Marine > Intertidal zone... | reverse complement strand
GCGCCGCAAGCCTTGATTGAAACGCTGGCCGGCTTTTCCCTGCTCACTCATTTTCGTGCCATAACCGGTGGCGTCATTGATATGCGCGATGTGATGTTTTTCGCCACCCTTATCGGCGTGTTTTTGACGGCAACGGTGATTGTCGTCGATATGAAAAAAGCGGAGGGGGCGTAATGGGCGCGCGCGTTTCCAACATTTTCGCCGCTCGGCCGCACGGTGTGGCCTTGGCTTTGCTGGCGCTGATTTTTGTCAGCCTCAATTTGTTTTCCAATTTGACGCTCCGCAATGCGCGGCTCGATTTGACCGAAAACGGGCTGTTCACGCTGAGCGACGGCACGCGCAATATTGTCGCCGGTTTGCAAGAGCCGGTGCGCTTGAAATTTTATTATTCGCGCAGCATTGCCGCCAACCAGCCCGGCTTGCGGGTTGAGGCGCAGCGCGTGCGCGATATGTTGGAAGAAATAACCATGGCGTCAGACGGCATGGTGCAATTGGAGATTATCGACCCTGAACCTTTTTCTGAGGCTGAAGACCAAGCGGTTGGGCAAGGTCTGGTGGCGCGTCCGGTGGCCGAGGGCGAGGTGGTTTATTTCGGTCTTGTCGGCACCAATCTGGTCGATAATGTCGAAATCATTCCCTATTTTGCCACTGAAAGACAGCAATATTTGGAATATGATGTGGCGCGGCTGCTGCATAATTTGGCGCGTCCGCAAAAGCCGGTGCTCGGCATTATTTCCAATTTACCGCTCGATACCGGTGCCGGCGGCATTATGGCGGCCATGCGCGGCCAGTCGCAGCCGTTTGTAATCTATGCCGAATTGGCTGATCGCTTCGCCATTGAATTCATCGCCCCCGATAGTGTGAAAATACCCAAGCGGGTCGATGTGCTGCTTTTGGCGCATCCGCGTCCGCTTAGCGATATTCAAGCTTATGCGGTCGACCAATTTGTCATGCGCGGCGGCCGTGTCATTGCTTTTTTGGACCCGCAATCCGAGGTCAGCCTGACGGCCGGGCCGAATGGCGAACCTTTGCGTGGCTATACCGAGCAATCAAATATGCCGCTTTTGATGCGGCAATGGGGTGTGCGCATGCTCTCCGATATGATTGTCGCCGACCGCAAACGCGCTCAGCGCGTCGCCGCCGGTCGTGATGCGCGGCGCGCCCTGACAGATTATATTCTCTGGATGGGTTTGGGGCCGCCTGAAATGAATGGCGATGATCCGGTAACCGGTAATATAGACCGTCTCAATATCGGCACGGTCGGTGCTTTGCAGCCCTTGGAAGGCGCAAGCACCGATTTCACGCCGCTCGTCACCTCATCTGATGAAGCCGGTTTGATGACCCGCGATTATGTGCTGAGCGCGCCGACGCCGGATGCGCTGCAACGCCGTTTTGCCGTCGGTGAAGCGCCCTATACCATCGCCGCGCGCCTCGCCGGCCCAATTGTCAGTGCCTTTGACGGGCCGCCTGAAAGCGAGACTGAAAAGGGCGAGCGCGCCAAGCCGCAAGACCATAAAGACAGCACGCAAGCGGCCAATATTATTGTCTTTGCCGATAGCGATTTTTTTGATGACCGGTTTTGGGTGTCGGAGCAAAACTATCTCGGCCAGCGCTTCGGTGTGCCGATTGCCGATAATGGAAAGTTTCTGCTCAATGCGGTGGAAAATCTGATGGGCTCAAATGATCTTATCTCGCTGCGCGGACGCGAAAAAGCGGCGCGGCCCTTCAGCCGTATTGAAGATTTAAGGCGCGCGGCGGAAACCGAATATCTCGCCGAGCAGCAAAATCTGGTGGCGCGTATTGAGGCGGCGCAGGCCGAGCTTGACCGTTTGGAACAAGGCGCGCAATTGGCCGAAGCCGATAAGGCGGCAAGCGCCTATCGCGCTGAATTGCTGCAAGCGCGCAAAGCGCTGCGCCGCGTGCAGGGCGATTTGCGCCGCGATATTGAGGCGCTGGAAAGCCGTCTCACTTGGGCCAATATCATCATCATGCCGCTGATGATTTCGGTTCTGGCGGTGATTTTGGCATGGCGGCAAAGACGCCGACGCTTGGCGACGCAAAAGGCCGGCGGTCTGATTGTCGATGAAACGACCGGCGGTCAAAAACAAGGAGCCGGCTGATGGATATGACACGTCTTTTGCGCCGGCTCGGCTTGGTTACCCTTGCCAGTCTTGTTTTGGCATTGATCGCGCTAATCGGCGAACGACCGGTCAATGCGGTCGCGCCGCCGCAGCTATTATTGGCCGATTATGCGGCACAGATCGATAAAGCCCAAAAATTGGAAGTGACGCATGGGCGCGGGCTGTCTGGCGCGCGCGCTTTGCATGTGAGCCGCACTGAGACGGGCTGGACGGTGGATGAGCGATGGAACTATCCGGCCAATGATGAGTTGGTCAATGAAACGCTTTTGGCTTTGGCCGATTTGAAGGCTTTGGAAGCGCGCACCGCGCAAGCGGATTGGCATCGCTCTTTGGGGCTGGCTGTGCCGGAAGATTTGGGAGCAGCAGTGCGCTTTCGCGTCAGTGATGGAGAAGGGCAAATATTGGCCTCGCTTTTGCTCGGCAAGGAGCAGCAAAGCGAGAGCGAAGCAACCCAAGAGGTGAAGAATTACGGCCCCGAATTACGCCAATTTTATGTGCGCCGCGAAGACAGCGTGCAAAGCTGGCTGGCGCGCGGCCGCTTGCCGCGCAATCCTGATATGGCGGCGTGGATAGACCCCACCCTGCCGCGCCATGAAAGCGACAAATTAACGAAAGTGCGCTTTGGTTCCGGCGCCGGTGCTTTTTCAATGCTTCGTATCGGCTCCGGCTGGTCGTTGGGCGGAGCACAAAACTGGCTCGACCGTTTTGCCGCTTTGCGCCCCGATGATGTAGCGCGCGCCGAGGCGATTAATTTTGACACGGCGCGTCCCTTTACATTGCAATTTGAAGACGGGCTCAGCCTGACATATGAGAATGTCGGCGCGGCGACGGTAATTTGGAGCCGCATAAGCGCGCGCGCCAATGCTGATGCAAGCGACGACATCAAAGCTTTGGCGGGCCGGTTGAATAATCGTTTCAATGGTTGGGCGCTGCGCTTTTCGGCTGAACGCACGCCGCTTTTACTGCCCGCCAAACGCGACCTTGATGGCTGAGAAGTGCGGCGATTTGACTTATCGAAAGTGACGCAGTAAGAGCTTTTCAAGGTAACAAGACAAGAGCGAGATGATGGCCCTTTATGACGCATATCTGGAAAATATCGAAACCCGCAAGCAGCAAGGTTTGAGCGCCAAGCCGATTGATGATGGCGATTTGCTGGCGGAAATCATCGGCTTGATAAAGCAGCCCGATAATGGGCACCGCGCCGATGCGCTCCATTATTTCATTTATAACACATTGCCCGGCACAACCAGCGCGGCCGGTGAAAAAGCGGCGTTTTTGAAAGAGATTATTCTCGGTCAGGCGACGGTTGACGAAATTTCCACGGATTTTGCCTTTGAGCTATTGTCGCATATGAAGGGCGGGCCGTCGGTTGAGGTGCTGCTTGATGTGGCGCTTGGCGAGGATGCGGCACTGGCAGTGCAAGCTGGCGACGTGTTGAAGACGCAAGTATTTCTCTATGAGGCCGATATGGCGCGTTTGCAAGCGGCCTATGCGGCGGACAATGAGATTGCCAAAGACATTCTCGAAAGCTATGCGGCAGCCGAGTTTTTCACCAAGCTGCCCGATATTGAAGAAGAAATTAAGGTCGTCACTTATATTGCCGCAGAGGGCGATATTTCGACAGATTTGCTGTCACCGGGCAATCAAGCGCATTCGCGCTCAGACCGCGAATTGCACGGTAAATGCATGATTTCCGAAGCCGCGCAAAAAGAGATTGAAGCGCTGAAATTAAAACATCCTGATAAGCGGGTCATGCTGATTGCCGAAAAAGGCACAATGGGCGTCGGCTCATCGCGCATGTCGGGGGTCAATAATGTCGCCCTTTGGACCGGCCGCCAAGCCAGCCCCTATGTGCCCTTTGTCAATATTGCGCCGATTGTCGCCGGCACAAACGGCATTTCTCCAATTTTCCTGACCACGGTCGGGGTCACGGGCGGCATTGGTGTCGATTTGAAAAATTGGGTGAAAAAAATCGGCGAGGACGGCAAGCCGCTTTTGAACAATGACGGCAATGCGGTTTTGGAACAAAAATATTCGGTCGAAACCGGCACGGTCTTGACCATTAATACGGCCAAGAAAAAACTCTATAGCGATGATGGCAGCGAAGAATTAGTCGATATGGCCGACAGTTTTACGCCGCAGAAAGTCGAATTCATGAAAGCCGGCGGTTCTTACGCCATTGTCTTCGGCAAAAAACTGCAAAGCTTTGCCTGCGAGACATTGGGCGTTGAACTGACACCGGTGTTTGCCCCGTCGAAAGAAATTTCGCATGACGGGCAGGGACTGACGGCGGTTGAAAAAATCTTTAACGCCAATGCGCTGGGGCGCAGTTCAGACAAGCCGCTGCATGCCGGTTCGGATGTCCGCGTGCAAGTCAATATTGTCGGCAGCCAAGACACGACCGGTCTGATGACGGCACAGGAATTGGAAGCCATGGCGGCGACCCTTTTGTCGCCCAGTGTCGATGGCGCTTACCAATCGGGCTGCCACACGGCGTCGGTTTGGGACGCCAAGGCGCAAGCCAATACGCCGCGCCTCATGGCCTTTATGAATAAGTTTGGCCTAGTTACGGCGCGCGACCCAAAAGGCGAATATCACGCCATGACTGATGTCATTCACAAAGTGCTGAACGATATTACGGTTGATGATCGCGCCATTATTATCGGTGGCGACAGCCATACCCGCATGTCGAAAGGCGTCGCCTTTGGCGCCGATAGCGGCACAGTGGCTTTGGCGCTGGCCACCGGTGAGGCGACCATGCCGATACCTGAAAGCGTGAAAGTGACCTTTAAGGGGCAAATGGCAGATTATATGGATTTTCGCGATGTGGTGCATGCGACGCAGGCGCAAATGCTCGACCAATTCGGCGATAATGTGTTTCAGGGCCGTGTCATTGAAGTGCATATCGGCACGCTTTTGGCCGACCAAGCCTTCACCTTTACCGATTGGACGGCGGAGATGAAGGCCAAAGCCTCAATATGCATTTCCAATGATGAGACCTTGATCGGCTCGCTGGAAATCGCCAAAGCGCGCATTCAAGTGATGATCGATAAGGGCATGGATAATGCCGCGCATATGTTGCAAGGGCTGATTGATATTGCCGATAAGCGCATTGGCGAGATTAAATCGGGTAACAAACCGGCGCTGACGCCGGATGCCAATGCCGCTTATTTTGCCGAAGTGGTGGTCGATTTGGATGCCATTAATGAGCCGATGATTGCCGACCCCGATGTCGAAAATGCCGATATTTCCAAGCGCTATACGCATGACACGATACGTCCCATCTCGCATTATCGCGCCGAGAAGAAAGTTGATTTGGGCTTTGTCGGCTCGTGCATGGTGCATAAGGGCGATATGAAAATCGTCGCGCAAATGTTCCGCAATTTGGAGAACGAAAATGGCCATGTGTCGTTCAACGCGCCTTTGGTCATTGCGCCGCCGACCTATAATATTGTCGATGAGCTGAAAGCCGAAGGCGATTGGGATATTTTGCAAAAATATGCCGGTTTTGAATTTGACGATGATGCGCCAAAACAAGCAGCACGCACGGCTTATGAAAACACGCTTTATCTGGAACGCCCGGGCTGCAATTTGTGCATGGGCAATCAGGAAAAAGCCGCCAAAGGCGATACGGTCATGGCGACCTCGACCCGATTGTTTAAAGGCCGCGTGGTTGAAGATAGCGATGACAAAGCCGGCGAGTCGCTGCTCGCTTCAACCCCGGTGGTGGTGTTGTCGACGGTTTTGGGCCGCACGCCGACTTTGGAGGAATATCAAAGCGCCGTTAAAGGCATTGATTTGACCAAATTTGCCCCACCGGCGTAAATCTCGTGCCATAATCATGTGCTATGGCTGAGAGCGTAACTTTCGATTCTGATACCGATTTTGCGGGCGACGCGTTCTTGCGCGCCGAGGCGCTGGCCTGTCAGTGCGGTGGGCGATTGGTTTTCGAAAATCTTTCTTTCAACCTATCGGCAGGCCATGCGCTGCGCTTGGCCGGGGCTAATGGCAGCGGCAAGTCTTCGCTCTTGCGGCAATTGGCGGGCCTCTTGCCGCTGGCCGCGGGCTCGCTGGCGCATCCTTTCACGCCGTCGCGCCATATACATTATCTCGGCCATGATGACGGGCTGAAAGCGGCCTTTAGCGTTGGAGAGACATTGGCTTTTGAAGCGGCATTGGCGAAAACCGATATGGCCGTATCTCTCTTGGCCGAATTGGGGCTGGCCGGTTGCGCCTGGCAATTTGTCGGCGATTTGTCAGCCGGACAAAAACGCCGCCTGACATTGGCGCGTCTGTTGCTCGACCAGCGCCCGCTCTGGTTGCTTGATGAACCGCTAACCGCGCTCGATGCACGGGGCCGCACGCTGGTTGAGGATTTGGCGACCGCCCATCTTGCCGGCGGCGGCATGATTATTGCAGCCAGCCATGAGGCGCTGGCCTTTGCCACGCAAGAATTGCGCTTGGGGGCAGGCGCATGAGCTTGTTTATGACATTATGCGGCGCCCATATAAGGCTGGCCTGGCGCGGCGGTCAGACGGTTTTGGCGGTCAGCTTTTTATTTATCGCGGTGACGCTTTTGCCTTTCGGCTTGGGGCCGGAATTGAAATTGCTGCGCGCATTGGCGCCCGGTCTTTTATGGGTGGTGCTGGCCATCAGCCTGTTGACGACGTTGGATAAGCTGTTTCAGGCCGATTTTGAGGACGGCACGCTCGACCGATTGCGGCTATTGCCGCTGGCTTTCGAGGCGGCGCTTTTGGCCAAATTATGCGGTCATTTTCTGGCTTTGGTATTGCCGCTCATCTTATCGGTGCCGCTGGCCGGTCTTTTGTTGAATATTGACGGCGCGCGCCTGCCGCTTTTATTGGCCGCCATGGTGTGCGGTGCACCGGCTTTGGTGATGTGGGGCGGCATTGGCGCGGGCCTTGCCGTCAGCGTGCGACGCGGCGGCCTGTTGACGGTGCTTATCGCCATGCCGTTTTATGTTCCCGTATTGATATTTGGCGCGGCGGCCAGCCAAGCGGCGCTGGCAACGGGCACTGCCCTATGGCCCTATTTGGGTATTTTGGCGGCGCTCAGCGCGGCAACCATATTGCTGGCCCCGTTTGCCATTGCCGCCGCCTTGCGCGTGGCGCAAGATTGAGATGTGAATTGATATGCTGAAAGCGCTTGAAAATATTTCGGCCCATTATGCCAATCCGACCCGCTTTATGGCGCTGGCTGCGAAATGGCACGCGCCGCTTTGGGGTCTGGCCGCTTTGTGTTTGGCCTATGGGCTTTATCGCGTCGCCTATGTGCCCGATGATTACCAGCAAGGCGCGACGGTGAAAATCATGTTCGTGCATGTGCCCGCCGCATGGATGGCGCTGTTCGGTTATAGCTTTATATTCTTTGCCTCGGTCGCCGCTTTGGTGTTCCGCCATCCGCTCGGCCATGTCGCGGCCCGCGCCGCTGCGCCGGTCGGTGCGGTGTTTACCCTGATTGCGCTGGTGACCGGCAGCCTGTGGGGGCAGCCCATGTGGGGCACATGGTGGGTATGGGATGCACGCCTGACTTCGGTCCTGGTCTTGTTTTTCATCTATCTCGGCTATATCGCGCTATGGCAGGCGATTGATGAGCCGACGCGCGCGGCACGCGCGGCGTCCTTATTGGCGATTGTCGGTTTTATCAATGTGCCGATTGTCAAATTCTCTGTCGATTGGTGGAACACGTTGCACCAGCCGGCCAGCGTGTCGCGCTTGGCGCGGCCCGCTTTGCATGCCGATTTTCTTTATCCGCTTTTGATTATGGGGCTCGGCTTTTTGCTGTTGTTTTTGGCGCTCACCCTGACCCGCATGCAAATGGAAATTTTGCGGCAAAAATTGCGCCGCCGCTCATAAAGGAAGCCGCCCATGTATGACACTTATATTTATCTGAGCTATGCCGCGACTTTCGTGCCGCTGGCCGTGCTCATCGGCGTCAGTTTCAAACAGCTGAATGAGGCACGCCGTTTGGTGCAGCTTCCGGCGGAATCAGATTAATGGGGAAGCTGGCGCGCTTTTTGCCGGTCGGTTTCGGCGTTGGTTTTTTGGTGCTTTTCGCCATTGGCTTGACGCTGCCGCCGCCGCAAGAGATTGACAGCGCCTATAAATATAAATCGCTGCCGGTATTTTCCTTACCGCCGCTATTTGATGAGGGCGAAGCATTGACGGCGCAAAACCTGCGAAGCGGCGAGCCGGTTTTGCTGAATATTTTTGCCAGCTGGTGTGCCCCGTGCCGCGCCGAACATGGCGTGCTGATGGATTTAAAAGCGCGCGGTGTGCCGATATATGCGATTAATTATAAAGACACGCGCGCCGCCGGACAGCGTTTTTTGAACCGGCTCGGCAATCCTTATCGCGCCATCGGTTTTGACAGAAACGGGGCGACGGCGCTTGATTTGGGGGTTTATGGCGTGCCCGAAACATTTGTCATTAATGGCGACGGCCATGTGCAAATGCGCCATGTCGGGCCCTTGAGCGCGCAAGATGTGCGCGCGAAGATTTTGCCCTATTTTACGGGCAGGAGTGAGGAAACAGATAATGCGCTTTCGCGATAAATCACGTCCCTATAAACAGGAAATGAATTTTTCCAAAATCGTGCCGCATGATGACAGTTTTGAGCGCGATGTCTGCGATACATGCGGGCTGATTAATTACGTCAATCCGAAACTGGTGGCCGGGGTTGTTGCCATTTGGCATGAAAATGGCGAAGACAAAATCCTCATGTGCAAACGCGCCATCGAGCCGCGCAAAGGGTTTTGGACCTTGCCCGCCGGTTTTATGGAACAGGGCGAAACGGTGGCTGAAGGGGCGGCGCGCGAGGCCAAAGAAGAAGCTTGCGCCGATGTCGCAACCGATGCGCTTATCGGCGTTTATAATGTCGCGCGCATTGCACAAGTGCAGATGTTTTATCGCGGGCGTTTGCGGTCGCCTGAAATTGCGGCCGGGCCGGAAAGCGAAGAAGTGGCGTTGATGTCTTGGGATGAAATTCCGTGGGACGAACTGGCCTTTCCGGCCGTTTATTATGCGCTGCAACACTGGCACGCGACAAAAGATGATGCGGCTTTCACGCCGTTTTCCGAGCCCGAAAATTGGGCCGATACGCCGGGTTTTGAGGCGCTGCGCGCACGCTATGAACAAGTTGATAAGCAGCGCGATAAAAAAGCCGAATAAACCGTCAGGCCGCGCCATGAATAAAAAAATCACCACCGCTTTTGAGGCCCAGCGCCAAGCTTGCGAAATGCTGGGCTCGCCTTTGACGCGCGATGTGGTCGGTTTTTGCGCCGATGATTTTGCCGTTTCAGGCATTATCGCCGAGCTGGTTCGCGGCTGGCCGGGCGACCCGCTCAATGATAATGTGCCTTTGCGCTTGGCCGGTTTTGCCCATTATGCCGCGCTGCGCGGCGATGGCATTGCCGCTTTTTACGAAAGCTGTGGCGGGCGCTATCAAGACACTGACCGCGCCGCTTTGGCCGAAGCTTTGGTTGATTTATTTACCCGCGAAGAAAAAGCCGCCCGCCGTTTTTTGCGCAGCGCCCCGCAAACCAATGAGACAGGCCGCGCCGCCATGTTGCTTTTGGGGTTTTCCGAAATTGTCAAACGGCTCGGCTTGCCTTTGCGCTTGCGTGAAATGGGGGCCAGCGCCGGGCTCAATTTGTTTTTTGACCAATTTCATTATCGTCTCGCCACGGATAAGGGCGATATGGATTGGGGCAGGGCGGACAGCCCGCTATCCCTCGTCGCGCAATGGCGCGGCACGCCGCCGGCTTTGGCCGATGAAATTGATATTGCCTCGCGGCGCGGGTGCGATTTGTTTCCGGTCAATATTGCCGATGCCGATGAATGCATGAAATTGCAAAGCTGGGTTTGGGGCGATATGCCCGACCGCCGCGCGCGGCTTTTGGCGGCGCTTGAAATCGCCGATATGGTGCCGCCTGAGATTGACCGCGCCGATGCCGCCGGTTGGGTGGCGGCGCAAATTATGGCGCGGCCAAGCGGCCAAGCGACCGTGCTTTATCATTCCATTGTTTGGCCTTATTTGAACGTGTCGCAGCGTTTCGCCATTGAAAGCGCCTTTGCGCAAGCGGCGGAAGAGGTGCGCCCCGATGCCCCTTTGGTCTGGCTGAAAATGGATGGCCGCGAATTGGGTACGATTGCACAGCTTTCTTATCGCATATGGACCGGCGATAACGGGCCTGAGGGCGAAGAAGTGATACTCGGCCCCTGCCATCCGCATGGGCGGGATATGGAGATTACCGCGCCGTTTTAATGTTTTTAATCTTTTTGTATTTCGTCCAATGCGCCGTGGCGTTTCAAAAGCGGCATTTGCGCCGCCATGAAAATAAAGGTCAGCGGCAAAATGCCGAAGACTTTGAAAATGACCCACGCATCGGTAGAAAAATTGCGCCAAATAAATTCATTCAATAGGGCGAGGCATATAAAGAAATAAATCCAACGCCGCGTTAAAATCAGCCAACCGGATTGTCGCATTTTCAACGCTTCGCCCATCAGCATTTCGAGATAGCTCTGCCCGCGCATCAGCCCGAAAGAGAGAATGACGGCAAACAGCACATAGACCAAGCTCGGTTTTATTTTGATGAAAGTCTCGTCTTGCAGAAACAAGGTCAGCCCGCCAAACACAAAGACAAACCCTGCCGAAGCCAAAGTCATATTATTGGGCTTGGCCCCGCGCCCATAAGTGACGATGAGCGAGGCCGCCAGCGCCGCCATGAAACCGGCTGTGGCAATCAGCAGGCTCTCGCTTTCCGCGCGCCCCAGCCATTCAGCGCCGCGCGCGTTTAATAAGAAAAACACCAAAAGCGGCCCGAAATCTTCAAGAAATTTCGCCATATTATGCCTCGTCTTCCAGCCCGACCAAAGCGCGGGCAAAATTATCGGCACCAAAGCTTTGCAAATCATCGGCTTGTTCGCCGACCCCGATAAAGTAAATCGGCAAAGCCAGTTTTTGCGCAATGGCGACCAGCCCGCCGCCGCGTGCGGTGCCGTCCAGCTTGGTCATAATCAGGCCGGTGGTTTCGGCGGCGGCCAAAAACGCTTCGGCTTGCGCAATGGTGTTTTGACCGGTCGTCGCGTCCAGCACCAACAGGCTTTCATGCGGCGCTGTCTCATCGAGCTTTCTGACAACGCGGATGATTTTGCCAAGCTCGGCCATCAGATTGTCATTGGATTGCAAGCGCCCCGCCGTATCGACCATCAATATGTCGATTTTCTCGGCCCGCGCCTGTTCGAGGGCTTGAAAAGCCAGCCCTGCCGCATCGGCTCCGGGCGCACCGCTTATCACCGGCACATTGGCGCGCGCCCCCCACACTTGCAATTGTTCGGCGGCGGCGGCGCGAAACGTGTCGCAAGCGGCCAGCATGACGCTTTTGCCCTCGGCCTGAAATTTCTTGGCCAGCTTGCCAATGGTGGTGGTCTTGCCCGCGCCATTGACCCCGGCCAGCAAAATCACGCTCGGCGCATGTGGCGGCAGGGCAAAGGGTTTTTCAACCGGTTGCAAAAGCGTGCTGATTTCCAGCGCCAAAGCGGCGCGCAAAGCGGCGTCATCAAGCTCGGCCAAATCGCGCCGTGCGCGCAAATTATCGGTAATGGCGGCAGCGGTGGCGACCCCCAAATCGGCCATAATCAGCGCATCTTCCAATTCGCCCAATGTTTCGGGCGACAGTTTTTTGCCGCCCATCAGCCCTGACAGGCTGCTGCCCAATGCGTCCGATGAGCGCGACAGGCCCGATTTCAAACGCGACCACAGGCTCATAATGTTTCCCCGATCAGCATCAGCCCATCATCGCCGTTAATTTTCACATCGACCAGCGCGCCGCTTTCATGTTTTGCGTCAAGCCGAATGCGGGCGAAATTTTCAGCCCGTCCTTCGCCCGGTTTTTCGACCAGCACGCGGGTCGTTTGCCCGTGCTGGCGCGCCAGCCAATTTCTGAATTGGCTCTGCGCGGTTTCGCGCAAATTGGCGGCGCGTTGTTTTATCAATCCGCCGTCAAGCTGCGGCATGCGTGCCGCCGGTGTGTTGGGGCGCGGCGAAAACGGAAACACATGCACAAAGCTCAAATCGCAATCACCAATCAGGCGGCGTGAGTTTTCAAACATGGTATCGGTCTCGGTCGGAAAACCGGCAATCAGATCGGCACCAAAGGTAATATCGGGTCGCGCGGTTTTCAATTTCTCGCAAAACGCCAGCGCTTCGGCGCGGCTGTGGCGGCGCTTCATGCGCTTCAAAATCATATCATCGCCGGCCTGCAGCGATAAATGCAAATGCGGCATCAGGCGCGGTTCGTGAATGACCATATCGAGCAGCGCTTGGTCAATCTCCACCGCATCAATGGAAGACAGCCGCAGGCGCGGCAGTTCGGGCACGCCGTCCAAAATGGCGCGCACCAAAAGCCCCAACCCCGATTGGCCGGGTTCACCCAGTCCGATATCGGGGCCGTAAGAGGTGATATCGACACCGGTCAGCACAATCTCCTTATGCCCGTCCGCCAGCAAATCGCGACAATGCGCGACCACATCGGCGACCGGCACGGAGCGCGAATTGCCGCGGCCATAGGGAATTATGCAGAATGTGCAGCGATGGTCGCAGCCGGTTTGCACTTGCACGAAAGCGCGCGCGCGCGTGCTTTGCGGTGCTTTCGGCAGCGGGCGGGCCACGGTTTTTTGCATAATATCGCTAACCGCCGTGTCACTATTGCGATAGCTGGCCGCTTGCAATTTTTCTTCATTGCCCAAAACGCGGTCAACTTCCGGCATGGCGGCGAAATTGGCGGCATCGGTTTGCGCCGCGCATCCGGTGACAATCACCGCTTGCCCGTCGCGTTTGGCTTTGCGCGCCGCTTGCCGTGCTTGCCGCAAAGCCTCTTGGGTTACCGCGCAGCCATTAATGATGGTGGTTTTTTCAAGCCCTGCCGTTTTCGCCAAAGCTTCAACGCTGTCGCCTTCCAGCGCGTTCAATCGGCAGCCGAAATTTTCAACGCGCAAGGTCATAAAGTCGCTTCCCCATCAAACTCAAAAGCGACAGGGCCGCGCATCAAAACATGGCTTTCGGGCTGATAGTCAATGGTCAACACATCCGCGCCATTATCGTCTCGATTGAAAGGCGGGCGCACAATCACTTCTCCGGCAGCACACAGGCCTTGTGTGACGGCAGCAATGGCGCTGGCGCAGGCACCGGTGCCGCAGGCTTTGGTCAGGCCGACGCCACGTTCCCACGTATCAAGACGCAAAATATTGTCGCCTTGCAGGCTGGCGAAATTAATATTGGCGCGTTCGGGAAAAGCTTTATGGCGTTCCAATTGAAAGCCATATTGCGCGGCCAGACCGGCCCTGCCGGTTGCGACAAAAATCACCGCATGCGGATTGCCGATATTGACCGGCAGGGCGGCGGGTAAATCTTGGTGCAGACTTATCGGCGCGCCGATTTGCGGCAGCGTCATGCTTACTTGCGCGCTTGCCTGCCTGTCAGCCAGTGTCGCCGTGCAAGCCAATATGCCGCCCAAAGTCTCAATCTTGACCGCCGCCATACCCTTGTGCGCCAAATAAGCGGCCACGGCGCGCGTGCCATTGCCGCAAGCCTCTACTTCGCCGCCATCGGCATTGAAAATCTGCATGAAAACATCGCCCGAATTGCGCGGCGAATGAATGACCAAAAGCTGGTCACAGCCTTGCGTTTGCGCATGCGCGCGCGCCGCCAATGCGCGCACGTCATCGCCCGACAATGAAAGCGCATTGTCGCGCGCGTCAATAATGACGAAATCATTGCCCAAGCCGTTCATTTTGGTAAAGGCGATGGTGCGTGTCTCACTCATGCTGCCTATATAGGCGGTTCAGCCGCGAAACGCCATATTGCTGTGATGGCAAATGCACGGCTTGACTTAGCCTCCAGTCCCGCCTATTTTGCCGCCACTTCTTGAACAGAAGCGAAATTTGAATTGGTTTCAGCCCGTTTGGGGCGAAATCGCCACCCGTCAGCAAGATTTGCCCACGGGTGCAATATTGGTTGAAGGGTCATGTTTGACACGCTGAGCGACAGATTAGGGTCGATTTTCGACCGGCTGACACGGCGCGGTGCGCTGTCTGAAGCGCAAGTGGAAGAGGCGCTTGGCGAAATTCGCACGGCGCTCATGGAAGCCGATGTCGCGCTTCCTGTGGTGCGCAGCTTTATCGACCAAGTGCGCCCTGTGGCGGTCGGCGCGGAGGTGCTGAAATCGGTGACGCCGGGCCAGCAAGTCATCAAAATCGTCAATGATGCGCTCATCGACATGCTGGGCGCACCGGCGCCGCTTTCTTTTGATGCCGTGCCGCCCGTGGTCATGATGATGGTCGGCCTGCAAGGCTCGGGTAAAACCACTTCGACCGGCAAGATTGCCAAATTCATCAGCGATACTGAAAAGCGCAAAGTGCTGATGGCCTCGCTCGACACGCAACGCCCTGCCGCCATGCAGCAATTGGCGGTTTTGGGTGAGCAGATTGACGTTGAAACCCTGCCTATTGTAGACGGCCAATCGCCGGTCGATATTGCTAAGCGCGCCGTGCAAGCCGGTAAGCTGGGCGGTTTTGATGTGGTGATGCTCGATACGGCGGGCCGCACCAATATTGATGAAGCGCTGATGGCAGAAATGGCGGCGATTGAACAAGCCGCGGCCCCGACCGAGACCTTATTGGTCGCCGATAGCCTGACCGGCCAGGAAGCGGTGACCATTGCCGGTCAATTTGCGGCGCGGGTTTCTCTCTCGGGCATTGTTTTGACGCGCGCCGATGGCGATGGGCGCGGCGGTGCGGCTTTGTCCATGCGTTATGTCACCGGCGTGCCGATTAAATTTTTGGGCGTCGGCGAAGCGATTGACAGGCTGGAAATTTTCGACCCGCAGCGGCTCGCCAATCGCATACTCGGCATGGGCGATGTCGTCGGTCTGGTGGAAAAAGCCAGCGAGACCATGGATGCGGAAAAAGCCGAAAAAATCGCAGCCCGCATGAAGAAAGGCCAGTTCACGCTGGAGGATATGGCCGAACAATTAAAACAAATGCAGGCTATGGGCGGCATGAGCGGCGTGCTCGGCATGTTGCCCGGCATGGGCAAAATGAAAAAACAATTGGCGGCGCTCAATATGGATGAGCGCGAATTGCTGCGCCAAGCGGCGATTGTTTCTTCCATGACGCGGGCCGAGCGCGACAATCCGAGAATGATGAATGCGTCGCGCAAACGCCGCGTTGCCGGTGGCTCGGGCACCAGCGTGCAGGACGTCAATAAAGTGCTGAAAATGCACCGGCAAATGGCCGATATGATGAAAAAAATGGGCAAGGGCGGCTTTCCCGTTTTGGGGGCTGGCATGGCCAATATGCTTGGCGGTCTCGGCGGTGGCATGGGTGGCGGTGGCCAAATGCCGGGTGCCATGCCGCAAATGCCGAAACTTGATCCGAATAATTTGCCCGATTTGGGCAAACTTGGCGGCGATGCGCCGCCCGATTTTTTGAAAGGTTTGGGTCTGCCCGATAATGGGCCGAAAAAGAAATAGACCCGATGAAATGCTGTTTGATGAAAGGAAATTGAAATGGCTTTGAAAATTCGTATGTCGCGTGGCGGCTCGAAAAAACGTCCCTTTTACCGCATTGTGGTGGCCGATAGTCGGATGCCGCGTGACGGTCGCTTTATCGAAAGGCTCGGCACATATAACCCGCTTTTGCCGAAAGAAGGCGGCGAGCGCGTCAAATTGGATACTGACCGCGCCAAACATTGGCTTGACCAGGGTGCCAAACCGTCTGACCGCGTAGCACGTTTTCTTGACGATGCCGGTCTGTGGAAGCGTGAAGCGCGCAATAACCCGCAAAAAGGCCAACCCGGCATAAAAGCGCAAGAGCGCTTGGAAGCGCAAAAAGAAGCTGAAGAAGCGGCCAAGCAGGCGGCTGAAGAGGCAGCTGCTGCTCCGGCAGAAGAAGAAGCACCTGCTGAAGAGGCTGCTGCCGAGGAAGCCTCTGCTGAAGAGGCTGCTGAAGAGGCTGCTGAAGAGGAAGCCCCTGCTGAAGAGGCTGCTGCTGAAGAAGCCCCTGCGGAGGAAGCCCCTGCTGAAGAAGCACCCGCCGAAGAAGCCCCTGCTGAAGAGGCTGCTGAAGAGGACGCTTCTGAGGAAGATAAGGCCGAGTAAATGGCCGACCGGCCCGATATGGCACGCATTGACACGCCGGCGGGCTTTGTCTGTCTGTGCATTATCGGGCCGCCGCATGGCGTGCGCGGCGCGATCAAGGTGAAATGCTTTGCCGAAGACAGTGCCGAATTGGCCGCTTATGGGCCTTTGGTGACGGACGATGGCCGCGCCTTTGAGGTCACTTCCGTCAAGCCCGACAAGCTGGGCGCAAGGCTGACCCTGAAAGGGGTCAATGACCGCAATGCGGCGGCGGCTTTGCGCGGCACGGCGCTGTTTGTGGCGCGCGATAAATTGCCGATATTGGCCGATGAGGATGATTTTTATCATGCCGACCTTGTCGGCCTTATTGCTTTTAATGGCGCAGATGAGGAAATCGGCGCGGTGCAGAGTGTGCATAATTTCGGGGCCGGTGATTTATTGGAGATTGCCGACCCCAGCGGCAAAACCGCCTTTTACCCGTTCACCAAAGCGGTGGTACCGGAAATTGATGTGGCTGAGGGGCGCTTGACGCTGCTGGCGCCGAAAGAAGATGCGGTGCACGCATCTGAGGTGGAGGGAGAATAGGCCGATGCTTTTTGCCGCCCATATCATCACCGCCTATCCGCATATGTTTCCCGGGCCGCTTGGCGAAAGCCTGAGCGGGCGCGCCTTGGCTGACGGGCTGTGGCAGCTTCAAACACATGATTTGCGCAATTTCGGGCATGGCAAACATCAAAATATTGACGATACGCCGGCCGGCGGCGGCGCCGGCATGGTGCTGCGCGCCGATGTGGCGGCCGGCGCGCTTGATAATGTGACGGATAATGTGAAGGGGGCAGATAAGTTACCGGTGATTTTGCCGAGCCCGCGCGGGCAGCTCTTCTCGCAAGAAATGGCGCGCGATTGGGCTGAAGCTGACGGGTTGATTTTCCTGTGCAACCGCTTTGAAGGGGTTGATGAACGTTTTATTGAGGCGCGCCGACCGCTGGAAGTCTCGCTTGGCGATTATGTGCTGGGCGGCGGCGAATTGGCGGCAATGGCCATGTTGGAGGCGGTGTTGCGACTGCTGCCCGGGGTTATGGGCAAAGCCGAAAGCGGCACGGATGAAAGCTTTTCCGCCGCCAATGACGGATTGTTGGAATATCCCCATTATACCCGCCCGCAAGAATGGGAAGGGCGCGCCATTCCCGATATTGTCACCGGCGGCGACCATGAAAAACTGGCCGCGTGGCGGCGCGCCGAGGCAGAGGCCTTGACGCAAAAAAGGCGACCCGATTTATGGGACAAGCTGGCGGGCAAGCGCGAAGATGAGAAAAACTGAGAGGCAATCCTTTTCCATGTTTTTTCTGTATTTTTTCCGTGCAAAAAGGGGTGACAAGCCCGCTAACCCGTGCTAAATCGCCCCAATCCGTGCCGCGAGGCGCGTTTTTTATCGTAAATCGCCAAGCGTTCCAAAAGGGCGCGGCGCCCGTAAAGGGAATAGGCAAATGAATTTGATTGATGAAATTAATGCTGAGCATATGGCCGAATTGTTGGCGGAAAAATCCGTGCCTGATTTTCAGCCTGGCGATACGGTAAAAGTAAACGTCAAAGTGATTGAAGGCACGCGCGAGCGTATTCAGGCTTTTGAAGGAGTGTGCATTGGCCGCGCCGGTGGCGGTCTCAATGAAAACTTCACCGTGCGCAAAATTTCCTATGGCGAAGGCGTGGAGCGGGTCTTCCCGATTTATTCGCCTTTGGTCGATTCCATTGAATTGTTGCGCCGTGGCCGTGTGCGCCGCGCCAAGCTTTACTATTTGCGTGGTCTGACCGGTAAGGCAGCGCGCATTGTAGAGCGTCGCGCCAAATCCAATAAGATTGATACTGATTTGGTGACGGCGCCGGCCGTTTCCGAAGCGACACAAAGCGCAGCGGAAACGACACAAGAGGAAGGCGGCAGCGAAAGCGAAGCGAAAGACTTTCTCTTTCAAAGCCACCCCAAAGCCATAGATTTAAGGGGCCGGCATCACCTCGCCGCCTCAAAAATGAGAGGCAGAAAAGGCGAGATAATGAGCGGAACCACTCTTTACGACAAAATCTGGGATGCCCATATGGTGGAAGCGGATAGCGACGGCAATTCGCTGCTCTATATTGACCGCCATTTGGTGCATGAAGTGACCAGCCCGCAAGCTTTTGAAGGCCTGCGCATGGCCGGACGCAGCCCGCGCGCGCCGCATAAAACTTTGGCCGTGGCCGATCACAATATTCCGACGACAAACCGCGCTGGCGGCTTGGACGCGATTGACGACCCGGAAAGCAAGCTGCAAATCGAGACGCTGGAAAAAAATTGCGCCGAGTTCGGCATTGATTATCTGCCGATGGATGATATTCGCCAGGGCATTGTCCATGTTGCCGGGCCCGAGCAGGGCTTTACCTTGCCCGGCCTGACCATTGTGTGCGGCGACAGCCATACCTCCACACATGGTGCCTTTGGCGCTTTGGCGCATGGCATTGGCACCTCTGAGGTCGAGCATGTGCTGGCCACGCAAACGCTCATTCAATCAAAAGCCAAAAACTTCCGCATTAATGTGGTCGGCCAAGCCCCCGCCCATGTCACGGCGAAAGATATTGCTTTGGCCATTATCGGCGAGATTGGCACGGCCGGCGGCACCGGCTATGTGCTGGAATATGCCGGCGAAGCGATTGAGGCTTTGTCGATGGAAGGGCGCATGACTTTGTGCAATATGTCGATTGAAGCCGGTGCGCGCGCCGGATTGGTGGCGCCGGATGAAAAAACATTTGCTTTCCTAAAAGACCGCCCACGCGCCCCGAAAGGCGCGGATTGGGATAAGGCGGTGGCCTATTGGCAGACGCTGACATCTGATGATGATGCGGTATTTGACAAGGAAATCACCATTGATGCGGCCGCGCTGCCGCCGCTAGTGACCTGGGGCACCAGCCCGCAAGATGTCATTTCCATTGACGGCCATGTGCCCGACCCGGCCGCCATTGATGATGAAGCGCGCCGCAAGGCAACCGAACGCGCGCTCGATTATATGGGGCTTCAAGCGGGCACGCCAATGCAGGAAGTGACGATTGACCGCGTCTTTATCGGTTCATGCACCAATAGCCGCATTGAAGATTTGCGCGCCGCCGCCGCCATTGCCCAAACCGGCAAAGTGGCGGGCAGCGTCAATGCCATGGTGGTGCCGGGCTCGGGCCTCGTCAAGCAACAAGCGGAAGCAGAAGGGCTCGATAAAATCTTTATCGAAGCCGGTTTTGATTGGCGCGAGCCGGGTTGCTCCATGTGTTTGGCGATGAATGCCGACAAGCTGGCCCCGGGCGAGCGTTGCGCCTCAACCTCCAACCGTAATTTTGAAGGACGGCAGGGGCGCGGTGGGCGCACCCATTTGGTGTCGCCGGAAATGGCGGCGGCTGCCGCTTTGGCCGGTCATTTTGTCGATATTCGTGATTTCAAGGCGGAAGCGTAAATGGAAAAATTTGATAAATTGACCGGCATTGCCGCGCCGCTCGACATCATTAATGTCGATACGGATATGATTATCCCCAAGCAGTTTTTGAAAACCATTCAACGCTCGGGGCTTGGCAAAAACCTGTTTGACGAAATGCGCTATACGCCCGATGGCGAGGAGATTGCCGATTTCGTCCTCAATCAAGCGGCCTATCGCGAGGCGCAAATTCTCGTTGCCGGTGATAATTTCGGCTGCGGCTCGAGCCGCGAGCACGCCCCTTGGGCGCTGTTGGATTTCGGCATTCGCTGCATTATCGCGCCGAGCTTTGCCGATATTTTCTACAATAATTGCTTCAAAAACGGCATTTTGCCGATTGTGCTGCCGCAAGCGGAAGTCGATAAATTGGTGGATGATGCCAAACGCGGTGCCAATGCAACCATCAGTGTCAATTTGGAAAATCAAACCATTAACGGGCCTGATGGCGGCACGATTTCTTTTGAGGTCGATGGTTTCAGAAAACAATGCTTGATGGAAGGCTTGGATGATATCGGCCTGACTTTGCAAAAAGCGCAAGCCATTAACGCTTATGAAGAGACGCTTGACGCGCAGCCTTGGCGTTAGCCGCCGCTTTTGATACGGAAAACATGATGGAAAAAATTCTTATTCTGCCCGGCGATGGCATTGGCCCCGAAGTGATGGGCGAAGTGCGCCGCATTATTGACTGGTTCGGCAACAAGCGCGGCTTTCAAGTGACGCTTGATGGAGATTTGGTCGGCGGCTGCGCCTATGACGCGCATGGGCAGGCCATATCCGATGCCGCCATGCAAAAAGCCCATGAGGCCGATGCGGTTTTGCTGGGCGCGGTCGGCGGCCCGAAATGGGATAATGTCGCCTATGAAGCGCGCCCCGAAGCAGGGCTGTTGCGCCTGCGCGCCGATTTACAGCTTTTTGCCAATTTGCGACCGGCCATTTGCTTTGCCGCTTTGGCCGATGCCTCCAGCCTGAAGCGCGAGCTGGTCGAGGGCCTTGATATTATGATTGTCCGCGAGCTGACCGGCGGGGTCTATTTCGGTGAGCCGCGCGGCATTGAAGATTTGGGCAATGGCCAGAGACGCGGCGTCAATACGCAAGTCTATGAAACTTATGAGATTGAGCGCATTGCGCGCGTTGCCGGTGATTTGGCGATGAAGCGCGGCAAAAAACTGGCCTCGTCCGAAAAGCGCAATGTCATGGAAAGCGGCCTTTTGTGGAACGAAGAAGTA
>Ga0181574_10001608_pt1 | contig 21071 bp, 20 predicted proteins | sample 101ome_24_FD_145600 | JGI IMG/M metagenome (GOLD analysis project Ga0181574, IMG submission 145600) | Coastal salt marsh microbial communities from the Groves Creek Marsh, Skidaway Island, Georgia - 101410AT metaG (spades assembly) | ecosystem: Environmental > Aquatic > Marine > Intertidal zone... | reverse complement strand
TGATCCTGGCGGATCAGCTTAGCCCCGCCAATCCGGCTCTTGCTCTCGCAGACAAAGCCCGTGATGTAATCCTCTTTGCGGAAGTGGCCGAGGAGGCCACTTATGTTCGTCACAATCGGCACAAGATAGTGTTGCTCTTTTCGGCAATGCGTCATTTTGCGAAGGATCTGGAAACCCAGGGCTTTACGGTGCAATACATCCCCTTTGAACAGGGGGTGTCCAGTCTAAAAGACGCTTGCCGCGCAACGCTTGACGTCACCGACTGCGGCGAAATAGTCATCTGTGAGCCCGGTGAATATCGCTTGTCCTCCGCCATGACTACTTGGTCCTCAGATCTAGGGGTTTCAGTAGATGTGCTTGAGGACAGCCGTTTTTTGGCCAGTCACAACCAGTTTCAGACATGGGCGTCGGGGCGCAAACAGCTGCGTATGGAGTACTTCTACCGGGATATGCGCCGCCAATACGGTGTACTTCTTGATGATGGTGAGCCCTGTGGCGGCAAATGGAATTACGATAGCGATAACCGCGTCGGCTGGCGGGGGCAATGCGATATCCCGCCACGTCACGACGTGGAGCCAGACGCAATCACTCAAGAGGTCATCGCACTCGTTAATGATCAGTTTCCGGATAACCCGGGTGACCTGAGCCAGTTTCGACTGGCGGTCACTGGGGAAGAGGCCAAGAGGCAATTTGACTGGTTCTGCGATCATGCTCTCGCCAACTTTGGCACCTATCAGGACGCGCTTGTTGAGGAGTCGCCCTGGGTCTTTCATAGCCTTATCTCCATGTATTTGAATTGTGGCTTGCTTGAGCCATTAGCGGTGTGTCGGCAGGTTGAAGAGGCCTGGCGCCGGGAGCTTTGCTCGCTCTCTGCAGCAGAGGGGTTTATCCGGCAGGTACTCGGGTGGCGTGAGTACGTTCGAGGCATCTACTGGCTCCTCATGCCCGAGTATGCAACCCGCAATACTTTTGATGCTCGCCGGCCACTACCCTCATTTTTTTGGACTGGCGACACCGATCTCCGCTGCCTGGAAAAGGCAATCACCCAATCACTGGACCTGGGATATGCCCACCACATTCAGCGACTGATGGTGATTGGCAATTTTGCCCTGCTCGCAGGGCTCGATGTGGACGCCGTGTGCGCCTGGTATTTAGCGGTTTACGTTGACGCCTATGAGTGGGTGGAGCTCCCCAATACCGCCGGTATGGCCTTGCACGCTGACAACGGAGCTATGGCGAGCAAACCCTATGCTGCAAGCGGTAAATATATCCAGAAGCAGGGCAACCATTGTAAAAGCTGCCGGTTCAACCCGAGCAAAACAACCGGGGAGGGAGCGTGCCCCTTCAATAGCCTCTATTGGCATTTTGTCGATCGACATAGTGACTATCTCGGCAAAAATGCACGTATGGGACTGATTCTTGCCAATTGGCGCAAACGGGATCCATCCGAGCAGGCGTCAATCAGAGCGTGGGCTGAGTCAGTCCTTGAGGCGCTTTAGTTTGTACCGTTGGCTGCTGCATTTACGCGAGCAGTAAACGATCTCCGCCCAGTTATTTTTCCAGCGAGCCCGCCAGGTGAAGGGCCTCTCGCAGACAGGGCACACTTTGGTTGGCAGATCACTTTTTTTACGCATCCCGTGAGTCTGTCTCGGTAATAGGCCAGTCGGCGGCATCATTGATGTAGAGCGGCTGAGGTGCCCTGTAGCCATCCCATTTTTGGGTAAATAGTCCCTCGGGGTCGTGTTGTTGCGTCTGTTTTTCCAGATTGAATTGTCGACCGCCCCGGGGGTCGTGACCCACGCCAGCGATGTATTGCCAATTGCCATAATTGCTACCCACATCAAAATCGATCAGATGCTTTTCGAAGAACGCCGCACCGAAACGCCAGTCTCCCTGAAGTTCATGGATCAGGCAGCTGGCAGCAATCTGCCTGCCACGATTGCTCATCCAGCCGGTCGCAACCAGTTGACGCATGAGGGCATTTACCAGCGGATAATCCGTGTCTCCCGCGCACCAGCGGGCAAACTGGCGGGGCTCAAAAGGACTCTGTCGGATTTTCCCGGCCACGCCGCCAATACGGAACAGCTTGTGATCATCAACGACTGCTCGCCAGTGAAAGAACTCCCGCCAGAGCAGCTCGAAGTAGAGCCAGTACGTTGATTCGTTGGCGGTGTGATCACGCTCGAAGGAAAAAATACGATGAGCAACCTCTCTCACCGATAGGTTGCCGTTAGCCAGCCAGGGGGAGAGGGTGCTCGATCCATCCATACCATCGAGGCAATTTCGGGTCTCCTTGTAGCGGGTGATGGACTTTTCCACCTCGATAAACTGGTGCAGACGCCGCTCTGCGGCGACAGGGCCCCCGGGCAAGGGGAGTGCGGAATGGCGGCTGTGTAGAGAGGGCGGGATATCATCGTACTGGGCCGCCGGTGGCGGAGGCAGATACTCGGGCCCTGCTAAGGGCTTGATTATCTTGAGAGACTCGACCCGGCGCCTGAATGGGGAAAACACCCCGGGAATGTCCTGGAGTTCGAAGGGAAAGTCCTCGGGCTCAAACAGGGTGTTACCTCGATGCACCGAAACCGGGATTTCAAGCTTGTGTTGCAGGAACTCCAAGGATCTGGTTTCGTGATAACCATGGCATCTAGATACACTGATCTCGGTAATACCAAATTTGGCTACCAGATCAGGCAGCACAAGCTCCGGTGATCCCTCAAGCACCATCAGATTCTGTCCCAGTGCCCGAAGCTCCGCCTGGAGCGCCACGAGTGACTCTCGCAAAAAGCGGTCTCGCTGGGGTCCCAGGCCAACCGTGTTGCACCAGGGTTTGGGGCGAGGCATCAGGTATACACACAACAGGGAGTCAGCCGCGGCGTGGCTCCGAAGCGCTGGATTGTCCTGTAGTCGCAGGTCCTGCTGGAACCAGTGTAAATGCCGCATAGAGTGGTGCTTTTGTAAGGTGTGTGGTCCTTTACGGACCGACTGGACCGCTGGGTCACAGGGGCATTAGCGGGTTCCACGTGCACCCAGTGGGCTCCCGGCTCAGCCACCCGGGGGGTACCACATTTTTTTCATATCAGCTTAACGTGACCACAACAGATTAATCCCATAATATAAGAGGCGTCTGCTCACTGGAGCGACGTTCGGTCCGCTTAACATTTCCTTTTCCCGGGAGTCCCAAATGAAGACGTCTGTTACCCAGCTGTTTGCTCGTAAAGCACTTGTAACCGCCCTGGCCAGCGCCACGCTCTGTGGATCGGTGGGGTTTATTTCCTCTGCCTATGCGCAGGAAACCACTGCGGTGATCCGCGGCATCGTCACTGATATGAGTGGGGATCCGGTTCAGGAGGCCGAGGTCACGATTACCAGTGAGGGCACGGGAATCACGAGAACGGTGACTACCGATGAAAACGGATCGTACTACGTCAGAAACCTTCCAGCGGGGGTCGCTTACACGATTACTGCTGATGCGCCCGGATTGCAAAAAGCGATCACCGAGGAGCAGTCTCTGACCGTAGGACAGACCGCCATCCTGAACTATGCCTTGAGCGCAGAGGAAGAGGTCTTGGTGGTGGCTCAGGCGATCCAGTCTGCGAACACGGCGATCGGTCCCAATGCCGTGTTTGATTTGCAAACCTTGCAAGACTCGCCATCAGTCAACCGCAACATCAATGACATCATTCAGCAGGATCCGCGACTCTACGTAGACCAGTCCCGCGGAGACGTCGACGCGGTGCAGTGTAATGGCGCCAACCCCCGGTATAACAGTTTGACGGTTGACGGTATTCGGTTGAATGACGGCTTTGGCCTCAACAGTAACGGTTATCCAACACAGCGGATGCCCTTCCCCTACGATGCAATCTCCAGCGTAGCGGTAGAGCTGGCACCCATGAGCGTGGTTTATGGCGGATTCTCCGCTTGTAATATCAATGCGGTCACCAAAACCGGCCGCAACGAGATCTTTGGTTCGGTGTTCCTAGATTACGGCAGCGATAGTTTGCGAGGGGACAAGCTGGAGGGCGACAGCATCGAGTCTCAGGATTACGAGGAGACCCGATGGGGCTTTGAGCTGGGTGGAGCCATTATCAAGGACAAGCTGTTCTTTTATGGAGCCTACGAAAAATATGACGGCGCCGATTTAAATGAGCGCGGTGCGTTGGGCACGGGAGCGGTAAACGAAGTCCCTGTTACCCAAGCTGAGCTCGATCAGATTGCTCAGATAGCGCGGGATGTGTACGGTTTTGATCCGGGCCGTTCAGTCTCTGAGGTCTTTGATTTTGAGGATGAAAAGTACCTCGCGAAGATCGACTGGTATGCGACCGACAAGCAGCGTCTGGCAGTCACCTACATGTACAACGATTCATTCAACTTCACTCCATCCGATGGTGACCTTGATGAATTTGAATTCGACAAGCACTTTTATAAGCGTGGTGCCGAACTCACCTCTTACAACTTTACGCTTTATTCAGATTGGACCGACAACTTTTCTACCGAGATTCGTTACTCCCTGAGTGAGGTGGATTTCCTCCAGCAATCGGTAGCAGGCAAGGATTTTGCTGAGATGCGTGTCGAGCTTGACGAGGTCGATGTTTACCTCGGTCAGGATGACAGTCGTCAGGCAAACGACCTCAACTACGACATTGAACAGCTGGTGATAAGAGGCACCTATGTGTTGGGCAATCACAGTATTACCGCTGGCTATGAGACTGAAAGCACTGACGTTTACAACCTGTTTTATCAGCACACCGATACGGAAATACGTTTTGACGGTATCGATAATTTCGCTGCTGGTCAGGCTTCCAGGGTGTACTACGGTAATGCATTGACCAACAACGAACTCGACGCTGCGGTGAGCTGGGAGTACAGCGTTGATACCTTGTACATCGAAGACCAGTGGCAGGTTAACGATCGTTTGAACGTTACCCTGGGTCTCCGCTACGAAGAGTACTCCACCAGTGATCGTCCAACAGAGAACCCAGACTTTGTTGCCGATTATGGCTTTTCAAATTCAGCGACTCTTGATGGTGTGGATTTGCTCATGCCACGAGTTGGTTTCACTTATGACCTGACTGATGCGATCACCATCCGCGGCGGTGCCGGTTTGTTCTCGGGCGGCAACCCCAACGTCTGGTACTCAAATGTGTACTCCAACACCAACACGGCGGCTGTTCAGGTCAGTGAGCGAGGGGTGGACCTGTTTGCGCAGGAATACGTTCAGTGCGAGAGCAGTGCGCCAGTCTGTGGTCCCGGCTGGGGAATCCCCGCGGGTCTTGCGAGCCAGGTGGCAGCGGGTGATGGCAGCAACTTCGAGATTGTCTACCTCGATCCCAATTTCGAGGCGCCCTCTGAGTGGAAATACTCTCTGGGCATGACCTGGGAGTTAGATAATGGTTTTGTGCTGACGGCAGATGCACAAATTACCCGAGGCAAGGACACCGCAATCTATAAGCACGGAGACCTTGATTTTACGGGTGAGTACAACGATTTCGGTAACGGTTACCCCGTCTATGACAGCCCGCGGGTGCCCACGTTTGTACTAACCAACTCAGGGACCGGTAATGAGTCTGAATCCATCGCGGTGGGTTTATTCAAATCCTACGACTTCGGTCTGGATATGACCTTGGGATATGCCTGGTCCGATGCCAAAGATGTGAATCCCATGACCTCATCGGTGGCATTCTCTAATTACACCAATCGGGCGTTCTATGATCCCGAGGAAGAGGTGCTCGCGACATCCAACTACAACATCGAGCATCGCTTCACCGCAGTCTTCAACTACACGGCCCAGTGGTGGGGCGACTACGCAACCCGCTTCTCTCTGTTTGCTCAGTCCAGCTCGGGCGTACCTTACAGTCTTGTGCTTGGAGGTGCGGACGGCACTATCGGAGCTTATGGGTTTACTCCTTACCTTGATTTCATTGAGCACGTGCTGATTGAGCCTGGTACTCGGAACAATCAGGAAGGCAGCTGGTGGACCAAGGCGGATCTCCGAATATCCCAGGAGTTTCCCGGGTTCTCTTCAGAGCATCGGGGTAGTGCTTTCCTCATCATCGATAACTTCACCAACCTGCTCAACGATGACTGGGGTGTCATGGAGCGACCCAATTTCCCATACGGTGTGACGATTGAGGACAGGGATGCAGGTCGCGCGGAATCGCGAATTGGCGACGCCTCACTCTGGGAGATTCGTGTTGGAGTCAACTATCGATTCTGAGCTAGCTCATCAGATCAACGTAAAAGGCGCCCTAGGGCGCCTTTTTTTGGGCAGCCTAATCATCGGTGGTCTACTGGTCTCGAGAATTTTCCGGATTCCCAAGTAGCCGATTCAGTAACAGGGCGAGACGGAGAGTGGCAAACCGCTGTCGGTCCGCTGCGATGGGAGCCTGCTGTCGCAGATAGGCCTCCGAGAGGGAGGCCTGACGATACGCCTGCAGGTAACCTGTTGCCGGGTCATTCAGAATGGCGATATTTTCGTCGGCCCAATCGGCGGGGGTTTTCAATTCCACAAGTGAGTCGTCGAGGACGCCTTTTTGAGGCGAATCCCCCGTGGGTTCACCCGTGGCCTCAAGGTGCCGTGCATAGCGACTGATGAGGCCGTCCCAAACCGCATGCATGTTTACTCGTTCACGGGTCTCTCCCAGTATCTGCTGTAGTTCGGATGACAGGGACAAGTACACGCGATTACCCCCAAGATCTTCGGCGTAAGCCACGTGGAAGGGTTGGTGTAGGTCGCCCACGAGGTGGCCGATCCACATCAAGGCTTCACGTCGCTGTTTTTTCGGTCCACTTGAGGCCAGTATCTCTATTTGTTCTGTTAGGGCGGTCAGGGCATCTCCCTCGTCCGGCGCGCTGGTTTGTCTAATGGATTGAATCCCCGGAAAAGTATTGCGGTAGTGCCATGGTCTGGTTTGAGGGCGTGTTGATTTGATGTTGTCAGCCCAGATGCAGGCCTCGCCGAAGGGCCGATCAAGGAGCATCAAGACCTCAGCTTTTGAGGCTGCATTGAGGAGGTGATAAGCGTTCTCGCAGATTTTTTTGTGCTCGGTGTCCCACCAAGCCCGGGAATCAGGCGACATAAAAAGTGCGAACCCAATCAATAGCGACAGAATCAGAGAGCGGCGGAAATCGCTGGCGAGGGCGGGCATTGGGTTAACTCGGGTAGGTTGGATTGAGGGCGACGTTGATGAGAGCATAGTCGTCTTCTGCCCGCCCGGCTACTGCACCCGAGCCTTATGTCTGTGACCGTGCTGATACAGCGCTGGATGGTCTGAGAATTTGCTGTGGAGACACCTGATCCACTAGCGGGGAAATTCTGGTTTTTATCCCGAATGGGGGACTCACGAGGGCAGGGCAATCAGCTAGACTTCTACGACACTCTTCCACAGTGCCAAGCAGATGACAGCTGTCTCTCACAAATTTTTTGCGGTCTATAACGCGGACGGCTCGATCGCGGGGGAGCTTGGGTATCTATTTGACAAGCTTCGCGGCGCAGCCCAATGCCCATTGTGTGATGTGAGTCATGGTTGGAATCCTGTTGGTCGCAAGGCCTGGCGGAACGGACGAGACGGTTTGTGTGGTCTTGTCTGGCTCCACAGGGACGAACAGCCCGAGCCGCTCAAAGCCTTTACCGAGGGGCAATTGCCCGCGGTTGTTTTGGAAGATGCTGCGGGTTTTCACATCCTGATGGACGCTGACAGTCTGGCGGCCTGCGCGGGCGACTTTACGGCTTTTGAGAGCGAATTTCTTGCTCGGGTCGAATCCGCCATTGGTGGTAGCATGCCCGATATAAACTCTGCCGCTAATAGGTAATTTCGGATAAGGGATATGGATGAATAGTTTGGTAGGCGTCCTGTCGCTGCTGGTCTTTGCATGGTTGGTATCCTCTAATCGATCAAGTATTAACTGGAGAACCGTGGGGTGGGCCTTTACCCTGCAGGCAACGATCGGTGGTGTTGCGCTGTTTTCTGCGTGGGGTCAGAGCGCACTACAGTTCCTCTCTCAGCGGGTTGCCTCTCTGCTTGAGTACAGTCAGGCAGGCATCGCTTTCATGTTTGGTCCCTTGGTGGCCGCAGAGAGCAACCTGGGTTTTATTTTCGCCTTCAGCGTTCTGCCCATTGTCATTTTCTTTAGCGCCTTGATCGCGGTGTTGTATCACCTGGGCGTTATGCAATGGATCATTCGCATCATCGGCGGTGGCTTGAGACGACTGCTTGGGACTAGTCACACCGAATCCCTATCCGCGGCCGCCAACGTGTTCGTGGGTCAAGCGGAGGCGCCTTTGGTAGCCCGTCCCTATCTTCCCGGCATGACCTCTTCGGAACTCTTCGCTGTCATGGTGGGGGGCATGGCATCAATCGCTGGTTCTGTGATGGCAGGTTATGTAGCCCTGGGTGTGCCTTTGGAATACCTGTTGGCAGCCTCGTTTATGGCGGCACCCGGTGGTTTATTGATGGCGAAGATGATGGAGCCCGAAACTGCCGTCCCTGAGCAACCGACTCCGGGCGCAAAACTTGAAGGAGAGCGGTACGTAAACCTTGTCGATGCGGCGGCATCCGGCGCGATGGACGGATTCAAAATGGCAGGTGCAATTGCCGCCATGCTAATGGCGTTTATTGGCTTGATTGCCATGCTTAACGGATTGCTCGGCTGGGCTGGAGACCTGCTTGGGCAGCCGGGCTTAACGTTGGAGGCTCTTCTGGGGTTGTTGTTCAAGCCGCTGGCCTGGTTGCTGGGGGTGCCCTGGTCAGAGGCGGAGCTCGCGGGCAGCCTGATTGGCCAAAAATTGGTTCTCAATGAGTTTGTTGCCTATGTTGCCTACTCCGGACTGGCGACTGAATTTTCTCCCAACGCTTCAGCGGTCGTGGTTTTTGCGCTTTGCGGATTCGCAAATCTGTCATCGATTGCCATCTTGCTGGGCGGCTTGGGGGCAATCGCACCCATGCGTCGAGATGAAATTTCCCGGTTTGGCCCCCGCGCTTTGTTGGCCGCTACGCTCTCGAATCTGATGAGTGCGGCGTTGGCTGGCTTTTTTCTGTCACTTGGTTGATTAGAAATGCGAGAACGAGCGGTCATAAGGGGAACCAGCTCATGAATGAGCTGCCCCTCCTATCATGTCGTGACCCGCAGTTTGGGACGAAATTTGTGTCGTCTCTGCAGGACTATGGTTTTGGAGCGTTGATTGATCATCCCATAGACATGCCCCGTGTCAGGAGGATTTACCAGGACTGGCAGCATTGGTTTGCTGGGGAGGCTGATACTTGCTTTGCGGTGGATCCCCGCAATCAGGATGGTTATGTGCCACTGGAGTTGGCGGAGCATGCCAAGGGTTTTGATCAGCAGGATTTCAAGGAATATTTTCAATATTACCCGTGGGGGCGCTGTCCGGATGCTTTGCGGTCTGATTTGGCAGGTCACTACGACGATGCGGTGTCCTTTGCGTCGACCTTGCTGGTTTATATTCAGGACGCGATGCCAGTCGAGATTGCTGCGAGCCTCGAAGAGCCGCTCCACGCCATGATCGCCAAAAGTCAGCAGTCAATGCTGCGTGTTTTGCACTACCCCCCGCTTCCTGCTGACGTGGCGGCACCGCGTGCAGCGCCCCATGAAGATATTAATTTTTTAACGCTGCTTCCTGCGGCCGACGGGCCTGGATTAGAAATTAAGAGTCGCGACGGAGAGTGGATTAGCGTGCCGAATGAACCGGACCAGCTACTGGTTAACATCGGCGATATGTTGCAGGAAGTCTCAGGGGGTTGGCTGCCGTCAACCACCCATCAGGTAGCCATTACCGATGATTATCGGCACACCGGCAGAATGTCTTTGCCTTTGTTCCTACACCCTCGCCCTGATGTTCGCCTTTCCGAACGCTACTCCGCTCGGAGCTATCTTCAGGAGCGTCTTGGCGAGCTGGGTGTGCTCTGAGAGGATACTTGGTGAGGCCTGTTTTTTTCAGTTTACTGATCGTCTCTTGCTTGATGGTGCCGGTATTTACTGGTGCCGCCGAGGACAGTGAGCGACCTGTGGTGGTGGCTGTCGCCGCCAACTTCGCGCGCACAGCCCAGAGCATTGCCACGCAATTTCAGCGTCAGTCGGGTATCGAAGTGCGGTTGATGGCGGGATCAACCGGGCTTTTGTTTGCACAGATATCACAGGGCGCGCAGGTCGATGTCTTTTTGGCAGCTGATGTAGAGCGGCCACGCCGTCTGTCGGAGGTTAATCCAACTAAAACCTCCGCACCCGTGATGTATGCGCGCGGGCGGCTGGCTTTGTGGTGGCCCTCGACGACTGGCGAGGTGAGCCTACGCAGGTTCCTAAAGCAGGCGAGGACCATCGCTATTGCAAACCCGAAGCTCGCACCCTATGGGATTGCTGCGCAGTCAGTGCTGAATGACTACGGTGCACACGAGGGTCAGGCAACACTTGTGCTCGGTCAGAATATTGGCACCACGTTCAGTCAAATACGTGCTGGTAGTGTTGATGGGGGGTTTGTTGCTCTCGCTCAGTTGCGTGCAGCAGGCGTTCCGGAGGTTCAATATGTGGAGATACCGGAGGAGATGCATCCGCCAATCATGCAGGCCGCGCTGGTCACGGCAACCGGCGCACGTCGTCCCAGCGCCGAGGCATTCTTGGCGTTTTTGACCAGTCCGTCGACTCAGGCGCAACTGGTGCAGTGGGGGTACAGCACGACGGAGGGCCCCAGTTGATGACCCTAGATTGGGGTGCACTTGCGCTGACTGCGCAGTTGGCCGCACTTACCACTGTGGTACTGCTCGCGCTCGCCACACCCATCGCATGGTGGTTGGCCAGATCAAATCGCCCCTTGGCCGGTTGGGTCGAGGCCGTTGTCGCTTTGCCCCTCGTCCTGCCCCCGACTGTTATTGGCTTTTATCTGCTGGTGGCGCTGGCTCCCGAGTCGAGTCTGGGTGCCTGGTGGTATTCCACGACAGGTGAGTCCCTGTTGTTTAGCTTCGAGGGTTTGGTGCTCGCCTCGCTGATTTATTCGCTTCCTTTCGCGGTGCAGCCCTTACAAACGGCGTTTGCAGGTATCAGCGATAACCTTTTGGAGGCGGGATCCTCTCTGGGCGCATCCTTTCCGGATCGATTTCTTCATATTGCTCTCCCGTTAAGTCGACGGGGATATGTGACTGCAGCGGTACTCACTTTCGCTCATACCGTGGGTGAATTTGGCATTGTTCTAATGATTGGTGGAAATATTCCCGGTGAAACCCGTGTCGCCTCTATCGCCTTGTATGAGTCCGTTGAGATTCTTGACTACAGCTCAGCTCATGAAATGTCATTAGTGCTGCTGGGATTTTCGTTTCTGGTTTTGCTCTTGGTTTATGTGAGCAACAGAGCGTGGGCACCGAAAAGTGAGGGAAGGCTCTGATGGTCTCTCTCACCGCCTCCGTCAACTTGGCCAGAGATGATTTTCAGTTGGCTGTTGACCAAACCGTGTCTCTCGATGGAACCCTTGGAATACTCGGTCCCAGTGGCGCCGGTAAGACCACTTTGCTGCGCCTGTTGGCTGGTTTGGACCGCCCAGACGATGGCCGGATAACTATTGGGACAACCGTGTGGTTTGACGGGGAGCAGGGTTTTCATTGCCCGCCTTACCAGCGAGGAATTGGCCACGTCTTTCAGGACGCTCGCCTGTTTCCCCATTTGTCGGTTGCCGGGAATCTCAAGTTCGCGGCAAAGCGCGGGAGGGGGCGCAAGCCTCTGGATCTCGATATTCCCGATATGCTCAAACTGTCGCCTCTGATGCATCGAATGCCACACACGCTCTCGGGGGGCGAGCGGCAGCGGGTTGCTCTTGGTCGTGCACTATTGAATGCGCCTAACTTACTCCTTCTGGATGAGCCATTTTCAGCAATAGATGGGGATCAGCGCGCCGCGCTTCTTCCGCTTCTCCGGGAAGTAACGATGGCTGCGGGGTTACCGACTATTATCGTCTCTCACAACCTCTCTGAATTGAGCTATCTGTCTGAGAAGCTCTGGGTTATGCGCTTAGGGAAAGTGGTCGCGCAGGGACCCGTTGCTGAGGTTATGAATCGCCTCGATCTACAGGAGGTGTCGACACCGGCCGAGGCTGGTTCGGTGTTGGAGGCGACGGTAGCGAATCACGATTCGGACTATCTCCTAACCAGACTTACCTGCGCTGGAGAAACCTTGACTGTGGCGGGTTTTGTTGCATCGCCAGGAGCGGCGGTTCGGGTAAGAGTCTATGCCAGGGATGTGGCGCTGGCACTGGCCAAGCCCGTAGGTTCCTCTATTCGCAATGCGCTGCCTGCAGAGGTCAAAACAATGGTCTGTCTGCCCGATACGCCCTATGTCGACGTGCTCGTGGGAGTGGGAAATGCGGAGTTACGTTCCCGCGTCACAAGGGCTTCTGCGGATGATCTTGGGCTTGAGGCTGGTAAGTCGGTTTACGCGCTATTGAAGGCAGTGTCGGTAGAAACAACCTAGCCGCGTTTTGCAGCACCAAGTTGCTGTAAGGCGAGACCGCTCAAAATAAAGGCGAGGCCGACCAGGGTTGATGCCATGACGGGCTCACCCAATAACCCCCATATCAACAGTAACGATAGAGGGGGTGCCAAGAAAATCAGTGTTGATAGTCGCGCGGTGTTGTCAGCCAGTCGCATAGCGCGGAGCCACAGGATAAAGCTGACGCCCATCTCAAAAATCCCGACGTAGGCGGCACCAAGGGCAGCCGTAAAAGTCAGTTCCATCAACTCCCCGCGCCAGAGGCAGGCGCCTAGCAGAAGCGGTGTGGCAGCAGTGAAGTTAAGAAACAAACTGGGGATTGGTGCCAGGCCGTTTTTTGTATTGGCAATCCAGTAAAGCGCCCACAGCACCGTGCTCCCTAGCGCGAGTGTGACCCCTAATGGATTTGAAAAACTCAGGCTTTGTAGATCGCCCCGGGTGGCAATGATGACCACGCCGAAATAGCTTATGACAGCAGCCACTGCATCCCGTCGCTGTAAGGGCTGGCGCAGCAGGGGCACCGCCAGTACTGGTAGCACCAGTGCCCAGGTGTAGTTCAGCGCCATTGCCTCTTGGGCGAGTAAAAGGTCATAGGCGGCAAACAGCACGAGATAGTAGAGGCCGGGGTTCAGCAGACCGAGCAGAAGCCCTTTGGTCAGTGCTGTTGCCTCGACTGTCTGAAACTCCCGCCACTCGCCGGTCAACCAGAGCACCAGAAGTAGAAAAATCCAGGACACTAAACTGGCCAGAGTGACCAGCCCAAGAGGAGTGATTTCAGCGAGGGTTATTTTGAAGGCGGTGGCAACGGTCGACCACAAGAGAACGGCGCCAAGACCGTTGAGAAGAGCTTTTTGCTGAGTGTGAAGCACTACTATGGAAACCGGGCCTGGTTCTGCGAAGGGGTCGCGATGCTCACTCGGTTCCTAGCATTGTGTTCAGCGCCGCGTATCCTCCCCCGTTTAAAGTACGAGTAAAGCCAGCGGACTCGAGGGCGTGTAATGCGATCGCAGAACGATTGCCGCTTCGGCAATAGAGCACAATCGGTTGGTCAGGTGACAGGCTCATAGATTGCGCTCCTTCAAGAATGTCCTCATGAGGGATATGAATTGCATTGGGCAGCATCCCCGATTGAATCTCTTCTTTCGATCGCACGTCGATAATGAGTGCGCCTTGCTCAATGGCGGCAACAGCTGCCTTGGTGTTTATATTTCTCGAGTCGCACGCAAAAAGAAGTAAGGGGAGTAGCGCTAATAGAGCCAGTCTCATGCCGAGGTCCTTCAGAAGTCGTAAAAGCCAATTATGACCTATTACCATCCAACCCGCGCCTGCATTATGCTGAGAAGGCGTCAGTGGCTGGCCGTTCCCGCAGCGGGCCGACGATGAGGAAATAATAAGAGGAAACCCAATGCGATTCGGTGTTTTTGTTGCTCTGATGATGTCTGCCGTTCAGGTGCTGGCTTGGTCAAATCATGCGATGTTGCTCTGGCCCGTGGTGAGAGAGTCGTCAACGCTCACGGAAGCGCGAATCGTTGTCGAACCCCTCGAGTCCTTTGTCCGGGCGGAGAGCGCAGCTATTGCAACTGTTCTTGAAGAGGTGGAGCTGTGGTCCATAGAGAATATAGAAAGTTACCCCGTCACGCCCTCCGAACTCAGGTTCAAGTCCACGGCTCTAGATAACAGCCACGGCAGCTTTCTCCGTGCGATTCGGGTTAACCCTGATCTTGACTACGGATTATTTCGACAAGGCACCATTGAGGATGTCGACACTGGAGAAGTTACCTTAGATTGGAGTGAAGTGAGCTTTCTCCGTACAGGGAGCTCTACCCGCGATCTGATTTATTACCCACTCTCGCCAGGGGATTTAATAAGTCCGGCGCACGTGTTGATCTCGGCGAATGACGAACCTGATCATGGAATGGATGTAGGTTTGTACGTCGATAATGGAACGTCGTTCGGCGCAGTTTACGGTTTTGGGTCGCAGCCCTTTGGCAATCCCAATCTGGATTACAGCTCACAGGCGCCTTTCCATATGGGGTTCTATCATTTGGATTGGCTCACCAAGCGGGTAGAGTCCGATCTGCTGCGAACCCTGCCGGCCTGGCGAATTCATCTTTACCAGTCCCTTGCTGCGCTCGCCTTTAAAACGGGGCATGACTATTGGGGATGGCGATTCATGGGCTGGGCCCTTCACTATATCGGCGATCTGACTCAGCCCTATCACGCTGATCCGTTGCCCGGCGTAAGTCTGATGTCCTCAATTTGGCTGGTGATACAACGCAAGACCGCTGACGCCATTCAACTGGTATCCAATCGACATGGCGTGCTTGAGTCTTATCAATTTCAGCGAACGAAAAACGCCCAGTCGGCCAAGGCCTGGCAGGGCCCGCTCATGGCAGCCCTGTCTTTTGATGATGCCGCCTGTTTGCGATCGGGGCCGGATATCATGGCATTAACCGCAGACTCGAAAGCGCTGGGGTATCATCTGGATCACACTTTGGCCCAGCAGGCACCGCCCCGATTTGTCGATGATGCGACCTTTGAGTGGGTCGGTTCCGGATATGAAGCTGAGGTGGATCGGCTTATCGGTATATTTGGAGGAGAGCAGGCGCTAGCATCTCTGGATGAGGAGCTGTTAACGCATCTTCAGCGGTTCTCCTTTTATGCCAGTGGTTGGGTGAATCAGGCGCTCGCATTTGAGTCGGGTGCACTCGATGGCTGTATACAGTAATCGAGTGGACTCGGCCCGGCGGAACTGGCAGCACCCGTAGACTATTCATGGAAGTGAGAAAAAGCATGTGGGTAAAACGATCGGGCAGGATTTTTGTTCAGTGTCTTCTCATCGGGCTGTTGGTTGGTCCGGTTCTCGCTCAACCCCAAACCGGACCCACCGTACCTTCTTTTGGTCCGGTAATGGCGCCACCGCCAGGTTCATTCAATCTGGACCCTAAGATCCACTACAAAGTATCCATTGACGTGGGTGAGACCGCGGAATTTCCGGGAGATCAGAGCAGGAAGCTTACGTCAGTTGCTCGCTTTCTAAACATGCACGCGCAGCAGGGTATCCCTCCAGAAAATATCGAATTTGCGGTTATCGTGCACGGCATGGCGGCCAACGATTTGTTGACCGATAAAGCCTATCAGGCACGATTCAGTAGCCCGAATCCCAATACAGCATTACTGGATGAGCTCCGCGAGGCAGGGGTAACGGTTTACCTGTGTTCCCAAACGGCAGCATTCAGGCAAATGGACCCCAGCGAGTTCCGCGAGGATGTGGTTATGGCGGTATCGGCGATGACCACCCACGTCGAGCTTCAGCAGCAGGGGTATACCTTAATACCGTTCTAACTTCGCGACCCCTGACAAGAGATTTGCCTATGATCATTAAACATTTCGCCCTCGCCAGTGTGTTCGTGTCACTGATGACATTAAGCGGTTGCTTCGATATCAATCAGACCTTTGAATTGGATGAGGAGGGCAGGGCCCAGTTTCGTTTTCTGCTGGCCTTTGATGCCGAATTCCTGGCATTAGCGGAGGAGCAGGAAATGGATGCCACCGCGTTGTGCCAGACGGAAGGTTTTCTTGAGGCAGTGCCGCCGGGTCTTCAGCGAGATCAGACGCGAGAGATGGTCGACGGCACCCTAATTTGTGGCTACACAGTTGCCGGTCCTATAGAGCGTTTTCAGGAGTTGTCAGCTGAGCTGGTGCGGGAGACAGGTGACGCCGATGTACTTGACCTCAAGGTGCTCGACGACAATCAAGTGGAGATTACAAGTGTTTATCGCTTCGAGGAGGATGAGCTGGATGGCTCGGAAGAAGGTGGTCTTGGCGGGACGATCAAACAAATGATCGCCAGCAATTTTTCTGGCCATGTCATCACCTGGTCCCTTCGTGCGCCGCGAATTGTTGAGACCAACGGAGTTCTGTCCTCCGACGGGCAAACCGTTACTTGGGTTGTTCCTTTTGAAGAAGCGATCATGTCGGGAGGCGAGTACCGCTTTCATGTCATCGCCGATTACAGCAAGCAGCCAGCTCTCTTTTAATGAACCACTCGGTATTTGAGCTAGACCACCGGCTGTCCCAAGCCGCAGATTACGTCGGCGTCTTGGCATTAAGTCGGGTGCTTCTTATGAACGACAGCCGCTATCCATGGCTGGTGTTGGTGCCTCAGCGATCGGACATAGTGGAGTGGTCAGATCTGGAACTCGACGAGCGCCATCAGTTGCTCGATGAAGCTGTCTTTGCCGGCGAGGTTCTCAGTCGATTGTGGGACATTGATAAAGTCAACACGGCGACCTTGGGTAACATGGTGCCCCAGCTTCATGTCCACGTCATTGGCCGCCGAGAAACCGACCCAGCGTGGCCTGGGCCAGTGTGGGGTCAAGGTCAGGCGGTGCCCTACGCTGCGGAAGCGCGCCAGTCTTTGATCGGTCTTCTACAGTCAGAGTTCAATTGCTCATGAAAGCCCTTATTCAGCGGGTCAGCTCTGCATCGGTATCGGTCGCCGGGGAAGTTGTTGGGGAAATCGAAAATGGTCTTCTGGTGTTTGTCGGTATTGAAAAGGGGGATACTCACGCTCAAGGTCAGCGCATGGCAGAGCGTCTGTTGTCCTATCGGGTTTTTTCGGACCCCGATGGTAAGATGAATCTGTCAGTCGCTGATGTTGATGGCGGTCTGCTGATGATTTCCCAGTTCACCCTTGCGGCGGATACCAATAAAGGGAAGCGCGCGAGCTTTTCTTCGGCAGCGCCTCCTGAGGAGGCGAAGTCTCTATTCGATTCGCTGGTGGAGGAGCTGGGTAGCCAGCATCCCCATATCGCCACAGGACGATTTGGGGCCGATATGCAGGTGAGTCTGATTAACGACGGTCCCGTCACTTTCCTGCTGACAGTGTAAACTGTCGGCTCACAACCGCGTACTGACCCATGACACATAGCCCTATAAAAAAGGCGGTGCTAGATACCCTAATTCTTTTCCTGCCTGCTATCCCTTTTGCACTGGTTTTTGGGATTGTGGTGAATGAGTCTGGCTTGCCTGCGTTACTCGGGTGGAGCACTTCGCCAATCATGTTTAGTGGGGCTGCGCAGATTACTCTGGTGACCCTCATCGGAGAAGGTGCCTCTCTGGCAGCCGCTGCCACTGCGGCACTCATTGTTGGCGCCCGCCATTTGTTCTACTCCATCACGCTGGCGCCGCGTTTTCAGGATCAGCCGCGCTGGTTTCGGTGGCTGGGATCCTACATGCTAATTGATCAGGTGTTCGCGTTGACGGTTACTCTGGAGAATCGTGATCCAGACTATTTCCGTCGCTACTACCTGGCCTCGGGGTTCAGTTTCTGGACACTGTGGATGAGCTTCACCGGGCTGGGGCTATTTATTGGTCCTATTATTCCCGAGAGCTGGGGCCTGGCGTTTGCGACACCGGTTTTATTTTTGGGACTGCTGGCCTTGTCGATCGATCGCTGGGAAAAAGTGGTTGTCGCCGTGGTGGCGATGTTGGTCACGTTGGCACTCGCGGATTTGCCCAATCGATCGGGTATGTTGGTGGCGGCTTTTCTGGCTATTTTGATCGGCCTGATCCTCGAGAGGATTCGCCGATGACCGTGTTGCTGACAATCCTCTGCGTGGGTCTGGTGGGTTATGGCATGCGAGCCATTTTTATTGTCTCTCTGGCAAAACATTCTTTTCCCCCCTTGGCACTACGTCTTCTTGAGTATGTGGCGCCTGCCGTGATGGGTGCTTTGGTCATGACCATGCTGACCGGACCTGAGGGTGCCTTGGTGGTGGGAATGCCAGAGCTATCGGGCCTAATTCTGGCTGCTGTGGTGGTCGCTCGGACGCGGAATGTGCTGGCCGGGTTGCTGGCCGCCATGGGTATTTTCTGGCTGCTCAGGTACCTCATTAGCTGACAGGATTCGGCACAATTCCTCCTCAAGGGGGCACAATCTCTCAGGCTCCGAGCCATTTTTCCCCTGTGAAATAACGCTACCGACACCATGAGGTGTTATTCATCACAGGAGACAAACATGAACACCGCATCACCACGTAAACAGAAACTGACGGCCGGCCTGCTTATCGGCACATTGGGGTTGACCACACTGCAAACTGCTCACGCCATGGAAACCCAGACTAAACAGGAGTTGACCGCGATTGGGACCGTTGCAGTTGCCACCGCAGCAGCGGGTCCTATCGGTTTGGTCGCCGGTATTTTTGGCGGCAGTTGGCTGGCATCTCAAGTGAAGGATGCGGATAACTATGCTGTGGCTACTGAAGAACTCCGGGAAGTTGAAACGGCGCTTGCTGCAGCTAATCTCGAACTGGAGTCGTTGGAGTTGGAGCTGGCGGGGGCTCGTGAGTCACAGCAGCGATTCGCCCGGATGGCTTTGGATCAACTCCAGTTGGAGATGTTGTTCAAGACGGGTGACAGCGCGCTTACCCCGGGGGGCACCGATCGCTTGAATATGCTCGCGACATTTCTCGCAAAGAATCCTGATGTTGACGTTGAAATCACCGGTTACGCGGACCCTCGAGGAAACAGTCAGGCCAACATGGCGCTCTCGAGAGCCCGCGCGCAGCGTGTGGCGGACCAGCTGTCTGCGCAAGGCATTCAAACCAGCAGGCTGCAGGTTTCAGCTCTTGGAGAAAGTGCATCTCTGGCAGATGAGGGCGATCATGATGCCTATGCGCTTGAGCGACGTGTTCATATCGCGCTGCAGCAGCGCGCTAACGGCAGCCATCTAGCCAGCGTTTCTCTTAACGGCGAATAAAGATCACAGACAGATTGTTCGCCGGCATCTCGATAGTGGCGCGATGCTCTAGGCCATGCTGAGCTGCAAGTTCAATGACACTTTCCAGGTTACGAACCCCCCATAGGGGGTTCTGATTTTTCAGGTGAGTATCGAAGGCCTCGTTAGACGCGGCAGTGTGCTGGCCACCCTGCTTGAACGGTCCGTAAAGATAGAGCACGCCACCCGCAGTGAGTAGCTTTTCAGACCCTCGCAGGAGGCCCTCGCAACATGCCCAGGGGGCGATGTGAATCATGTTGATGTTCACGATGGCGTTAATCATTTGATCGACTGGCCAAGCCTGCTGCCACCAGTCGGAAGCACTTGCATCGATGCGTACCGGGGCAAGCAGGTTATCTGCAGGCGAGGCATTTCGCCACGCCGCGATGGAAGCTAGATTGTCCTCGTCGACATCACTAGGCAACCATTGTCTGGGCGCAAAAAAGGGTGCGAAGAAACTTGCGTGTTGGCCTGTGCCGCTCGAAATTTCCAAGATTGCACCGTCTCCTGGCATATAGTGCTGAAGTACTTCCAGTATTGGCGCTCTATTGCGTTCGGTAGCCGGGGCGTGACGCTGTGTCATGTGTTTTTGGGGCCTCTTATTAACCGGGTAGGCGTCGGTGTTCCAGCACGGTTAGGTTCTATCGCTTCGAGGGTGAAGTTAGCACCCCTTTCTTACCTCAGGTAGACTCTCGCTTCTTTTCGTTTTCTTACTTATCGGCTGAGGATTTTCATGAGTAGCGACAGACAATACGACATCGTGGTTTTTGGTGCATCCGGTTATACGGGTCGCCTGGTGGCCGAGTACCTCAATGAGGGCTACCGGGAGGCAGGGTTAAACTGGGCGATGGCAGGGCGGTCCCTTGAGAAACTGGCGGTTGTGCGCAGCGAAATGGGGATCAGTGACGATGTGCCGATAGTCGCCGTCGATAGCGATGACCCCGGATCAGTCGCCGCGATGGTAGCGTCGACTCGAGTGGTCATTACAACGGTTGGCCCCTATCAACTCTACGGTAACGAACTGGTAAAGCAGTGTGCCGAAGCCGGCACTGATTACGTGGATCTTTCAGGCGAGCCCGGCTGGATGCACGAGACCATCGCGACTTATAGCGCCGCTGCCAAAGCCTCGGGAGCGCGGATCGTTCACTCCTGCGGTTTCGACTCGATTCCCTTTGATCTCGGTATTTTCCATTTGCAGGAACATGCCAAAGCGGTGACGGGCAAGACCGTTAGTCGAGTCAAAGGAAGAGTGAAATCGATGAACGGTGCGTTTTCAGGTGGAACTATCGCGTCCCTGCGGGCAACCATGGCGGCGGCTGCAGAAAACCGAAACCTGATTGGTATTCTTATGAATCCCTTTTCGCTGGCGGAGGGCTTTAACGGCCCTGAGCAGCCTGATGGTAACAAGCTCGTTTATGAAGAGGAGTTAAAAAGCTGGTCCGCCCCTTTTGTCATGGCGCCGATCAATACCAAAAACGTGCATCGATCCAATTTCCTGATGGGGCATCCGTACGGTGAGGATTTCAGCTATGACGAGATGCTGCTGACTGGTGATGGAGACAAAGGTAAGGCGGCTGCTGAATTCGTTGCCGCGGACGATTCTTTGGCAAAGAGTCCGTTAAAGCCTGGTGAGGGGCCCAGCAAAGAAGAGCGGGAAAACGGCAGTTACGAAGCTCTCTTCGTCGCCCAAACTGAATCCGGCGACCTTCTGATGACCAGTGTTTCGGGGGACCGTGACCCGGGCTACGGCTCAACGTCGAAGATGCTGGCAGAGTCGGCCCTTTGTCTTTTGCACAATCCGGATCTT